>Ga0307508_10004544_pt1 | contig 13521 bp, 12 predicted proteins | sample 9_EM_MG_FD_203089 | JGI IMG/M metagenome (GOLD analysis project Ga0307508, IMG submission 203089) | Populus trichocarpa ectomycorrhiza microbial communities from riparian zone in the Pacific Northwest, United States - 9_EM | ecosystem: Host-associated > Plants > Roots > Unclassified | place... | reverse complement strand
GGCGATGATCGCGATCACCCTCGACCACGCCGCCGCCTGGTTGATGCGTCGGGGCCTTCGCCGGTGGGTCGCCATCCTCGTCGTCGGCGCGGGGTTGCTCGGGCTCGGCGCCCTCCTCGCGGCGCTGATCATCCCGCCGGCGGTGCGCCAGGCTACTGTGCTCGGCAACGAGCTGCCTCAGCTCATCGACAAGATGCGCAAGAGCCAGGCCTTCGCCGCCATCGACCAGCGCTTCGATCTAAGCGCCGCGATCGATCGGCTGGGGCAGGGCGCCCCGGCGCTGGTCCTGAAGGTCGCCAACGCTGTCGTCGGAATCCTCGGCGCGGTCGTGGCGACCGTCCTCCTCGCGGTCTTCATGCTGATCTTCGGCGGCGCGCTCGTCGAGCGGCTCCTCACCGAGCTCGAGCGCGAGCAGGAGACGAGGCTGCGACGGATCCGGGACATCTTTTATCGCGCCGTCGGCGCCTACATCGGCGGTGTCAGCGTGATCGCCGCCTGCAACGCCGCCTGCACCGCGACCTTCCTGGCGATCGCGCAGATCCCCTTCTTCCTCCCGCTCGCGATCCTGAGCGGGCTGGCCAGCATGGTGCCCTATGTCGGCACGCTGGTCATGGCCGTCCTCATCACGCTCCTGGCGCTGATCGCGGCGGGGCCCTGGACGGCCGTCGCCTGCGGCATCTACTTCATCATCTACGGCCAGATCGAGGGCAACGTCCTCGGCCCGATCATCTTCCGCCGCGCGGTGCACGTGAACCCTCTGGTCGTCACGCTCTCGGTCCTCTTTCTCGGCGAGATGGCCGGTCTCGTCGGCGCGTTCGTCGCCATCCCGCTGGTCGCGACGGCCCAGATCGTCCTTCGCGAGCTCCTGGCGGCGCGGCGGGAGCAGCCCGGGATGATCGTCTCGGCGAAGGCGCCATGAGGCCCACGACGCTGCACGAGGAAGGCGTGTCGTGGTGCGCGGCTCCTCGTACACGACAAGCCGTAGACGTTGTCTAGTCTACGCGCCCGTGGCGGCCTCTACCCTCGCCACGATCCCGGTAATATTGTCCTTGCCGCCCGCCGCGTTCGCCTCCTCGACCAGGAGCTTGCAGGCCTTGGCCGGATCAGGCTCGGTCCGCAGGATCTCGGCGATCCGTTCCTCGGTGAGCATGTCGGTCATCCCGTCGGAGCAGAGGAGGATCACGTCGCCGGGGCCGATGGCCAGCTTGTGCACCTCGGCCTCGGTTCCCTGTTTGCTGCCGCCGACGGCGTTGGTGATCACCTTGCTGTACTGGTGCGTGGCGGCGATCTCCGAGGTCATGACGCCCTGGTTGACGAGCTCCTGCGCGACGGTGTGATCGTGGGTGAGCTTGTACAGGAGCCCGGCGCGGAGGATGTAGCAACGGCTGTCGCCGACGTGGATGACGAAGAGCGTCGCGCCGAGGAGGTAGGCCATGGTCACCGTCGTCCCCATGCCGCGAAGCTCCGGATGGGCCGCCGCCTCCGCGAAGACACGCACGTCGGCCAGGCGCACCGCGGTCTGCATGTCGACGAGGACGTTCTGACCCTCGCCGCCCTCGTGCTGGAAGAACCATTTCAGCGTGTTCAACGCGAAGTCCTCGATGCTGCCGACCGCAAGGGCGCTGGCGTGCTCGCCCCCCGCGTGGCCGCCCATGCCGTCGGCGACGACGAGGAGATGGCCGCGGTCGTCGCCGTACTGCGTGCTCGCCTGGGCCACGCTCGACTGCTGCACGCGCATCGATTTCGCCAGCTCGGCGATGAGAAACTGGTCCTGGTTGTCTTTACGGACCTTTCCCTGATGGGTCAGCCCGAAGCTGCGTACGAGGAGAGACGACGGATTGCCGGCGGCCATGGTTGGAAGACAAGCAGGATGGGTGCCAGATGTTCAGAGCGGGTCGGGAGCGTGCGCGCGCCCCTCGGCGAAGCGCTCGAGCGCCAGCGGCCTTGCGTCGAGGGCTCGGGCGCTACCCACGACGATGGTCTCGGCCAGGAGCTGGCCGAGGGCCGGGCTGTGCATGACCCCATGGCCCGAGGCGCCGCCGACGGCGTAGAGGCCGGGCCGTCCCGGCACCGCGCCGAGGAGCGCGTGGCCATCCGGGGACATCTCGTAGAGGCCGCCCCAGCTCCGCGCGATCGGCAGGCCGGCGAGCCCCCGGATTCGCTGGCCGGCGGTCGCCTGGATGGCCGCGAGCCAGGCCGGATCGACCGTGGTGTCGAAGGGATCCTCGGCGCCCGGCGTGGGCCGAAGGAGGAGCGCCCGCCCGTCGCGCTCGCGGATGTGGAAGCCGTCGTCGAGCCAGAGGGTCATCGGCATGTCGTCGGGGAGCGGGCAGGGCTCGGTCTCGGCGACCTGGCGGCGGAGCGGCACGACCGGCACGCCGACGCCCGCGGCGCGCGCGAAGGCCCCGCTCCAGGCGCCCGCGGCGAGGACCACGGTCCCGGCGGCGATGGTGCGCGCCTCGGTCTTTACGCCGAGCACCCGCTCGCCGCCGATGAGCCCAACGGCGCGCTCGGCGACGACCTCGGCGCCCGCGCGCCGCGCGCCCTCGAGGTAGCCCGATAGGATCGCGAGCGGCCGGATGGTGCCGTCGCTGGCGCCGAAGGCACCGCCCACGATCTCGGCGTCCGTGACCGCCGGATTCAGGCGCCGCGCTTCGTCGATGTCGACGAGCCGGCTGTCGGTCACGCCGGCGTCGCGCTGGACCTCGAGGGCCGAGGCGAGCCGCGCCCGATCGGCGGCCGAGCGCGCGAGCCACAGGTAGCCGACTTGCCGGTAGCCGGGATCGACGCCGGTCTCGTCCTGGAAGCGGAGGAGCTTGGCGCGCGACAGGAGCGAGAGCCGGACGTTCAGTGCGCTCGCGTAGGTCGAACGAAAGCCGCCGGTCGCGCGCGCGGTCGAGCCGCCCGCGGGCGTCGGGTCGACGAGGACGACGCGCCCCGCGCCCAGGCCGAGGAGGTGCCAGGCGGTGCTCGCCCCGAGGACGCCGGCGCCGATGACGACGACGTCAGAGATCACGGAGCCCGCTCGAAGACCTCGCGCTCGTCGCGGAAGGCCTTGAACTCGAGCGCGTTGCCCGAGAAGTCGCGGACAAAGAGGGTCGCCTGCTCGCCGACCTGACCGGGGTAGCGCACCTGGTAGGGAAGGATCACCTCGCAGCCCGAGCCCTCGAGGCGGCGCGCCAGCGCGGCGAGCTCATCCCAGCCGAGGACCGCGCCGAAGTGCGGCATCGGCACCGCCACGCCGTCGACCCGGCCGGTGTCGGTGGCCTGGACGATGGGGCCCACGTGCGCCGAGATCTGGTTGCCGAAGAAGTCGAGGTCGACCCAGCTGTCCGTCGACCGGCCCTCGGCGCAGCCGAGGAGGTCGCGGTAGAAGCGGCGGGTCGAGGCGAGATCGCGGACGTGAAAAGCGAGATGGAACGGTGCCATGCTGCGAATCGTACCACTCACCAGATCTCGACGGCGCGGGCGAGGAGCGCGAGGAGCCGCGACATGACGACGCGCGTCCCCTTCTCGAAGGCGCCCAGGTCGCCAGTCGTGACCGAGCCCTCCGGACCGACGACGTCGGAGACCCCGCGCAGGATCACGAGCGGCGTCCCGTTCTGCTTGGCGGTCCAGGCGATCGCCCCCGATTCCCAGTCGCCCGCCGGGGCGTGGTAGCGACTCTCGAGCGCGGGGATCTCGGTGGGAACCAGATCGCGGTCGGCCGATACCAGGACGTCGGCGTGGACCTCGCCGCGGAGCGCCTCCGGCCAGAGCGACGGATCGAGCACCGTCGAGTAGTCGGCGATGGCCTCCTCGGGGTCGCCCATCGCCTCGATGATGTCGTAGACGACGGTGCGGTTGGCGAGGATCACGTCGCCGACCTCGGTCCGCCCCTTGAAGCCGCCGCAGGTGCCGAGGTTGACGAGGAGGCGCGGGTGCCAGCGATCGATCGCTTGCTGCGCCGACGCCGCGGCGGAGATCTTGCCCCAGCCACCGTGGAAGAAGATCACGTCGCGGGCGCCGCGCGCCGTGGAGTATGGATGGACGAACCATTCGCGGCCGGGCGGTCCTTGGTCTGGCTCGTGCATGGTCTCGTGGAGCACCCGCCATTCGGTGTTCGCCGACACGACGACCACGACGCTGGCCGGTTTGGCCGTGGCGCACCCGAGGAGCGACAGCGCGGTGAGCGTGCGCATCAGAAGGGACCCGCCAGTCCGAGGTGAATCACCCCCTCGTCGGCGAAGTCGCTGAAGTCGTAGAACTCCCCGGAGAGCTTGATGCGGAGCGCCTGCCAGACGCGGTAGGTCATCGCCACGGTGTACCGCAGGACCTCGCTGGTCGAGCGGAGGGGGCTCGCGATCGGCACGTTGCCGCGGCGCCGGAGGCCATCCCAGCGGCCCACGAAGTCGAACGGCCCGACCGGGAACTCGAGCTCGGTGTAGAAGCCGTCCTTGACGAGGAAGTCGTCGTACTTGCCGTCAGGCCCCGGACCGTAGCGGAAGGTCGTCTGCGGCGTCGGGCCGAGATCGAACTCGGTGCGCCGGATGAGGTACTCGGTGCGGAAGAAGACCGCGTTCAGCCGGAGGACGAGATCGGCGCCGCCGATGAGGAAGGTGAGCTTGTTGTCCGGATCGTAGGTGCCGTACATGCCCGAGACCCCGAGCGACACGGTCGACGACTCGCCGAGGCCGAGCGTGCCGGCGAGCCGGCCGCCGATCGAGGGGCGCGAGTTGTTGTCGAGGTAAACCGGATTGTGCGATTGCACGAAATCGAAGTCCAATGCACCGGCATTGGCGCGCGGCCCCATGATCGCATAGACCGCGTAATCGAGCTGGGTCAGCTTCTGGAAGTACTGCGTGCCCGAGATCTCGATGCCGTTGTCGACCCAGGGCGCCGGCAGGATGCCCTCGTTCCAGTCCTGGTGACGGAGCATGCGCCCCATGTCGTAGGGCAGGGGCTTGTCGCTCGTCCGGTGATTGGCCGGGTCGTGGCGGAGCGGGAACTCGCCGAACGCGGGGCTGAAGCGCCCCACGCGGAAGTTCAGCTGATCGGCGACGCGCATGTCGAAGAAGGCCATGCCGACCTCGAAGCCGTGGCACGCGTAGCAGACCTTCACGTTGGCCGAGGTGTTCGGGCCAAAGTCGATGGCGAGCTTCATCGACAGCTCGAGCGTGGCGCCGTCGAAGGCGATCTTGCGCGCCACGTCCTCGGTCGGCACCGCCATGTAATCGACCTGGATCGAGCCGGCGAAGTTACGTTGCAGCTCGTCGCCGCTGACGATGCCGGCGGCCACGATGGCGATCGAGACAGCCGTTGTGCCCCAAACCAAGATCCTCGGCTTCATGGCGTCCCCTCGCGCAAAGACCCGAGTCCTTCCGGGCCGAAACTATGGAAGACCAGGCAACGCACGATGATATGTCCTTCTTGCTCCGTGATCCCGCTTTCTGGCTGGTGGCGCATCCGGTCGACGTAAAACTGCCAGTGAGACGGGCTCGACACCTGGGCGAGGAGTAGCCGTTCGAGCGGGTGGCAGCGGCTGCACCGCCGGGCGGCCAGGTCGCAGGCTTCGGCGACCTCGGCTGGAGGCGCCCGCCCCTCGGTGAGCGTGCGGCCGGTGGGTCCACCGCCGCCGCAGGCGCCGAGGAGCCCGAGGCAGAACAAGCGGCCGAGGAGAACGAGCCCTCGGTCAGTTCGCAAGCGCACCCTCGGCGACCCAGTCGTGAATGAGCTGGATCTGACCGTCCGTCAAGAACGGTGGGCCGTTGAGCGGCATGCGGCTGCCGAAGGGCGGCCCCTGGCTGACCTTCTGGACGATGATGCTCGCGCACGGCTTTCCGGCGACGACCACGACGCTGGTGGTGGCGCCGGCCAGGACTGTCCGGTAGCTCGACAGATCGAGGCCGGTGAAATCGAGACCGATGGGCGCGCCGCCGGTCGGGTAGTGGCAGAACTTGCAGCGGTCATCGAAGATGGGCTGGATGTCGCGTGTGAAGCTGACCGCCGTCCCCGGGTCGCTGTCGTCGTCGAGGCAGCGGGCGGTGCTGGGTGGGCCGACCTCGGGGTCGAGCGCGTCGATACAGCCGGCGAGCGCAAGGACCAAGGCCGCGAGACAGAGGCGCATCAGAGCCCTCCCGGCTGGGACTGCTGCGGACAGTTGAGCTCGCGCTCGGTCGCGGCGAGGCCAAGGACGACGCCGGGGATCGGCGCGCTGGCGCTGTCGAAGAGGTCCGACGCGGCCTTGAAGTCGGCCCTGGCCTCGTCCTTGTTCGTGTCGATCGAATGGGTGGCGGCGGGCACGGTCACGCTCACGATCTTGCAGCGCGGCGACCAGGCGGCATCGCCACGAGCGGCGGCGAAGATGTCGTTCGTGTCGTGGGTGTCGCCGTCGCCATCGAGGTCGACGCCGCGCACCGGCTCGGAGAGCGGATCGCCGCCCTCGCGCCGGAGCTCGTAGAGGGCCGTCGTCGGCACGGTCACGTTGTCGGCGGCGAGGGCGGTCGCGCCGAAGTCGAAGTAGCGACCCTGGAGAGCCTTGTAATAGAAGACGCTGGTCGCGGCGATCGGGTCGCCCCCGCCGTCGACCTCGAGCTTGACGTCCTTGCCGACGACGGGACAATCGACGTTGGCCGGGCGCTGCTTGGGAGCACCGAGGAGCCCCTGGCGCTGCGCCTCGTTCATCGCGGCCGCCGACGTGATGAGCTCGCCGGCGTAGGCGGCGGTGACCGGCACCTCGAAGACGGTCCAGTAGGGCGAGTAGCCTGCGTCCCCTGGGATCGCGCTGAAGATCGGCGGGTGAGCCACGGCTGTCGTCGTGGTGCCGTCGACGCGAACGAGCCTGAAGAGCGGCGCGGGGTACTCGGGCGAGGGGCCGAGATCCCAGAAGTGGACGAGCCTCCCGCCGGCGAACCCGGTGTAGAGCGGGACCGTCCCGCCGATGCCGCTGCTGGCGTCGATCTGCGCGCCGAAGGCGGTGTCGTAGATCGACGGGACGGTGGCGCTGGCCGGCAGGATCAGCCCGCTCTGGCTGACCTCGTCGGAGACCCGGGGATCGAGGCACCCCGCGAGGATGACAGCGAGGACCGGGCGGGAGGAGAGCGGGCGCATGGGCTCCTTTCGAGTTACGGGCCGAGCGGTGCGAAGGTCACTGTGGCCGAGACGCGGACGATGCCGACGTCGGGAGCTCGCTGCGTGCGGAGGGTGCGGATCGCGTCGCGGAGACATTCGGAGAGACCGGGCAGCGGCGCGGGGCCGGCGGCAGGCTCCTGCGCCCGACCGGTTTCGTCGACGATGAACTCGAGCTTCACCGTGCCCGCGGCGTTGTGGCGCGCCTGACCGGCGGCCGTCGCATAGCAGGAGCGGAGCGCGGGGGCCATGCGCTGGAGCGCCCGGTCGACCTCGGACCGGGTGAGCGCTCCCTGGACGGACGCCGCGTTGACCACGGCGCTGGCCTCGAGCCGCACCGGAACCGGCGGCCTGGCCGGCTCGGGCGCGGGCTCCGGCTTGACCGGCGCGGGCGGCGCCTCGATCACCGGTTCTGACGGCGGCGGATCGGCCGCCGGCGCGGTGGGCGGCGTGACGGGCGGCGCGGGCGAGCGGACGCTGGCCACGACGTGGGCCGGAGGCCGCTGACGGGTGGCTGCCGGCTTGGGCTTGGGCGTCGGCGTCGCCTTCGGCATCGGCTCGATCTCGATCGTCGGCTCGATCGTCGGCTCGATCGTCGGCTCGATCGTCGGCTCGATCGTCGGCTCGATCGTCGGCTCGATCGTCGGCTCGATCGTCGGCTCGGCGGGCGGCACGGCGCTCGGCGCGGGCGGCGCGGCGCTCGGCGCGACCGACGGCGCGCTCGGCGGCTCCCTCGGCGGCGTGCCAGTCGCCTCCGCCGGCGGCTCGACCTTCGGTTCCGCCTTCGCCTCGACCTTCGGTTCCGCCTTCGCCTCGACCTTTGGAACCTCGCGCGCCGTCGCGGCATCGGGGATTCCGGTCCGCACGACCATCGCCGGCGTGGCATCGGGCGGCGCCGCGGAGCGGTCAAGGAGACCAAACCAGACGATCAGCGCGGCGCCCACGGCGACGACGCCCACGCCCACACCGATCGTCCAGCCTGCGCGCCGAGGCCGCGGGGCGGGCGGCGTGGTGACCGGCGTCTCGCCGGCGATGTCCTCTGGCGCCGATCTTTGCCGGATCGGGATCGCCGGCGCTTCGGGTTCGGCGGCGGCGACCGGCTCGAGGGAATCCGACGCCGCCAATCCCGGCGAGGCGGTCACGACGCCGCCGGTCGCCAGGCTGGCGAGCATCCGGTAGGTCTCGAACCGTCCGAGGCGGGATTCTTGCGCGATGTCGCCGAACGAGGCGATTCCGTCGACGAGCCTGAGGATCTCGCCCTCATCGTCGCTGAGCGCGCGCCCCTCGAGCTCCGCGGGCGTCACGGCCACCGCTGGCACGTGGTCGAGGTTGCCGATCTGGTGGAGGTACCGCCTCACCAGGCGCTGCTTGAGGAGCTGGATCCCGCGCGAGATCTCCTGAGCGTGCGGGTTCTGCCGGCGCGCCGTGAGGAGGAGCGTCAGCGCCTCCTCGTAGCGGCGCTCGGAGAGGAGCTGCTCGAGCTCGGCGCGCGTGCCCGCGAGGACCCCCGGCTGGACCTTCGCCTCCGCGCCCACGCCGGCCAGGCGCAGGTGCTCGATCGCGCGCGGCTCCTTCGGCTGGATGTGCAGCACCTCGGTCCAGACGGCGACCGCGTGCTCGATGAGCCCGGCCTGGAAGAGATCGACGCCCTCTTGAATCAGGCGATCGACGGTTTCCGAGCGGTCGTCACGGTCCAAGCGTTTGGCTCCAGTGCGCTCGGCCCAGAATACGCCTGTATTTGTTAGGCAACAACGCTATTGCCCAAACGCGCGTTGTGCAATTTTCGTTCACACGAATCGACCGAATCAGATCGAGCCCACGCTTCAGCCCTTCCTGGCGAAATCGACGACGGCGCCCCCGAGCTCCTCACCGATGTCTTCCTGCAGGAAATGGCCGGCCTTCTCGAAGGTTCGGTGCGGCTGGCCCTTGGCACCCGGGACCAGGGACTGGAATGCGAGGTCCCCGCCGCGTGTGATCTTGTCGCTGTCGCCAAAGAGCGTGACGAAGGGCCTGTCGAACGCCCCGAGGATCTTCCAGGCCGCGCGGTTCGCGGGCGCCTCGGGATCCGCGGGGGACGCGGGGACGAGCGTCGGGAACTGTCTCGCGCCGGCCTTGAAGCGGTCGTCGGGGAACGGGGCATCGTAGGCGGCGACGACCTCGGGCGCGACCGGCCGCGCGCAGCCGCGCGAGACGATCTTTCCGACGTCGAAGACGGGGGTCTCCTGCGAGTAGGCGCGCCACTTCTCGAAGGCCGAGCCGAGGGGCTGGTCGCCCGTCGGCAAGAAGGTGTTGGCGACGGCGACACGGTCGAAGCGATCGGGCGACGCGGTGACCAGCCGGAGACCGATCAGGCCCCCCCAGTCCTGCGCGAGGAGCGTGACCCGCCGGAGGTCCAGCGCCTCGACGAAGCCGAGCATCCATTCGACGTGGCGGCCATAGGTGTAGTCCTCGCGGCGCGCCGGCTTGTCCGAACGGCCGAACCCGACGAGGTCGGGCGCGACGGCGCGCAGCCCGGCGCCGACCACGACGGCGATGGTCTTCCGGTAGAGGTAGGACCACGACGGCTCGCCGTGCAGCATCAAGACCGGCGGCGCGTCGCGCGGGCCCTCGTCGACATAGTGGAGGCGCAGGCCGGCGACCTCGACGTAGCGCGGGGCATACGGCCAGCCGGGCAGATCGCGGAACCGATCATCGGGGGTGCGGAGGATCTCCATGCGCGAATCCTACACCCGGCGCTCGAGGACTTCGCGCGGCAGGATTACTTGGAATCCTTGTCTTTTTCAGGCGCGGTCGGTCGGTCGTCGCGGATCTTCTCGGCGAGCGAGCTGGCGATGGCGGCGGCCTCGACGGCGGGGGCGCCGGCGGCGCGCCGGAGATATTCCTTCTCGGCCGCATCGTCGCGCGCGCGGATGCTGCCCGAGGCCTCCTCCTCGCCTGGCAGCTCGAGGCGGAGCTCGATCACGATCATGCGGATCGCCGCCGCGACCGGAAGCCCGAGGAGCGCGCCGACCACGCCGAGGAGCGTCCCGCCGGCGAGGAGCGAGACGATGACGATCGTCGGGGACAGTCGCAGCGCCCGCCCGTAGACGCGCGGGATGAGGACGCGGCTCTCGAACTCCTGATAGAGGATCATGGCGACGAGGACGGCGCCGGCCGCGGGGAGGCTGGTCCCGAGCGCCGCCAGGACCGCCGGCGTCGTCGCGAGGAGGCCACCGATGAAGGGGATCACGTCGGTCAGGCCGGCGAAGACCCCGAGCGCGAGGCTCGACGGCACGTCGGCGATCCGGAGGACGCCGAAGGTGAACAGGCCCATGAGCATGGAGGTGATGATCTGGCCGCGGACGTAGCCGCCGACGATGGTCTCGAGGCTGAGGATGATGCGCGCCAGGCGCAGGTGGTAGCGGCGCGGCACCACGGCGAAGAGCGCGCCCTGCTCGCGCTCGCGGCCCGAGATGAGGTACATCGCCAGGAACAGCGTCGTGCCCGCCTCGCCCAGGATGACGACGAGGCGCTGGCCCATCTCGAGCACCTGCTCGCCGGCCGAGCCCATGAGCTCGGCGATGCGGAACTCGCGGACGGAGGTGGCGAGCGGTCGGAGGAGCCGCGAATGGCGCATCTGGTCGGCGAGCCGCTCCTGAAGCGCGGGCATCTTGCCCATGAGATCGGAGAGCTCCGAGACGAGCGGCGGGATGGTGACCAGCCCGATGAGGAACAGGGTCGCGATGACGGCGACGAAGATGGCGACGAGGGCCACGGTGCGCGGCAGGCGGCGGCGCTCGAGCCAGACGACCAGCGGGTTCAGCGTCCCGGCGAGGACGAGGGCGATGACGATGAGGATGAGCACGTACCAGAGCTGCGTGAGGAGCCACACCGCGCCCACGGTGACGAGGATCTTCAGGATCGTCCCCGTCGACAGGTCGACGCGCATGCGCTGCGGCTCGAGCCCGCCCATCAGATGATCCCGGACGCCGCGCAGTCGAGGAGGTGGTCGACCTCGGCGGTCACGATCCGATTGCCGTCCTGCTGGTAGCTCGCCAGACGCTCGCTGCACGAGGGTACTGCGGCCAGGAAGTCGTGGAGGATGGCGACGTCGTCCAGGCGCCGGGCCATCTTGCCGTAGCCGAGCTGCTCGAGCCAGCGGCCGTTCAGGATCTGCTCGAACTGGTGCTCGACGGGCAGGGCGAGCATGGGCTTGTGGAGGTAGACCGCCTCGCCCATGAGGGTGAAGCCGCCGCCGGCGATGACCGCGCGCGCCGAGGCCAGGTCGTCGATGAAGCCCGCCTCCGAGAAGGGTCGGTAGCGCACCTTGCCCGCGACCTCCTCGGAGGTGATGCCGCGCCGCATGCCGTAGACCCGGCACTCGACGCCGGCGGCCGCGAGGATCTCGGCGAGCCCCTCGTTCCCCTCGGCGGTCTGGTAGACGAGGAGGTGGTCGCCGGCGCGCGGCGTCGCCGCGAGGATCTCGGGCCGGAGGATCGGCGGCACGAGCTGGGTCCGCTCCTTGCGGACCTCCGGGTAGAAGAAGGTCGTGATGAGGTAGCGGTCGCAGAAGGGCAGCTTCGATTTGACGAAGGCCTTGGTGATCTGGAACTCGGTCTCGTGTCCGGCGAGGATCTCCGGCGGATGGGTGCAGCGGTTGATGACCTGCATGTTGTCGATCGAGAGGATCGGCAGCCGGTGCAACTTGGCGTAGAAGTAGGTCCACGATTCGAAGTCGGAGATGACGACCTCGGGCCTGAAGTCCTTTATGAGATCGAAGTAGGCGGCGATCTGGCGCGGCACCGCGCCGGCGCCGCCAAGGACATTGGACCAGAGCGTCTTGCCCCTGCGGACGCGGTTTTCCTCGTAGATCATGTGAAAGCCATGGATGCGGTTCACGTCAGCGAAGCGCTTGCCGAGGAACTCGACGGCGCGGCCCGACGCCATGATCGAGAGCTCGTGGCCCTGGCCGACCAGGTGCTCGAGGATGACCCGCGAGCGCATGGCGTGGCCCATGCCTTCACCGACGACGCCATACAGGATCTTCATCTGGATTCCCTCGCCTCTTGCCCGAGCCTACCCCAACGTCTACTCTTTGCCGCCGAAAGGTTCCTGCCATGACGAGAGTCGCCAATTTCAATCCCGGTCCGGCCGCGCTCCCCCTGCCTGTCCTCGAGCGCGCGCACCAAGAGCTCCTCGACTTCCAGGGGACCGGCATGTCGGTCATGGAGCACAGCCACCGCGGCAAGGCCTACGAGGCCGTGCACGACGAGGCCATCGCCCTCCTGACCGAGCTCGCCGGGATCCCATCGACGCACCAGGTGCTGTTCATGCAGGGCGGCGCCAGCCAGCAGTTCGCGCTCGTGCCCATGAACTTCCTCCACGGAAAGAGCGCGGACTACCTCCACACCGGGAGCTGGTCCAAGCTGGCCATGGACGAGGCCAAGCATTTCGGCACGCCGCGCGTGGTCGGCTCGACGGAGAAGGACAAGTTCATGCGCGTCCCGCGCGCCGACGAGCTCGACCTCGATCCGTCGGCGGCCTACGCGCACGTGACCAGCAACAACACGATCGAGGGCACCCAGTACCACTACGATCCCGACACGCGCGGCGTGCCGCTCGTCGCCGACATGTCGTCGGACTTCATGTGGAAGAAGCCCGACATCGGCAAGTACGCGCTCATCTACGCCGGCGCGCAGAAGAACCTCGGCCCGTCGGGCGTGGTGGTGGTCGTCGCGCGCAAGGACTTCATCGAGAGCGGCCGGAAGGACATCCCGAAGATCTTCAAGTACACGACCTTCGCCGCCGCGAACTCGCTGTACAACACGCCTCCGACCTTCGCGATCTATCTGGTCCGGAACGTGCTCTCGTGGATCAAGTCGGTCGGCGGCATGCCCCAGATCCAGGCGTGGAACGAGGAGAAGGCGAAGATCCTCTACGCCGCCATCGACGGTCAGGCTGACCTCTACCGCGCCCCCGTCGAGAAGGCGAGCCGCTCGACGATGAACGTGGTCTTCCGGCTGCCCACCGAGGCGCTCGAGGAGGAGTTCGTCAAGGAGGCGACGCGCGCCGGCCTGATTGGCCTCAAGGGCCATCGTTCGGTCGGCGGCATCCGCGCTAGCATCTACAACGCAATCACCGTCGACGACGTGAAGAAGCTCGTCGGCTTCATGGGCGAGTTCGCGAAGCGCCGCTGAACCGGGCGCTTCCGCGCCGAAAACGTGTCACATTTGTTTACATGGCGACCATCGATCGGCATGTCGCCCGCGACTTGGTAGCCCTTCCCGCGGGCGCGAGCTGCCGTGAGGCGGCCCGGGTGATGAAGGACCGGAAGATCGGAGCGGTGGCGGTGACCGAAGGGGATCGGGTGGTGGGCCTGGTCGCCGAGCGCGACCTGGCCCTCCGCGTCGTCGGAGAGGGCATTGCCCCGGACGT
>Ga0307508_10004543_pt1 | contig 13521 bp, 13 predicted proteins | sample 9_EM_MG_FD_203089 | JGI IMG/M metagenome (GOLD analysis project Ga0307508, IMG submission 203089) | Populus trichocarpa ectomycorrhiza microbial communities from riparian zone in the Pacific Northwest, United States - 9_EM | ecosystem: Host-associated > Plants > Roots > Unclassified | place... | reverse complement strand
CCGTCTGATGTGCCGTCATCTGGCCTATCTGGGACCCGAGGAGCCGCTCGGCCGGCTCCTCGTGGAGCCCCCGCACGCCCTGTACCGCCAGTCGTGGGCACCGCGACGGCAGCGGTACGGCACCGTCAACGCCGATGGTTTCGGGGTCGGTTGGTATGCCGAGGACGACCCCGTCCCGGCCCGGTACCGGCGGGCCGGGCCCATCTGGGCGGACCTGTCGTTCGCGGACCTGGCCCGGGTCGTTCGCTCGGGTGCGGTGCTGGCCGCCGTACGGGACGCGACCCTGGCCGGTGCCGACGCCGAGGCCGCGGCGGCGCCCTACGCCGCGGGTTCCTGGCTGTTCAGCCACAACGGCGCGGTCGCGGGCTGGCCCCGTTCCCTGGCCGGCCTCACCGCGACGCTGCCCCCGGCGGACCTGCTGTCGATGGAGGCCCGCAACGACTCGGCGTTCGTGTGGGCGCTGGTCCTGAACCGGCTGCGCGGCGGCGACGAGGAGGGCCAGGCGTTGGCCGACACCGTCCTGGAGGTCGCCGAGGCGGCCCCCGCCTCCCGGCTCAACCTCCTGCTGACCAACGGCGAGTCGATCGCCGCGGCCGCCTGGGGCGACACCCTCTGGTACCTCCAGCGCCCCGGCCTCGGCACGGTCGTCGCCTCCGAGCCGTACGACGACGACCCGCACTGGCAGGAGGTGCCCGACCGCACGCTGCTCGCGGCGAGCCGCACCGACGTGCTGCTCACACCGCTCAAGGAACCGTCCGTGGAACCACTCGAGGAGCCCCGCACGTGAGTCCGTTCCTTCTGACCCGCACCCTGCCCGAGGACGCCACCGAGGCCGCCCTGCGCGCCGACGTCCTCAAGGGCCTGACGCACACGCCCAAGACGCTGCCGCCGAAGTGGTTCTACGACGCCCACGGCAGTGAACTCTTCGAGCAGATCACCGAGTTGCCCGAGTACTATCCGACCCGCGCCGAACGGGAGATCCTCGTCGCGCGCTCCGCCGAGATCGCGGCGGCGACCGGTGCCCGCACCCTCGTGGAGCTGGGCTCCGGCTCCTCGGAGAAGACGCGGCATCTGCTCGACGCGCTGACCGGGCTGCACACCTATGTCCCCGTCGACGTCAGCGAGAGCGCCCTCACCCAGGCCGGGCACGCGCTCATCGCCGAGCGCCCCGGGCTGAGCGTGCACGCGCTGATCGCCGACTTCACGGCCGCGCTGGCCCTGCCGGAGACGCCCGGCCCCCGGCTGGTGGCCTTCCTCGGCGGCACGATCGGCAATCTGCTGCCGGTCGAGCGCGCCGCGTTCCTCGGCTCCGTCCGCGCCCTGCTCTCCCCCGGTGACGCGCTGCTCCTCGGCACGGATCTGGTCAAGGACGAGGAGGTGCTGGTCAGGGCGTACGACGACGCGGCCGGGGTGACGGCCGCGTTCAACAGGAACGTCCTGACCGTCGTCAACCGCGACCTGGGCGCCGACTTCGACACGGGCGCCTTCGACCACGTGGCCCTCTGGGACACCGAGAACGAGTGGATCGAGATGCGGCTGCGTTCCCGCACCGAACAGACCGTGAAGATCCCGGCACTCGACCTGGCCGTCGACTTCGCGGCCGGCGAGGAACTGCACACCGAGATCTCGGCGAAGTTCCGCAAGGAGGGCATCCGCGCCGAACTGTCCACCGCGGGGCTGGACTTGGCGCACTGGTGGACGGACGGAGAGGGCCGGTTCGCGCTGTCGCTGAGCGTGGCGCGGTGACGGACCACTCGCGCTCCGCCGTCGCTTGGGGCACGGTGGAACCATGACGAACCACACCTATCGGGTGACCGAGATCGTCGGCACCTCGCCCGACGGCGTCGACCAGGCGATCCGCAACGGCATCACCCGCGCCTCGCAGACCCTACGGAATCTCGACTGGTTCGAGGTGACCCAGGTACGGGGTCAGATCGCGGACGGTCAGGTGGAGCACTGGCAGGTCGGCCTCAAGGTCGGCTTCCGTCTCGACGAGTCCGACTGACCGGCGCCCTTCGGACGCTCAGGTCCTATCGGACGCTCAGGTCCGCCCCTCCCGCTCCTGCGCGGTCTTCAGCGCTGCGGAAGGGGCGGTCCAGCGTGCCCGTACGACGGTGAAGCCGGCCCGTTCGGCGTCCTCGCAGACCAACTCGTCGTCGTCGACCAGGACCTGGATCTTCCGGGCGCCGGCGAGCCGCTTGAGGATCTCCAGCTTGGTGCGCCGGGCGGGTCGCCGGTCGTCGTTGCGCCGCATGTGCACGCGCCCCTCGGGGAGCCCCTGGGCGGCGAGCCAGTCGAGGGTGTCGCGTCGGCAGCGCTCGGGGCGGCCGGTGAGGTAGACGACCTCGCACTCCTCGGCGCTCTCCAGCACCAGCGCGATGCCCTCCGGGATCGGCGGGTCCTGGGGCGCGGCCGCGAAGAAGGCGTCCCAGTCGCGCGGCTTGCGCTCCAGGAACCGCTGCCGATGGGCCGTATCGGCCAGGGTGTTGTCCAGGTCGAACACGGCGAGCGGACGTCTGCTGCTGTCGATCACCCTGCCCACCCTAGACCCGGCAACCTTCCCGCCCCGGGCGGCCACTGCACGGCGACAGAGCAGTCAGGCCGAGGCGGGAGACTCCATGCGCGTGAAGACGGCGATCGGGACGGCGGCACTGGTGGGCGCGGTCCTGGTCACGGCATTACCGGCGACCGAGGCGTCCGCGGCACCAACGACCCTGGTCGTGGCCACGAACGGCGACGACACCGCCCCCGGCACCCTCGACCGACCCCTGCGGACCGTCCAGCGGGCCGTGGACCTGGCGAAGCCCGGCGACAGCATCGCCGTACGCGGTGGGACGTACGCGCTCATCGACAACATCACCATCACCACCTCCGGCACCGCGTCGCAGCCCATCTCCCTCGGCGCCTACCAGGGCGAGCGGGTCGCGATCGACGGTGAGCAACTGGCCGCGAGCCACACGCCGGTCGGCGACAGCATCCCGCGGGCCGAGCGCGGGGCGATCCACCAGGAGGCGTCGTACTGGCGGATCTCGGACCTGGAGATCGTCAACGGCCCCTACGGGGTCTACTGCGACGGCTGCAACGGCAACGTCTTCGCCCGCCTGAGGACCCACGACAACTACGAGTCCGGCTTCCAGCTCCAGGGTGTCTCCAGCGGCAACCAGATCCTGAACCTGGACAGTTACGCCAACCGCGACCCGCGCAAGAACGGCGAGAGCGCGGACGGGCTCGCCATCAAGGAGGGCAGCGGCACCGGCAACGTCGTCCGGGGCGCCCGCCTCTGGAACAACGTCGACGACGGCTTCGACGACTGGAAGTTCACCTCGCCGGTCCTGATCGAGAACACGATCGCCTACGGCAACGGCTTCAACCGCTGGAACTTCCCCGACTTCGCGGGCGACGGCAACGGCTTCAAGCTCGGCGGGGGCAGTCCGGCGCCGGCGGTGGCGCACACCCTGCGCAACTCGGTCGCCTTCAAGAACGCGGCACACGGCGTCACCGACAACGGCAACACCGGCGCCCTCGCCCTGACCCGCAACTCGACCTGGGCCAACGGCGGCACCGGCTTCGACGCCGACGTCTCGGGCGGCACGGCCCGGCTGACCGCCAACCTGTCGGTCGCCGACGCCAAGGCCGCCGCCCTCGGTTCGTCGACCGTCTCCAGCGGCAACTCCTGGGATCTGGGCGGCACTTGGAACGCCGCGTCGGTGCTGAGCACGGACCCGGCCGCGATCACGGGGGCACGCGGTGCCGACGGTGCGCTGCCCTCGGCGCCGTCGTTCCTCGTGCCGCGGAACGGGGCCGCCGTCGGGGCGAGGTTCTGACCCGTCCGACCCGGTGGTGCGGGGCGCGAGCCGCATGGATCATGCTTCTCCCATGCCCTCGACGCCCCGCGCCTCCCTGATCGGCTCCGCCTCCTGCACCGTCGTCGTCTGCCGGGGCTGCTGCTGCGGCGACGCCCGCAAGCACCCCGGCACCGACCACGTCTGGCAGCTCGACCTGCTGCGGGCGGGCGCTGCCGAGCACGGTTTCCAGGTTCGTACGACCGACTGTCTGGGCCCCTGCGACCAGGCGAACGTGATCGTCGTGCGCCCCTCGGCCGCCGGGCGCCGGGCGGGTGGCCGGGCCGCCTGGATCGGGTTCGTCATGGATGACGAGGGCACCGAGGAGGTCGTGCAGTGGGCGGCCGCGGGCGGTCCGGGCGTCGTCGAGCCGCCGCTCACGCTGGAGTTGCAGTTCATCGAGCCGCCCCGGGAGGCCCGGGTGCGGTCCCGTCGCCGACGTTAATTGTTAATGGGATCCATTTTCATGTAGCGTCCTCGGTGCCCGTCCACCGAGGAGGTTCCCGTCATGGCTGTCCCCAAGCGGAAGATGTCCCGCAGCAACACCCGCCACCGCCGCGCGCAGTGGAAGGCCGTCACCCCGCACCTGGTGCCGGTCACGATCGACGGCGTCGCGCATCTCGTCCCGCAGAACCTGGTCAAGGCGTACGAGCGCGGCCTGCTGCGTCCGGAGGGCTGAGGGCCCGATGCCGTACGACCGTCTGCCCGTCACCGTCCTCTCCGGCTTCCTCGGGGCGGGCAAGACGACGCTCCTCAACCATGTCCTCGCGAACCGCGAGGGGCTGCGGGTCGCCGTCATCGTCAACGACATGAGCGAGGTCAACATCGACGCGGCGCTGGTGCGCGGCGGCGAGGCCGCGCTGTCGCGGACCGAGGAACGCCTGGTCGAGATGACCAACGGCTGCATCTGCTGCACGCTGCGCGACGACCTGCTCGACGAGGTGGACCGGCTGGCCCGCGAGGGCCGTTTCGACCACCTGCTCATCGAGAGCTCGGGCATCTCCGAGCCCATGCCGGTCGCGGCGACCTTCACCTTCGCCCGCGACGACGGCGCCACCCTCGGGGACGTGGCCCGTCTGGACACCATGGTCACGGTCGTGGACGCGGCCAACTTCCTGCCCGAGCTGGAGAAAGGTGACGAACTCGCCGAGCGCGGTCTCGCCCCCTTCGAGGACGACGAACGCACGGTGAGCGATCTGCTCGTCGACCAGATCGAGTTCGCGGACGTCATCGTGCTCAACAAGCTCGACCTGGTCGACACGGACGCGGCGGCGCGACTGCGGGCCGCGCTCGTCCGCCTCAACCCCGTCGCCCGGATCGTCGGGGCCGAGCACTCGCGCGTGGACCTCCAACAGGTTCTGGGTACCGGCCTGTTCGACCTGGAGCGTGCCCAACAGGCACCGGGCTGGGTCCAGGAGCTCAACGGCGAGCATGTGCCCGAGACCGAGGAGTACGGCGTCTCCTCCACCGTGTTCCGCTCCGAACTCCCCTTCCATCCGGGCCGGTTGTGGACCTTCGTCACCGAGGAGCTGGACAGCGGGGCGTACGGGCGGATCCTGCGTTCGAAGGGCTTCTTCACCCTGGCGAGCCGCCCGCACGTGACGGGCCTGTGGTCACAGGCCGGTTCGGTGGCCCGGTTCGAGCCGTCCGCCGCCCGGGACGCCGAGGCGCCGTACGCGCAGGAACTGGTCTTCATCGGGACGCAGTTGGAACCGGAGAGGCTGCGCGAGGCGCTCGCGGCCTGCCTCATGGCACCGGGCGAGCCCCGCACGGTGGCCGACCCCTTCCCCTCCTGGGAGACGTACGGGGTCGACGACACCTGCGACCACGAGCCCGTTCACGCCGCCGCCCTGTCGTAGAAGTGCGCGCGGACGCGGCGCAGCCACGCCTCGGCCGGCCCCTCGTCGGGCCGGTCCGGCAGCGCGCTGCGGGTCTCGGCGAAGGCCGTCTCGTAGTGGGCGAGCAGTGATCGGGCCGCCGAGGGGTCGGCCGCGACGGAGTCCCCGAAGCGGTGGTACTCCTCGGGGTCCTCGACCCGCACCGTGAGCCGTCCGGTGGCGTACAGCTCCAGGCCCTGGTGGCAGAGCCGCTTCAGATGCCGGGCGTGCTTGGCGGTGCGCCGGTCGCCGCCCCGGCCCTCCAGTCGCCTGAACTGCTGGGTGGCGTACCCGAGATAGGCGTCCCGGACCCGCTCGGCGCCCAGGAACGACCCGCGGATGCCGATGAGTTCGTCGCCCAGCGAGGTGCGTACCTCGTACAACTCGTCCGGCAGCCAGACCAGTTCCATGACGGTGGGGTTGCCTCCGAGGGCGAGCCGGCACCACTTCGCCGCCTCGTGCAGGGTGCGGTCCGGCGCCGTGGTGACGTGGGACTCCTTCGGCGTGTGCAGACCGAGGAGGGTCTCGGTGGGCGCGGCGAACATGCCGAGCCGGTCCACGTCGGAGCCCTCGCGGGCGAGTCCGTACGCGGTCGAGCCGACGATGCCGGAGAGCAGGATGTTCTGGGCGGTCACCCGGCCCATTGTGCTGACCTGCACGGATCGCGGTCACCCGGTTTTCCCGCGCGGCGGGCCGGGAATGCCTCGCCGCGTCACGCGTTGAACCCGGTGTGAGTTCCGTGATCGCCGCCACCCGCTTCTCCGTCCTGGACCGCTCCCGCACCCGCGAGGGCGGTACGAACGCGCAGGCGTTGCAGGACACCGTGCGACTGGCGCGGGAGCTGGAGGGGCTCGGCTACCACCGGTTCTGGGTCTCGGAGCACCACGGCGTGCCCGGCGTCGCCGGTTCCGCGCCGACGGTGCTTGCGGCCGCCGTGGCCTCGGCGACGGAGACGATCCGGATCGGCACCGGCGGGGTGATGCTGCCCAACCACCAACCCCTGGTCGTCGCCGAGCAGTTCGGGGTCCTGGAGTCGCTGTTCCCCGGCCGGATCGACATGGGTCTGGGCCGCTCGGTCGGCTTCACGGACGGGGTACGCAAGGCGCTGGGGCGCGGCAAGGACGACGCCGACGACTTCGCCGTACAGCTGGAGGAACTGCTGGGCTGGTTCCGCGGCACCTCTCCGACGGGGGTGCATGCCCGCCCGGCCGAGGGCCTGAGCGTGCCGCCCTTCGCGCTGGCCATGGGCGAGGGCGCCGCGATCGCGGCCCGCGCGGGCCTGCCGATGGTCATCGGCGACCTCAGGAACCGCGAGAAGATGCGGCGCGGCATCGACCACTACCGCACCCACTTCCGGCCCTCCCCCTGGGCGTCCCAGCCGTATGTCGTCATCTCCGGCACGATCGCGGCCGCCGCCACGCCCGAGGAGGCCCGGCGCCTGCTCATCCCGGAGGCCTGGTCCATGGCGTACTCCCGCACCCACGGCACCTTCCCGCCGCTCCCACCCGCCGAGCGCGTCGAGGCGCTCGCGATGACCGCCAAGGAGCAGGGCTTCTACGAGGCCGGGCTCGCCGGGCATGTCGCGGGCACCGAGGAGCAGGTCGCCCACGAGCTGGAGACGGTGCTGAAGGAGACGGGCGCGCAGGAGGTCCTGGTCACCACCAGCACGTACGACCGCGCGGCCCTGCTGGACTCGTATCGACGGCTGGCCCGGATCTTCAGCTCCTGAGCCCGTCGACGATCAGCGTCAGGATCCGCGCCGCCCGCTCCGCGCCGCCTCGCTCCGGGTCGATCCGCCACAGGACGCTGAGCTGGAGCAGGACGTCCTCCGGATCGATGCCCGGCTTCAGTGAGCCGTCGGCGGCACCGGCGTCGAGGAGGACACCGATGGCCCGGACGAAGGGCGTGTAGTACTCGTCGTCGACGCCGCCGTTGGTCGCCGCGTGGATGACCTCGGCGACGCCGAACTTGAGCTGCCCGTAGTGGGCGACCTCGTCGAACCAGAGCCGCAGCGCGTCGAGTGGGCGGTGCTCGGCGAGCAGTGCGGGTGCGCGGTCGATCAGGTGCTGGATGTCGTGCCGGTACAGCTCCAGGACGAGTGCCTCACGGGTCGGGAAGTGGCGGTAGAGCGTCCCGATGCCGACGCCGGCCTGCTTGGCGATCGCCGTGAGGGAGGCGGAGCCGGAGGTGGCGAGCGCCTCGCGGGCGACGGTCAGGATGCGCTCCCGGTTGTCGAGCGCGTCTTTGCGGGTCGGCTTCGCGGGCGGCGGGTTCACGGGTCCGGGTCGTCCAATCAGTGCTGCCGAATTGCCAAACGGAGGGGCCTCCGGTACGTTCGAAAGCGTAACGGAGGGGCCTCCGTTTCATTCTGGCACACACCGCCCGACTTCGTGGAGGACAGTCATGCCCGAGATGGTTCTGGTCACCGGGGGCAGCGGGTACATCGCCGGCTGGTGCGTCGTCGAGCTGCTGCGACGCGGTTACGACGTGCGCACGACCGTCCGTTCACCGGAGCGCGAGCGGTCCGTCACCGAGGCCGTGTCGAGCGCCGTCGACCCCGCAGGGCGGCTGGGTTTCGCGGTCGCCGACCTGACGGCCGACGAGGGCTGGGAGGCCGCGCTCAAGGGCGTGGACTTCGTCCTGCACGTGGCCTCCCCGCTCGGCGCCGCCGCCCCGGACGACCTGGTCACGCCCGCCCGCGACGGCACTCTGCGCGTCCTGCGCGCGGCCACCGCGGCCGGGGTGCGGCGGGTCGTGATGACGTCGGCGGCCAACGCGGCGAGCCCCTCCTCGTACGCGACCGAGGGCGTCACCGACGAGACCCTGTGGACCGACCCCGACGACCCGACGCTGATCCCCTACCGCCGCTCCAAGACCGTCGCCGAGCGCGCCGCCTGGGACTTCATGGCCGACCACGACGGCCCGACAGAACTCACCACCGTGCTCCCGGGCGCCGTGTTCGGCCCCGTCCTCACGACGGACAACCTCGGCTCCGTCGGGATCGTCGCCCGCATGCTCTCCGGGGAGATGCGCGGCGTCCCGCGGATCGGCCTGGAGGTCGTGGACGTGCGCGACCTCGTCGACGTCCACCTGCGGGCGATGACATCACCGGCCGCCGGAGGTCAACGCTTCCTGGCCACCGGCGAGTTCGTGTGGATGGCGGACATGGCGCGCGCCCTCCGCGACGGCCTCGGCGACCACGGCCGCAGGGTGTCCACCCGCCAGGTCCCGGACGTCGCCGTCCGTCTCGTGGCCCGCTTCCGGGACCCGTCGCTGCGGGAGATCACCCCGGCGCTGGGCCGCCGCAACCGGCACAGCACCGAGAAGGCCCACCGGCTCCTCGGCTGGGAGCCACGGCCCGCCCGCCGGACCGTGCTCGACTGCGCGGAGAGCCTGATCGCGCACGGCGCCGTCTAGGACACCCGGCACAGTCGTTCGCATACACTCGCGGGGTTTGTCCCCCGCCCGGCAGATCCCCATGGAGCTCGCCCACATGTCCGACGCCCACGACCCGTACGTCCGTGTCCGCGCCGCCCACGAGCACAACCTCAAGGGCGTGGACGTCGACATCCCGCGGGACGTGCTCGCCGTGTTCACGGGGGTGTCCGGCTCGGGGAAGTCGTCGCTGGCGTTCGGGACGATCTACGCGGAGGCCCAGCGGCGGTACTTCGAGTCGGTGGCGCCGTACGCCCGCCGTCTGATCCACCAGGTGGGCGCGCCGAAGGTCGGGGAGATCACCGGTCTGCCGCCCGCGGTCTCGCTCCAGCAGCGCCGCTCGGCACCGACATCCCGCTCGTCGGTCGGCACGGTCACCAACCTCTCCAACTCGCTGCGCATGCTGTTCTCCCGGGCCGGCGACTATCCCCCGGGCGCCGAACGGCTCGACTCCGACGCCTTCTCCCCCAATACGGCGGCCGGGGCCTGCCCGGAGTGCCACGGGCTGGGCCGGGTCCACCGTACGACCGAACAGTCGCTGGTCCCCGACCCGTCGCTGTCGATCCGGGAGGGCGCCATCGCCGCCTGGCCCGGCGCCTGGCAGGGCAAGAACCTCCGCGACATCCTCGACACGCTCGGCCACGACGTGGACCGGCCGTGGCGCGAACTGCCCGCCGAACAGCGGGAGTGGATCCTGTTCACCGACGAGCAGCCGGTGGTCACCGTGCACCCGGTGCGGGACGCGGACCGTATCCAACGCCCGTACCAGGGCACGTACATGAGCGCCCGCCGCTATGTCATGAAGACGTTCTCGGACTCCAAGAGCCAGACGCTCCGGGCCAGGGCGGAACGCTTCCTGGTCTCCGCCCCCTGCCCGGTCTGCGGCGGCGGCAGGCTGCGTCCGGAGTCGCTCGCGGTCACCTTCGCGGGCCGCACGATCGCCGAACTGGCGGCCCTGCCGCTGACCGAGCTCGCCACCACACTGGTCGCCGTCGGCGAGACCTCGCGTGTCCTCACGGACGACCTCAAGTCCCGTATCGCGCCGGTCGTCGAGCTCGGCCTCGGCTACCTCAGCCTGGACCGGGCGACCCCCACCCTCTCGGCCGGTGAACTCCAACGGCTGCGGCTGGCAACCCAGTTGAGGTCCGGGCTCTTCGGAGTGGTGTACGTCCTCGACGAACCGTCCGCCGGACTGCACCCGGCGGACACCGAGGCGCTGCTCACGGTGCTGGAGCGGCTGAAGGCGGCCGGCAACTCGGTGTTCGTGGTGGAGCACCACCTGGACGTCATGCGTGGCGCGGACTGGCTGGTGGACGTCGGTCCGCGGGCGGGCGAGCACGGCGGCCGGGTGCTGCACAGCGGGCCGGTGGCCGGGCTGGCCGCGGTCCAGGAGTCGGCCACGGCCCGGTTCCTGTTCGACCGCTCCCCCGCTCCCAGGCGTCACGTTCGTTCATCGAGCGGGCAGTTGAAGGTCGGTCCGGTCACGCGGCACAACCTGCGCGCGGTGACGGCCGAGTTCCCACTGGGTGTCTTCACCGCGGTGACCGGGGTGTCGGGCTCGGGCAAGTCCACGCTGGTCGGCGAGATCACGGAGGAGCTGGGCGGGGTGGGCCGGCTGGTCTCGGTCGACCAGAGGCCGATCGGCCGGACCCCGCGCTCGAACCTGGCCACCTACACGGGCCTGTTCGACGTCGTGCGCAAGGTGTTCGCCGGGACGGAGGAGGCACGCGAACGCGGCTTCGGCGTGGGCCGGTTCTCCTTCAACGTGGCGGGAGGGCGCTGCGAGACCTGTCAGGGCGAGGGGTTCGTGAGCGTGGAGCTGCTCTTCCTTCCGAGCACGTACGCGCCTTGTCCGGACTGCGGCGGGGCCCGCTACAACCCGGAGACGCTCGAAGTGACGTACCGGGGACGGAACATCGCCCAGGTCCTCGACCTCACGGTGGAGTCGGCGGCGGACTTCTTCGCCGACACCCCGCCCGTCGCCCGCAGCCTCGCCACCCTCCTCGACGTCGGCCTCGGCTACCTCCGACTCGGCCAGCCCGCCACGGAGTTGTCGGGCGGCGAGGCCCAGCGCATCAAGCTGGCGAGCGAACTCCAGCGCGTGCGCCGCGCCCACACCCTCTACCTCCTCGACGAACCCACCACCGGCCTCCACCCGGCCGACGTCGAAGTCCTCATGCGGCAGTTGCACGGCCTCGTCGACGCCGGCCACACGGTGATCGTCGTCGAGCACGACATGTCCGTGGTGGCGGGGGCGGACTGGGTGATCGACCTGGGGCCGGGGGGTGGGGACGCGGGCGGGCGGGTCGTGGCGGCGGGGTCTCCGGGGGAGGTGGCCGGGGTGGAGGGGAGCGCTACGGCGTCGTATCTGGCGCGGGCGCTGGGCCTGGGCGGCTGACTCCTTCGTCCTCGGCGCCGAGTGTTGTCGCTCGCGGCGTCTCAAGACCGCGAGGTGAATCGGCAGTTGTCGGCGAAGCGGTCTCGCGACGGGTACAAGGCCGGGCTGCCGTCGCTCGCCACACCCCAAGCCCGCAGAGCGGCTGGATCGCCATCGGCAACCGGCCTCACGACAGCGAGTAGCGGCCTCACGGCAGTAACAGGGCGCGGCGCCATCACTCGCGACGCCTCAAGGCCACAAGGCGCCGCCCGTTCCCCCACCCTGGGCCGGCCTTACAGCAGGGCAGCGAGACGTCCAGGGCCTGTCCCTAGCCCCCGGACGCGTCCTCTACAGCGCCACCCGAGGCCGGGCCGCCCACTTCGCCACCCCATGGTCGTCCGGCGGCTCAGCCGAGCCGTGGCACGCGCAGGACTCCGCCGCCCGGGCCAGTGCGCGGCGGTCACGGTGGCTGCCCGGGGCGACCGGGGCCGGGACCTCCACCTCGGCCACCAACCCCCGCGCCGACACCACCCGCCAAACCGACCTCAGCAAGGAGTCGTCGCCGACGAAGGCCGGGGCCGTACTCGAGGGGCCGTCGGTGAGCCGGTAGTGGAGACGTACCGGCTGGACGGGGACGTCGGTGTCGAGGGCGGCCTGGAAGACGGCGCGGCGGAAGTGGCCCTGGGCACGGCCGCACCAGGTGCTGCCCTCGGGGAAGACGGCGACCGCGTGGCCGTCGCGGAGGGCATCGGCGATGCGGGCGACCGTGTCGGGGAGGGCACGGAGGCGGTCCCGTTCGATGAAGAGGACGCCGCCGCGGGCGACCAGCGGGCCCGCCACCGGCCACTGGCGGATCTCGGACTTGGCGAGCATCCGGGCCGGGCGTACGGCGGCGAGCAGCGGGATGTCCAGCCAGGAGATGTGGTTGGCGACCAGCAGGAGTCCGCCGGTGGGCGCGGCGGCGCCGGTGACGCGGACCCGTACTCCCGCGGCCCGCACGATCCACCGGCACCACCGCCGGACCAGCTCGGCGGGGATCCTCCCGCCGAGCGGCGACAGCACGACCCCGGCGAACACCAGGGCCATGACCGTCAGGAGCCTCAGCACGGCACGCGGTACGGCCGTGGCGGACCCCGCCGGCTCCACACACGCCCCCGGGGTGCAGGGCGCGCTGGGCAGCCAGACGCTCATCAGGCCGGGACGAGGGAGAGGAAGTGCCGCAGATAGCGGGCGTTGACCCGGCGCATCGACAGCAGCACGTACATGTCGGCGACCCCGAAGTCGGGGTCGTGGGCGGGCTGGCCGCACACCCAGGCACCGAGGCGGAGGTAGCCGCGCAGCAGCGGGGGCAGCTCGGTGTGGGCGGCGGACGCCGCGACCGTCGGCTCCCAGGGCAGCAGCGGCCGTACCCGGAACTCCTCGGGAGCCAGGTACTTGGCGCGCACCCGGTCCCAGGTGCCGGCCGCGAGGGCCCCGCCGTCGGCGAGCGGGATCGAGCAGCAGCCGGCCAGCCAGTCGTGGCCGCGGTCCACCATGTAGCGGGCGATCCCGGCCCAGATGAGGCCGATCACGGCACCGTCGCGGTGGTCGGGGTGCACGCAGGAACGGCCGACCTCGACGAGACCGGGGCGGATGCCGTCGAGCGGCGCGAGGTCGAACTCGCCCTCCGAGTACAGGCGTCCGGCCACCGCGGCGCGCTCCGGCGGCAGCAGCCGGTACGTGCCGACGACCTGGCCGGTCACGGTGTCGCGGACGAGCAGGTGGTCGCAGTAGGCGTCGAAGCCGTCGACGTCGAGGCCCGGTTCCGGGGTGGCCAGGAGGGCGCCCATCTCCCCGGCGAACACGTCGTGCCGCAGCCGCTGCGCGGCCCGTACGTCGTCCTCGTCGCGGGCCAGGGTGACGGTGTAGCGGGTGGGGGCGACGCTCTGCGGGGGACGGTCCAGGGTGGAAACGCCGGTCATGACACTCTCCAGGTCACAGGCGGAGGCGG
>Ga0307508_10004540_pt1 | contig 13523 bp, 14 predicted proteins | sample 9_EM_MG_FD_203089 | JGI IMG/M metagenome (GOLD analysis project Ga0307508, IMG submission 203089) | Populus trichocarpa ectomycorrhiza microbial communities from riparian zone in the Pacific Northwest, United States - 9_EM | ecosystem: Host-associated > Plants > Roots > Unclassified | place... | reverse complement strand
GCTGAGCGACTGGTGGTTGCGTGAAGAAGAAAAGAAGAGCGGGCAACGACTCCGTATAAGGATATCCATCGCCCCGTTAACTGACGGTTACTCTTCAACTCCTAGGATCTCACATTCTTTCTTCACGAAATATTCCGAGCCAAGAAATTCCATACTAAAACTGGCATGGAAGAACCCTTGTGGCATTGTGGACTTTTTTAGCGTATGTTCTGGCATTGTAGACCTTTTCTCCTTGTCCTTATCTGTCCACGCCCCCACGCCCTCGTCCATAGTCCCGGTTCGCTATCTGGAGTCAGAGAGCCACGCCCGTTACAGTTATCAACAAGCTTCCCGATCAACAACCAGCTCACGTCTGGGCTGCCCTTGTCAGAAATACAACACGGCGACATCACGATCCGGCCGACTTGCGATCCCTCGTCGCTTCCAACTTACAAAAATGAAACCGGACGCTCTAGTTCAAGATTTTATTTCAAGTCTCGCAGCCCTTCAGCAAGAACTAGTCGGAACCCCAGAAGAAATTTCAGATGACAGTTTGATCTCGCACCTTCTTGCAAATCTCTCCGATCCGTTTAAGAGTGTGGTCGATATCATCACTATCAGACCATCGGCCGACGAAACGCTCGACTCCGTAAGCACGCAGCTGATCGAGTACGAAACATCGAACGCACTTCGCCAGGCCCAGATCGGGTCAAATCCAAATACTGCTGGCACCGTTGCCGAAGGACATGCCCTCGCAGCGGAAGGCGGCACCCACGAAACCCATATCAGGCAACAGTCCGGACGAGGACGTGGAAACGGACGTGGAAACGGAAAAGGCCACAGCAACAGATGCAAGCCCTACGGCTCGAAACCGGTCAGCAAATGCTTCTATTGCTTGAATGAGGGGCACAGGCAGAACGAATGCACTCTCAAGCAAAATGCCGAAGCCTTTAGGAAAGAGACCTTAGATGGGTGGAGAACCCAGAAGAGTCAGATTTCCGGAAATTTTGCAGTTACCGACGACACCGACATTGGTGACAACTCGACAGAGATGCATGCCTATTGAGCGACTTCTGAGAAAGGCTTGCTGGACAGCTGGCTTATTGATTTGGGAGCTTCCCGCCCTCTGGCTGGCAACAAGAAAGTCTTGCGAGACATCCGATCGCCATCTGAGCCTATTCCTGTCAAGGTTGCAAACGGAACGAACTGCCTAGAAACTGGATCTGGATCGATCCTTTCCATTGCTGCCGAACGAGCCAACACAATACCGGATCCATTCAAGATTGAGAATGTGGATGCCGATGAGAACGCAGGTCAATACCGATGCTAGCGGGCAAGACGATGCTAGCCGGACGAATGCGATGAGAATGCCGGTCGATACCGAAAGTAGGCAGGTCGATGCCATTGCGAGCAGGCTGTTTGATGCCGTTGTGAGCAGGCAGGTCGATGCCGAAGAAAGTAAGCAGGTCGATGCCAATGCGAGCAGGCTGTTTGATGCCGTTGTGAGCAGGCAGGTCGATGCCGAAGAAGCAGGCAGGTCGATGCCATTGCGAGCAGGCTGTTTGATGCCGTTGTGAGCAGGCAGGTCGATGCCGAAGAAGCAGACTGGTCGATGATGACGTCTATACCAGCTCGTTGATAGCTGATGCGCTACGCCGTTCCGCGACTTATAATCGTCGGAAAAGGACGTGAGCTGATGCCCACCGGATCTGGGTGGAAGGGGAATCGGATTCTGCAGATCCGGTATCCTATCAAAATGCTGTCAGGCATCGGAAGCTTGGCCCGAAGTGGTCGGAAGCTGTGCGGGAGGAGTTGCATTTGCTGCACTCGAACCACGATTGGTTTTCATCATGTTGGAAGACGTTCCGACTGGTGTCAGGCCCATAGAGTTCAAGATGGATCTTCATGATCAAAGAGCTTCCTGCGGGCGGAATTCGTCGCTGCATTCCTAAACCCAGAAGGTGATGAATACGATTATATGGCTACGCCGGATGGTATTGAAACGCCTGCGGGTGGGCCATGGGTTTGGAAACTGCACAAGTCTTTGACTCAAGCAGGCCCCCTGACTCTGGTACGAGCATATCGATAACTTTCTGAGATCATTAGGTTTACTTAGATCCGAATACTACGATCCGAACGTCTACAGCTCGGCTGTCAGCCTGATACCGCTCAGCATACTCCTCAACGGTAACGAACTCTTTGAGTCGACTGAACGAAACCGGAATTCGGGTACCATACCCCTGAATCCGAGACGTTTGCAAGCGCAACGCTATCCGTACCACCTACCTCCCAACATCCGAGATGATGGCAAATATCATGACGAGAAGCCTCCAACGGGAGACCCACTGGAAACATGTGAATGGCATGGAAATGTTACGACGGGCTGCAGGGGAAGCATATGGCAAGTGGATGGCACTTGATCCGATGAATTAAGTTTTCTTTGGTGGATGTGCTCTTTCTCCTATGGCCATGCTTTTCCTACGGGTTTTTACATGGCTACGAGTTTTAATGAGGCATCCGGGGATGTCATGGGACTTCTGTTTTTCTGTCCTTCTTTCTTTCTTTCTTTATTGCCTCATTGTTCGAGGGGAAGTGTTAGATATATCGATCGCCCAACGAGGCCCGCGGCCGAGGCCAGCCTAGGCCGCTGCGAGCAGATGCGCGCGCGGAAGGCATCGGGTGGCGCAGGTGGCTAATGGCCACCGGCGAGATCTAGGCCTGGCGGTGGCAAGTTGCCACCAAAGGATCTAGAGGAACCGGTGATGGGTAATGGGTTGGATGTGCATGTATATATAGAGAGTGGTCCTCCCGTCTCGGTGATAAGATTAAGCAACGGAATTCCTACCTACCGATAGACGAATACATTTGACAGTTCGTGCCACACCTGCTGCACCACATCTGGGGGCGCTGGTCGTTGCCTCTTCTGGCTCCGCGATTGTTACCCCGCCATCCTCGGCCACCTCGACTGCCTCCTCTTCCTCCTTGCTGTGAATATAGGGCTTCTGAGACAGCATCCGGCTTCGTGGCTAGTGCCTCATTCTGTTCGCACTCCTTCAAATCAGTCATTACTTGACGGATCGTAACGTTCGCTTGCGATTGTAGCATTTTGATGCTAATTTTGAACATCTCGGGGAGAGTCGTGAAAATGTGGGTTTTCAAGACCATGTACGGGATAGCTTCAGGAGTACCAGCGAGTTGGTTGCTGATATTTAGAAGTCGCGAAAAATAGGCACCGATTGGCTGCCCAGGAATCGGACGTAGTTGACTGAATTGTCGGAAAAGAGTCAGACGACCAACCGTGGTCATTGCCGTGTCCATCTGTTCTGTCAGAATTTGCCACATTCTTACCGGATCCGTCACCTGGTTGAGGTGTGTCTTGGCTTCAGGGCTGCAAGATCCGTAGATGATAGCACCAGCCTGAGCCTTCCGGGTAGTGAAGTTCTCATAGGCCTTGCGCCCCTGAATGGCAGCTATAGTCATTCCTTCAGGATTCTCAGGCTCCACTTCTTCTTCCATGACGATACGCCAGGCCTTGATCCCGTGCAAGACCTGTTCACAGTCTGCCTTCCAGGAGGCAAAGTTGGTGTCGTTGAGGAGAGTGATAGTTCCAAGCGGATGCTTGAACACCTTCTCGTTTGGGGATTCGATGGAGGACATGATGTTTTGATCGATAGGACTGTTTCTTGACGGATTCGTGTAGTCTTTCGAGTAGACAGGGGAGGAGGCGAGGGGTGGTGACGGGGTGTCTTTTTCGTCGGTCGTCTTTCGATTCTTCTTGTGCGTGCGGTTACGGCTCCGGGCTCATAACCTGTTGAATGGTTATGGCCGTAGGTGTGCGTAGCTGGGATTCTTCACGTTGTGGTAGGGTTCGAATGGGGACAATCTCAGTTGCTATATCGGTTGTAAGAGTACAGAAGAAAAGAACCTTAGAACAGAGAACACAAAGTACATCTCGCTGCTTCCCCGCTTTGTCCCCATTCGCCTCCCTGCTTTAGCTCCTCCGGCGTGCGCTCCCCCAGCAACGCCGCCCGCTCAACTCTAGTCGGCAACAGCGCCGTGCCTCCAGCGCCGAGAAGCTTTTCCAACAATCACCACCAATGGAATCCAGATGGACCCGGAGAAGGTTTCCTGTATCCTGGGATGGTAGGTTCCGAGGAATGTTACAGATGTCCAATGCCTCCTTGGATTTGCCAATTTTTACTGATGGTTCATAAAGGATTATTCCAAAGTAGTGACACCGTTGACCAGAATGACGAAAAAAGAGGGAGGCAAATACTTTCCATTTGCGTGAGGACTGGAGCAGCAGGCAGCCTTCGACCTCCTCAAAAAAGCGTTCACGTCGGCCCCTATACTCCGCCATTTTGACTACGACCGAGAAATAATAGTTGAAACCAACTCTTCCGCCTTTGTCTCGGCCGGTATCCTCTCTCAATACGAAGACGAAGGTATCTTGCACCCAGTGGCCTTTTACTCCAAAAAACACAGTCCTGCCGAATGCAATTATGAAATCTACGATAAGGAACTACTTGCAATCATTGGTGCATTCAAGGAATGGAGGCCTCACTTGGAGGGTTCGTGCCACCCAATCCAGGTATTGAGCGACAGTAAGAATCTGGAATACTTCATGAGCACAAAACTGTTGAACCGAAAACAGGTCCGATGGCGAATTCCTTTCCCGTTTTGACTCCAGGATCACAAATCGGCCAGGGCAAGCGGGAGGGGAGCTGGACGCCTTGACTCGGAGATCAGGAGATCTCCCTAAGCAGAGGGATGAAGGACTGCTTGCCAACCAGCACGCCGTTTTGAAACCTCAAAACCTGTCAGACCTACATCGGGATCGTGGCATGAAGTTGTTGGCCAACGACCCTCCGGGCGACGGTGCCGAACGGATGGAGGTGCCAGATACCGTACAGCCGGATGCTGGACGGATTTCCATCTTACTCGCCGAAGCCTACCAAGTAGACCCATTTCCAGAACGAATATTGGGATTACTCCGGAATGGCACCAGGCAATGTAGGGAAATATCGCTTGCCGACTGCAAGGATGGGGATGGTAGGCTAGCCCACTGTGATTGCATCTACGTGCCAGACCACATACCGCTTCGGCTTCGGCTATTGCAGGACCACCATGATCCACCAGCTATGGGCCACCCAGGATGCGCCAAAACCCTGGAGTTGCTCGCAAGGAAGTATTACTGGCCATCGGTGAGGAAGGATGTGGACCGCTTTGTACGGAATTGCCACACCTGTCGCCGGACGAAGTCCACACGCCACATACCTTACGGTATCATACGGCCGTTGTCGGTACCAGAGCGGCCTTGGCAGCACATATCGGTTGACTTTGTTACTGGCCTACCGCGGTCCAAGGGTTTTGACGCAATCTGTGAGGTGGTGGATCGTCTGACCAGGCAGAGGCACCTCATTCCCTGCACGACGACGATTTCGGCTGAGGGACTGAGCTTTCACTACTGCGACAGGGTCTTCCGCTATCACGGCCTAGCAGCGACCATTGTGTCGGATAGAGGACCGCAATTCGCGTCCCGCTTTTGGAAGCATCTCTGTTCGTGTCTGGAAATTGACGCACGACTCTCCACTGCATTCCACCCACAAACAGACGGACAGACCGAGCGAGTGAATGCAGTGGTGGAGCAACACCTCCAGGCATACGTTGCGTACCTCCGGGACGATTGGGAAGATTATCTCTTTCTGGCAGAATTTGCAGGCAACAACCAAGTATCAGACACCACGACCTTGTCCCCGTTTTTCGCCAATTGCGGTTTCCACCCCAGCTACGACGTCGGACTCGACATTCGAGTGGATGCACCGGAAAAGAGGGAGGCACAAACCGCAGCAAAACGACTGGAACTTATTCACGAAGTAGCCCGAACCGAGATGCAATACGCCCAGCTACGACAGGTGGAGGGAGCAGACGCTCACCGAACTCCCACACCAGCCTTCTGACCCAGTGACCTCGTATCGGTGGACGGCCGGAACTAAGCAACAGCACGCCCAAGCCGAATGATGGAAAATAAGCACCACAGACCCTACCGTGTTGTCCGAACCATAGAAACTCACGCCTACGAGTTAGACATACCGGCGACCATACAGAAACAACGAACTTTTCCTGTATCACTCTCACACGCTGCCGCTGATGACCCCCTCCCGGGTGAGATGGCTCCGCCACCCTTGCGGGTAATCGTTGAAGGCGAAGAAGAGTGGGAGGTAGAAGAGATTCTGGAAAGTAGCAGGACGAGAGGACGGTTGCAATATTTGGTGAAATGGAGGGGATTCGCGGACCCAACATGAGAACTGGAAGGGAACCTTGCCGAGGTGGAAGCGGTGGACATATACCACGAACGTTACCCAGAGCGGTCAGCACCCGTATGGGCTGCCCTCGTGGGAACTCGGGCCTGAGGGGGGGCTACTGTCACGGCGCGGGTCAGCTAGGCCTGGAGCCTTGGTGTTGACTGGAATGCGGGAGGTTGGAATGTGGAGTGACGCCGTGTGGGCGACGGATATCCTTAAAAGGAGCCGTCGCCCACTTCTTTCTCTCTTTCTTTCTTTCTTCCTTTTCCTTCCTCACGCAACTACATGTTCTTCGGGACAGGTTATTGCGTCTGGCGGATGGGGATGGCAGCCCCATGGGGGTGGTACGGCTTTTTTTTTTTTTTTGTTTATTCATTACTCGTATGCGACCTAGTTAGATCATGACGAGGGGCGCGAGCCCATATGTACAGTCCGTTTCCCCGCCGCAAACCGCGCAAGGCGGCACAGTGCAAGCATCCCTCTGCCCTCCGCCCGGCCTGTCCCCCGCAGAAGATGAGCGCGCACCAAGGAAAGTAGAAAGGAAAGAACCAAGGAAAAGCGTGACCGTCCCCTCTACCCCGCTTCCGCCGACACCATGAACGGCGGCGTGGGGAGGAACAGCTGGTGTTCCCCTCCAGCCTCCCCCGCGCCCTCCGTGTCCGGCTCCTCCGCCCTTCGCTCTGCTTCCAGCTCCGCCCGCTCCCGGAGCTCCCACTCCGACGCCTCGCTCTCTGCGCCCTCTTCCACCGCTGGCACTGTCTTCCCAACGTCCGTCGAGGAGAGAAAGTCCAGCACCGCCTGGCTCGCCCTTGGTTCGGCGAAAAGCTCGTGGGCCTTCAGCCTCCCCCTTCCCTTTCCCGTCTCCTTCCACACCTCCTTCCACAGCACGTTCTGCTGTTTTCTCCACTTCGGGCACCCCTTGAGGAGGTGCTCCCTCGTCTGCCTTGGGTGCGGGCACCACCAGCACTGGGCCGTCGGCCTGCTCTTTGCCCAGTGGAGGTATTCGCCGGTGCGCGCGTGCCCCGTCTTCAGCTGGTAGAACCTAGCAGCGAGCCGCTTGGCGCTACCCGCAACCGTGCCGTCCGGCCTTTGGCCCTTCGGCATTCTGTATTTCTTCTTGGAGGTCCGGCCTCCAGCCCACTTCCGTGCCTCTGCCCACTTTTTCTCGGCGATCTCCCGCTTGATGTTGGCGAGGGACCTGGGGAGCGGTGTTTGGCGCTCCTCCAGCCGGTCCGAGTAGGTCCACCCCTCCACGCCGTGGGCGTCCGGCTCGTCCGCTGCGAGCTTTGCCCACTCGTCCGCCTTTTCGTTTCCTTCCACCCCCTCGTGTGCCGGGCGCCATCTGACTTCGATGGTGATGTCCGGCGTTGCGCGTCGGAGGGTGCCGATATGCTCCCTCGCTTCCAGGGCGTACTTCTGTCCCGGGCCCGGCTCGTCCGAAGTCATCCTCCGAATAGCCGCCTGGGCGTCGGTGAATATGGTGATTCGGGCCGGGGGCGTGTCCATTCTCGCCGCGGTTCTGAGTGCCCGTGCCAGGGCTGCGCATTCCGCATCAAAGGCCTCTTGGTTGTAGCCCATGTGCGCCTTGATGCCTTCCCAGGCCTGACCGTTTTTCCTTGCCACGGCGTAGCCGGTCGCTCCGTTCTCCAACCGGGATCCGTCGGTGAACATGACGAGTCCTGTGGAGGAGTGCATGTAGTCTGTAGTACTGAAGCACAATGGAATTAAGTGTCACTTGTTTCCTTGTTTCCCCGGTAGAAGAATCTTAGCCTTTTCCACACAACCCTCTTGTCCTTGTCCTGTCCTTGCTGCGCGCCACCAGCTCGACACCGTCCTTGTCTTGTCCTCGCCCCGCTCGCCACGCGCCGCTCTTGCCCTGTCTGCTACTGGGAGCTCAGCCTGACCTTGTTCCGTTACAGTCTCGTTGGCGGTGAGGTTGATGATGTAGTTGTCTGCCCGCCTAGCCGCCTCAATGATCTCCTTCTTGAAGCGGAGCAGCATCGCCGCTGGCGCTCCATACCTCGCACTGTGTTACACCCCAGTACGACGGGCTAACAGCTCAACGAGAATGAAAGAGATATTTGGTGGACGCGTGCGTCGACGGTCTCTCGAATGACTCACCTCGACGTTGACGGTCTCACGAATGACACACTAAATCCACTCGAAGGAATCGGGAAAACACAATGGGCGGGAGAGTATAGACGGGAGGCAAGAGTGGTAGTAGGACCTCGGCGGCCAAAGTGGTCTGCCGGGGACTACTCCGCGGTGGCAAAGCGGAACCCGTGTGACCCATAGAAGCTATGGGAACGACGAGGTTTGCAGCAGCTGCCGTATCTTGTCGTTGGCACCGGTCAGGACGAGTACGCTCTGGGCCGAGGCCCACGTTCACATTGGCTTTGGCTGGTGCATACGTGAGTGAATTCCTCAGCACAGAGAGTACGGATCGGCATGCGCTTGCGCGCTGAGGACAATGAGTATGGATCGGTATGTGCTGGCGCGTATCTCCATTCCTGAAGACAAGGTCAAAGGATAGAGAACGACAACGTCGCACAGCGACTCTGCTCTTATAGCCGACCAGCGCGCCGCGCAAAAGAGGGGGAGGACAGTGTGAGAGAAACTGTAACGACACCCCTTAGACTATTCTGTTGTGAATTATCGAACAAAAACCTGACTACTATATCGATTCTTCCGTGACTCCGGTGACGCGTCCGCACGCCAATCTCACACACTGGTTGACAGGCGCCCTCGTGGCGAGATCTTGAAAGCCTCGGTTCGCACGTGTGCCGGAGCCACCTTGCTCAGGGCGATGTTGACGAACGCTGCCGCATCCTTTGCCACCGCTGGGTTGATTTGCGGCGCTCCTGCTGCCCGTTCAAATGCGATGGTGCGCTCGTCCCACGGGATGGAGCCCCTGGTCGGCTCTAGTCCAGTGGCCTTCTTCTCCGGCTTTCCTTTGCGGCCGACGCGCGAGTAGGCTTCCTTCGTCTGTGGGAGCGCCGCTGCAGCCGCTGCTCTCTGAGCCCAGTTTCTTGTCTGCTGCTGCAGCCGGCTCGGCACCTGCCCCCGCTGCAGGCCGTGCTGGGGCGCCTGCGGTGAAGCTCGCTGCTGCATCCGCCTCTCCGGTGGCGGCCCCTGCCCGCGGGGCCAGCTCTCCTCCCACTCCTCCTCCAGTGCCCGCATCCCTGCCATGTGCGCGATGCTCTGTCCTGCGGCGACCTCAGCCAGATCCTCGCTGTCCCGCGCCAGGAATTCGATCGGGCTGGCCGCCGCGTCATACGTCGCCACCTCCACTCCCGTCAACTCCCCACCTTCCCACCTCTTCTTTGCCTCTGTCTTCTCCTCCTTCTTCTTCCTAGCTACCTCTTCCTCCCTCTCCCTCTCCCGCTTCGTCTCTGCCTCCTCTGTCTCCGGCCTCCTCAGGATGGGTCGGACTGGCGGGGTCGGCTCCATCGCCTTCTCCGCCTTGGCTGCGTCGACCGCCGCCTGCCTCTTCCGCTGGCGCCCTGCTTGGCCAATGGCCGGCGGCGTGGCAGTCTGCACCGCCTTGCCTTTCCCCCCCTTGCCCTTCCATGGCCTGTCGGGTGCACCCGCTGCTGGCGCGTGCTGGGACGCATGGAGGCCCTCCCGCTCCACTCCCTCCATGTCGCTCCAGTCCTCGATCGGGTCGTTGTGCACTGCGGGCGCCGCAGTCACAACCACTCCCTCCATTGCCTCAGGGGCGTCGAAAGGGCCAGCCACCACTCCCGGCGCTGCGCTCCGTGCTGGCACCGGCGCTGTCGAAGCCAGGGTGGGTGTTTTGCACACCTCGTCATCATTCCCGCCACGACCTCGTCTACGGCCCGCTTGATCTCGCCTATTTTCCGCCTCCTCACCTTCATCACGCTCGCCAAGTCCCCCCACTGCTTGAGGTCCCACCGCGCCTTCTGCGTCATCTCCGTCTCCATTCCTTCCAAGGCTAGCAGCTTAACTGCCATTCTCTTCTCCCTCTCCTCCGCATCCACCATCCACCTTGCTATCGTTCTCTCCTCCCACTCGGTAGCGTCTGCCACCACCGCCTTCATTCCTTCCATCATCCTGGCTTCCATCCTAGCGACCGTTTCCTCCATCCTCCGCTCCACCCCCGCTATGGCTGCTAGGATCTGCTCCAGCGTCGACGCCGCCCCACAGCCGACTGGCATCGGGCGCACGGGGCGGTGCCTGGTGGTCTTGGGTGTGCCTACTGCCATCCTTTTGTTGCCTCTGGCCGGCGTGACCGGCAGCGGGGTCGGGGTACGCCACCTTGCCGGAGTGGGGTTTGGGGTGACGGGCCTCTCCGGGCCCGCAATCTTCCATCTCTTCACCGCTCTGATTGGCCACCTCCTCCGCCCAATCGTCTGCCGCCACATCCATCCCCTCTGCCCCCTTGTCTCCCTCCACTCCAATGCCTGCCCACCCCTCCGCTCCGCCACCCTCTCCCAAAGTCTCGGCGTGATTCAGGTCTCCGCCGTTCCCGCCGGCTGTGGGCTGCCGGAGGCCGCTACTGAGAGCGAGCGCGCGAGTGCTCCCCTCATGGCCGACTTCCCAGTCGTCGCGAACGGATTGTCGTCGGTCTTGTTGCCACGCCGGAAGAAGTCCTGGGTGCTCTCCATCCTCCTGCCCACCCCGGTCGCCGCCCTGACAAAGTTGGGGCGCCTGCTCCGCTTTCTCTCCGCCTCCTCATTCTCCTCCTCCTCCTCTCCGCTTTCCAGCTCAGTGAGGTCGCTGCTCTCGATCTCCTCCGTTTCCTTCTCTCTAAATGTTCCTTGGTCTCCTACCAGCTCTCTAAGAAGAGAGGTATCGATGCTGTCCACCACCATCGGGGCCGCCGCGGTCGCTTCGGTCGCTCCGCCGGACATCGTGATGTCCGTGAACTCTCGTTAGCGCAAAGTTTTGGTGTGTCGGGCGGAAGTCTTGGCGGTTGCGGGCGTTCGGTTTCGTCTGGGGGTTTTTTTTTTTTTTTGTTTAGTCATACTCGCATTCGACCTATATAGATCATGGCGGCGTCCATTTTGCCCGGTTTTCCCGTCCGCAGTCCGCGCGGTGGCGGCACGTTGCAAGCTCCCCTTTGCCCTCCGCCCAGGCCTGTCCCGACAGAGAGTAGAAGTAAGGAAAGTACAAAAGAAAGAACCCAAGGAAAGCGCAGTCCGTCCCCTAATCCTCGCCTGCCGACGCCATGAACGGGGGTGTGGGGAGGAACAGCGGGCGATCCTCCACAGCGCCCAGCTCGTCCGCGGCGCCCAGCGCCTCCGCCTCTGCCTCTCGCCCCTCTTGCCGCTCCTGACGCTCCCGGAGCTCCCATTCCGACACCTCACTCGCAGCGTCCCCTTTTCCTTCCAGCGGCGGCACCAGCCTTCCCACATCCGTCGTGGAGAGGAAGTCCAGCACTGCCTGCACACACCTCTCATCGGCCAGCAGGTCTCGGACCGTCCACCTGCTCTTCCACCTCCCAGTCTTCTTCTGCGCCTCCGCCCACAGAATCTTCTGCTGCATCTTCCATTCCGGACACACCCTGAAGAGGTGGTCTCTCGTTTGCGAGGGGCATCGGCACCACCAGCACTCAGCGGTGGGGCGGGTCTTGGCCCAGTACAGATACTGGCCGGAGCGGCAGTGACCTGTCTTCAGCTGGTAAAACCTTGATGCGAGCTTCTTGGTGCTCCCAGCGACTGTGCGCTCCGGCTTCTGGCTTTCCGGCATCTTGTATTTCTTCTTGGAGGTCCGGCCTCCAGCCCACTGGCGCGCCTCCACCCACTTCTTCTCCGAGATCTCCCGCTTGATGTTGGCGAGGGACCGTGGGAGGGGTATCGCCCGCACTTCCGTCCGGCCGTTATGGCTGTAGCTTAGCCATTCCACCCCGTGGGTGTTTGGCTCCTCTGCCGCCGCGATCTTGGCCCTCTCATCGGCCTTCTCGTTTCCGGCGATACCCTTGTGGGCCGGGCACCCGGATCTCTATAATGATTCCGGGCCTGGCCCGTCGCAGCGCCGCCACGTGCCTGCGCGCCTGGATGGCGTACTGCTGTCCCGGACCAGGTTCATCTGATGCCATCCGCCTAATGGCTACCTGTGCGTCCGAGAAAATGGTGACCCGTTCCGGAGTCGTGTTCCTCTGTGTCGCAGCTCCCAGCGCACGGGCAATTGCAGCGCACTCCGCATTGTAGGCCTCCTGGTTGTAGCCCATGTGAGTCTTGATGCCCTTCCAGGTCAGACCGCTTTTCCATGCCACCGCATAGCCCGCAGCCCCGCCGTCGAGCCGCGACCCGTCCGTAAACATGGTGAGCCCCGGTCGGCGATCGGGAGTGTGGTGGGATGTAGATGTCCGAACCAGTGATGGAGCCAGAGTTTGACTGGGAGGCTGCTTGAGGATTAGATATAGCCGCTCGCTGTATGATACGTAACGAGCCGGAATTGGGACCCCATTGCGCTTGGCGCTGTGAAGGCTACTGACGATGATTCGTCATCAGGCACGTGAACGACTGAGAGTGGCTTGGCGAGCAGGGAGCCGGCCTGTTTGCTATATATCTTTCGTTCGGGACTTTCACTCCTTCCGTTCATCATCGAGACGACCACACCCGAGAATCCATCAGCGTTTTTCATCCTGCACCCGACATTCACCCGTCCTGTCTCCTACGTTCGGGCGTCTCGTTTCCGCCCAGTCCTTGTCCTTGTCCTGTCCTGTCCGGCGCTCGTCAGGTTACGGTTCCCGGCTCACCACCGGCGACTCACCTGCGCACGGCATTCACCCGACCTGTTCGGCCTGCCCACGACTTGCGTTCGCTTCCAGTCCGGTGTTCCTCAGGCTACGGTTCCCGGCTCACATCCGACGATTTACCTGCGCCTGACGTTCGCGCGTCTCGTGTCCGCCCGGTCCTTGTCCTCATCCTTTCCTGTCCGCCACTCGTCGGGCTTCGGTTCCTCTCCGCACCACCGAGTTCTCGACTTTTTTCTCCCCATTGCGACTCTTACAATGTCTGGCAGCTCACCTGCCCTGGATCCGCCGGCGATGCCCCCTGCTGCTGTCGAGCAGAGCAGAAACAGATCCTCCACTCCAATTCGTCACACATCCGATTCCGCACGGCGGTTCCATCCCTACAACTATTCGCTCGCGGCCGCGCCGTCTTCGAACGCGGGTCGCGAAGAGATGGACGAACTGCTGTACGGCGAGCTATTGAACAGCGTCGTCACCAACATTGATGACATGTGGACGCCGGTTCGGTTGCTGGCAGA
>Ga0307508_10004539_pt1 | contig 13525 bp, 10 predicted proteins | sample 9_EM_MG_FD_203089 | JGI IMG/M metagenome (GOLD analysis project Ga0307508, IMG submission 203089) | Populus trichocarpa ectomycorrhiza microbial communities from riparian zone in the Pacific Northwest, United States - 9_EM | ecosystem: Host-associated > Plants > Roots > Unclassified | place... | reverse complement strand
GGCCGTCCGCGCGCTACGACGCGCTCGCCGAGGACATCCTCGGGCCGCTGGTCGGCCTGCCCCGGCATCCGCTGCTGCTCGGCCGGTTCGGGTTGCCGGCCCTCGCCCCGGCGACCGTGCTCGGCAAGCTGTTCCGCACCGAAGCGGCCCGGGCGCTCTGGGCGGGGATAGCCGCGCACGCGTTCACGCCGCTGACCCGGCCGCTCAGCTCCGCGATCGGTCTGGGCATCATCACCGCCGGCCACCGGCACGGATGGGCGGTCGCCGCGGGCGGATCCCGCAGCATCGGCCGGGCGCTCGCGGCGGTCCTGACCGGGCACGGCGGCCGGATCGAGACCGGGGTATCCGTCCGGACGGCGAGCGACCTCCCGCCGGCCGACGTGACCCTGTTCGACCTCGACCCGGCCCAGGTCGCGACCATCCTCGGCGACCGGCTGCCGCCCCGGGTGGCGCGCGGCTACCGGGCGTTCCGCCGCGGCCCGGGAGCTTACAAGGTGGACTTCGCGGTCGCCGGCGGCGTGCCGTGGACTGCCGAGGTGGCTCGCCGGGCGGGCACGGTGCACGTCGGCGGCACGATGGCGGAGGTGGCCGCGGCCGAACGCGACGTCGCGCGGGGCCGGCTGCCGCGGCGCCCGTTCGTCCTCGTCGGACAGCAGTATCTGGCGGACCCGGCTCGCTCGGCCGGCGATGTCCACCCCGTCTGGGCGTACGCGCACGTGCCGCACGGCTACGACGGTGACGCCACCGAGCCGCTGATCGCCCAGATCGAACGTTTCGCGCCGGGCTTCCGGGGCCGGGTTCTCGGAATGCGCGTCACCCGGCCCGCCGATTTCGCCGCCGGGAACCCGAACTTCGCGGGCGGCGACATCCTCACCGGCGCCAAGGACGTCCGCCAGCTGGTGCTGGGCCCGCGAGCGGCCCGCGATCCGTACGCGGTCGGGGTTGCCGGCATGTATCTCTGCTCGGCTGCCACTCCGCCGGGGCCGGGCGCGCACGGCATGTGCGGAGCCAACGCGGCGCGGCGGGCGCTGGCCCATTTGAGTCGCTGAACCGGCTAGGCTGAGCGCCGTGTCGGACGGTATCCCGTACGCGAATGGCCTGCGGTTGAACGGTCAGCGGCGGCTTCGCACCGCACGACCCCGCAGAATCACCGCGAGCGGGTCGGCTAGCCGGCCCAGATCCGCCCGCGGATCCTCGGCGTAGACAACCGCGTCGGCGGGTGCGCCCGGCTCCAGGCCGGGCAGCCCCAGGTAGGACCGGGCCGACCAGGACGCCGCCGCCAGCGCGTCGTGCGGTCGCATCCCGGCGGCGGAGAGCGCCCGCACCTCGTCGATGATCCGTCCGTGCGGCTGCGAATCCGTGCCGGCCAGCACCCGCACACCGGCCTCGGCCGCCGCGGCCACCAGCGGTCCGTGCGCCTCGGCGCCGCCGATCCGCCACTTCTTGCGGGCGTCGTCCGGCCGGTCCAGCCCGGTGTGCAGCACGGCCTCGATCACCGACAGGGTCGGCGTCAACGCCGTGCCCTGCTCGGCCATCCGGCTCAGCAGGTCGGGATCGAGCCACATCCCGTGCTCCACGGAGTCGACGCCCGCGGTCACCGCGGCCGCGCCGCCCGCCGCGTGCTGGGTGTGCACCGCCACCCGGCCGCCCACCGCGTGCACCGCCTCGACCACCGCGGTCAGCACCCCGGCCGGAACCGCCGTGTCGTCCATGCCCCAGTCGGCGATGATCTTCGCCCAGCCGCTGCGGGCGGCCTGCGCCGCCGCGACGGCCGGCAGTTCGTCGTGGTCGGCGCGGCGTCCCCAGCCGTCGAAGAACTGCCCGTGCTGCGCCAGCCACGGGCCGGCGTGCCAGGCCCGCGGCACCTCGGGATCGACGCCGAACCAGGGCGGCGGCTCACCGGCCAGGCCCGGCGAGCGGATCAGGGTCACCCCGGCGTCGACGTGCTGCCGGAGATGATCGCGCAGCAGCGCTTCGTCGAGCGGATCGCCGGGCGCCAGCGCACCGGGATGGGTGTGCGCGTCGACCAGGCCGGGCAGCAGCCACCCCTCGGCCACCAGCTCCGCGCCGCGCACCGGGTCGGTCGTCCACCGGTCCCCGTCGGCATAGAGATCCACGTACTCGCCGTCGGGCAGCGCCCGACCCCGCACCCGGACGATCATCCGACCGACGCCTCCGCCCGCGCCTCGGCCGCGGCGCTCGTCGCCGGGCCGGCCTGAACATGCCGGGTGACCAGCACCGTGACCAGGCCCGTCACTGCGGTCATCGTCAGCACGCCGCTGACCATGTGCACGTTCCAGCCGACCCCGATCGTCGCGGCGCCGACGACGAACACCGCGCCCCACACGACCGGCGGCGCGAGCAGGCCGAGCACGATCCAGCGGGCCTCGACCGGCAGCCGCACGAACCGCCCGGCGAGCCGGAACACGATCTCGGTGCCGGCCGCGCCGGCGGCCACCGTCAGGGCCAGCCACCAGGACTCGTCCGTCAGGAACATCAGGTGCATGAGCACCGCCGGCACGGCGACCAGGACGGTCGGCACTCCGAGCGGCAGTCGCCAGCGACGGCCCAGGATCAAAATCGGCAACAGCAGCAGTACGGTGCTGAACACGTAGCCGTGCACGAGCTGCGCGTCGAACGAGAAAATCCGGACCGTATTGTCGCCCTCGCCCAGATAGATGACGCCCAGCACGGAGGCGTGCAACGAGAAGATGTGCAGCGGCAACACCGACAGCAGCGCGGAGATCGTCGCCAGCGCGCCGTCCGGGCCGGACAGCGAGCGACCGGGCCGCACGGCGAGCATCAGCGCCGGCCCGGCGGCGACCAGGGCCATGCCCACGATGATCAGAATGTGGCTCGGGCTGACGAAGATCTCCAGGCCGGACTCGATGCCGAACAGGTTGTGCCACGACGTGTCCACCGCGCCGCCGGCGAGCAGCAACGCCATCCCGAGCAGCGGCACCCGCAAGGCGTTGGGCAGGGCAAACACGCTCTGGTACGTCGGGACGCGCGGCAGCCGGGCGCCGGCGAGCCAGAGCAGCGTCAGCCCGGAGACAAAGATGCCGGAGTAGAGGACGGCGTGCCACGGCGTCCAGAACGTCTCCAGCTGCGGCGTGGTCGCGTGGGCGTAGGCGTCGAGTTGCAGGCCGGCGACCAGCCAGGCGCTGGCGACCAGCAGGACCCAACGCTCACGCCCGGTGAACGACACGGCCGTGCTTCCCCCGTGAGCCGTCACGTGAACACACCCTCCCTCGACCCTCAGCCGTAACCTACCGCGCCGGCGACGCCCGGCGTGACCCCTTCCGTTGTCCGATATGGACCATTTGAGAGCGTCTTCGCCGTGGGCTGTGGACTGCGATGTCGATAGGGTTGGCCCGTCCGGGCCCGGGTAAGCAGCTGCGGAGAGACACCACTGATGCGTCTACATCCAGGCGAGACCGAGGCCGCCGGCTGGCGGGTGGCGACGGTGCCCGACGCCGTCCGGCAGCTGCGCGACGCGTCGCCCCAGGTCGCCGGACGTCCGCGGGTGATCGCGATCGACGGCCGGGGCGGCGCCGGCAAGACGACCCTGGCCGAACGGCTGCGCAAGGCGGTGCCCAACTCCGCCATCGTGCACACCGACGACATCGCCTGGAACCACGCCTATTTCGACTGGGGCGCCGTGCTCGCCGAGAACATCCTGCAGCCCCTGCACCGGGGTGCGGGGGTGGACTTCCGCCCGGCGGCCTGGATCGCCCACGACCGGCCCGGATCGATCACCATCCCGGCCGGTGCCGACTTCATCTGGGTCGAGGGCACCGGCATCATCCGCGAGGAGCTGGCCCGGTGGCTGGACGCCTCGATCTGGATCCAGGGTGACCTCCAGGAGCAGGAACGCCTGCTGGTCGTGCGCGACGGCGACTCCCCCGAGCAGCTGGAGCACGTGGCGAAGTGGCTGCTGGAAGAGCTGCCGTTCATGTTGCGCGAGCGGCCGTGGGCCCGAGCCACCATGATCGTCGCCGGCCCGGCACAGATCGACCACGACCCGGACACCGAGTTGGTGGTGGCCCCGCCGGCGAGCCCCTAGCGGAGCTCGCCGGCGCGGCACGCCGTCAGTTGGTCAGGTGGGCCGTCTTGTCGGGCTGCGTCAGCTTGCGGAACCGGGCGTGCGGCACCGCCGATTTGGCCCGCGCGCTCGCACTGCTGCCGGCCGGCGGCTTGACCGATTCGAACGTGATCACCACCGGCAGGTCGACGTCGTCCACGCTCTGGAACGCGATGCCGAAGCTCGGGCCGGACGGCACGTCGTAGGCGAAACTGGTCGGGTCGCTAGCGGCCACGGTCTCCGGGTGGTTCTCCGGGTCCGAGACGACGGACCAGTCGCTGAACTGGCCGCTGCCCTGAGCCGTCTCGTACGCGAAATAGATCAGGTTGTCGGAGCCGCGCGCCGCCACCGCGATCTGTCCCGGATAGACGTTCATGACCGCCGAGGGCGCGCCGGTGGCCGTGAGGCCGGCGATCGGCGCCCAGTCCGCCGGGAACGTGCCGTCGGCGTTCTGCTTCTTGGTGACGATCGTGCCGTCGGCGGACCGGACGAAGACCGACGCGGCGTAACCGGGGTTGACCACCACGGACGGGGTGCCGTTGAGGCCCGTGCCGCCGAGGCTGGTCCAGTCGGACAGCGTGCCGGCCTCGAAGACGGCCGTCTGCAGCGCGCCGGCCGTGTCGAGCGCGAAGATGCGCACGCCCGTCCGGGTCAGCACGCTCACCGGCGTGCCGGCCAGGCCGGTGCCGCCGAGGCTGCGCCACGCGCCGTAGGGCGTCTGGGTGTTGTTCACCGATTCCGGCGCGTACCACAGGGCCCCGCCGATCACCGCGAACGTGGCCAGGCTGCCGTCCGGCGCGACCGGTCCGAGGCTGGGCTGCCCGGCGAAGGCGCCGCCGAGATCCCAGATGTCACCGTATTCGCCGGTCCCCCGGGTGGTCTCGTCCGCGAGCACGAGGTCACCGGCCGCCGCGTCGTGGGACACGACCTGGACCCGGCCGTCCTGCACCGGCGCGGAATACGTCCGTCCGGTGTAGCCGAAGTCGAACGTCTGCGCGAAGACCGGTCCCGGCGCGTTCGGATCCGTGTTGTTCGGGTCCGGGTTGCGGTCGGTCAGCATGGTGAGCCGGTTTTCCGCGCTGATGTAGCTGTAGTAGACCGGCGCGACGGACGAGCCGGCCGGCGCGACGCCCTGGACCACGGAGATCGGCTGCTTGGCCGTGAACGCCCGGTGCACGGCCGTGCCCGAGGTCGTGGGCGGCAGGTAGAACTGCTCGTTGGGCGCGTTCTCCAGGTTGGTGCAGCCGTACTGGATCAGCCCCACGTTGTCGGCGGTCGAGGCCTGCGGGACGTTGAGGCACCGGCCGGAGCTCGCCGAGACGATCCGGATCGTCGGCTTCTCCAGCACCTCGTCGATCAGCCAGAGCGTGTTCAGCGAGGTCGTGCAGTTGTACTGGATGATTGCGGCGCCGTTGGCCGTCGAGTTGCCGGCGACGTTGAGGCACTTGCCGGAGCCGACGCCCTGGATCCAGTAGGTCTGGTTACCCTTCGGCACGAGCTTGAACTTGTCGTTCGTCGCGGTCGCGGCGCACCCGTACTGGACGATCTTGGCACTGTTCGCCGTGCTGGCGCCGGAGACGTTGAGGCATTTGCCGCTGTGCGCGATCCGGAACTGGATGCCGGCGGCGGGTGTCGCGGCCGCCTGCGCCGAGGCGGCCGGCACGAGAGCCGCCGCCAGCGTCACGATGCACGCAGCAACCATTGTGGACGGTCGTTTCATTGATCCCCCGATCGGACGCGGCCACGGCTATGCCAATCGGCGGTCGGCCGCGTCGCCCGGACAAGCTTTCATCATCGCCGATCGATCACCACTGCCATTCGGAGAACAGCCGGCGAACTCACGGCAATCGATGCAGCGCCCGGCTGAGCTCCTCGGCCGGATAGGGCACGCGTTTGCCGGTCTGCTGCAGGCTCCGGAAGAAGCCGCCCAGCAGCACCGCGACGTCGAGGTCACGGTTGACGATCCGCGCCGCGGACTCCGGCAAGCCGGCGACGGCGCGGCCGTCCGCGCGGTCGCGGAGATAGTCGTAGCAGTCCCCCCAGGCGACCCCGGCCAGGTTGCTCACCAGCCAGGTGACCAGATGGGTGACCGTATAGCAGCGGTCATAGTCGCGGTGCCGGCGCAAGAAGGCCGACTCGGCGGCGCTGAGCTGGAACCCGGAATGCACCGCCAGCCCGAAGTCCGCGAAGTAGACCCGCTGCCCGTCGGTGAGCAGGTTGCGAAAGTGCGCGTCGAAATGCAGCAGGCCCTGCGATCGCAGGAAGTCCACAACCGACCGCAAACCACGATCGACCATTGTGTACGCCGAAGCGGCGGCCTGCCCGCCGCGAGCCGTTCGCTCGGTCAGCCAGGAGTCGACCGTCTCCGGAATGTGCTCCATGAACAGAACCACCGCTGCCGACGACTCGCCGATCGCGGTGAGGCGGTCGCGGACCGCGGCGGAGCCTTCCCAGTACGCCACCTGGCTGTCCAAATCGGCTGCGGCGACCGGCTGCGGCGGCTGCGGGAGCACCCGCCAGTGGTAGAGGATCGGGAAGCCGGCGACGCGGTTCTCCAGCACCCATCGAGTGGTCATCGCGTGCACGGCGACCTCCCGCCACGCGCCGAAGCCGGCCGAGCCGACGCCGTACTGGTAGAAGGTCGGAAGGTGGAACAGGTTCGCCGTGCCCCCGACGTGCTCGGGACGCCGCTCCAGGTCGGTCAGCGGCACCCTTTTCACGAACACCGGCACGCCGTCGACCACGACTTCGGCGGTAGTCCCGCCGATCCCGGCGCCCACCACGGTGGCCCCGTCCAGCAGAGCCGTCAACCGGGCATCGTCCAGCCCCGCCAAGCGGCCGGAGACGGCCTGGTAGCGCGCCACCCGGGTGGCCAGGTCCCGCAGCGGCGTGCCCCCGCCGGCACCGGTCACCTCGATCACCATGGCATCCTGCACCATGGCACCCGAGTTGACACAGCACTTGCACGTGGCAATCAGGTCGCATAGAAACGTGGCTATGACGTACCCGGACGAGAAGCTTTCCGCCCATCTGCAGCCCGGCGTGCCGCACGCGGCCCGGATCTGGAACTTCTGGATGGGCGGCACGGACAACTTCGCCGCCGACCGGGCCGCCGCGCAGGCCGTCGCCCAGGTCTATCCGGAGATCGTGGACATGGCGCGCGAGTCCCGGCGGTTCCTCATCCGGGTCGTGCGGCACCTGGCCGCCGAGGCGGGTGTGCGGCAGTTCCTCGACGTCGGGACCGGGCTGCCGACGATGCAGAACACGCACGAGGTCGCCCAGTCGAGCACACCCCAGGCCCGGATCGTGTACGTCGACAACGACCCGATGGTGCTCGCGCACGCCCGCGAGATGTTAGTTGGGAGCGCCGCCGAAGGGGTCGCCACCTACGTCCACGCCGACTACCACGACCCGGAGCGGATCCTCGCCGAGGCGGCGAAGACGCTCGACTTCGCCGAGCCGGTGGCGGTGATGTTCATGGGCGTGCTGGGCTACGAGCCCGATCTCGGCGTGGCCCGCTCCATCGTGGGCCGGATGATGGACGCGGTCGCGCCCGGCAGCTATCTGGTGCTGTGGGACGGCACGGACACCACGCCGGCGGTGGTCGAGGGCGCCCGAAAGCTCGCCGAGAGCGGCGGCGTCCCGTACATTCTGCGCAGCCCGGAGCAGCTCGAGGGCTGCTTCGCGGGCTTGACCATGGTGGATCCCGGCCTGGCGCAGATCACCCGGTGGCGCCCGGACGACCCGGACGCCGAGCGGATCGACGCCTACGGAGCGGTGGCGCGCAAGCCCTGACCCGCGCCGGCGGGCTCAGCTCGGCTGGATATTGTGGTTGACCCGGAAGGTGTTGCCCGGGTCGTAGCTCGCCTTGACCTGCCGCAGCCGATCGAAGCCGGGCGGGTCGAATGCCTTCCGGACCAGTTCCGGGGTCACGTCCTCGGTGGACAGGAAGTTCGCGTACGCACCGCCGGTGGCCCACGGCGCCATCGCCGCCAGGATCCGCGCCTCGATCGCCCGGATCCGGTCCTCGTCCCCCGGCGCCGCGATGCTGGCCACGAAGAGGTTGAAGGCGGCCGCGCGGTTGCCGACCGCGTTCGGCACCGCCGGCGGGCGGGACAGCGCACCGCCCAGCAGCCGCACCTCGACCATCAACAGCGTGTCCTGCGCCGCCACGTCCGGACCGGCCAGCTCCAGCAGCGTGTCCACGCCGTCCTTGGACAGCTCGCGCAGCAGCGTCGTCCGGTCGATCGCCGCGCACGGCTCGGCCGGATCGTTGTGGATGCTCGCCATCTGCCGGAACGGCATCTCGGTGACGGTGTCGAGGACGGCCGGTGCCGCCGCCCGGATCGGTGCGATGATCCGTGCGCCCGCGGCGGCGTTGCCCAGGTACGAGAACCGGACGTGCAGCGTGAGCCGGTTCCGCATCGGCTCCGGCACCGACGGCAGGTCGGGCAGCCGCAGGAAGACGAAGGACGTGCCGACCTCGTCCGGCAGGTCGGCCACCCACTCGCGGTACGTGTGCAGCACCGCCGCGGCGTGCTCGCCGTCGAAGAACAGGCCGCCGCCGTACAGCCGGGTGATCGGGAACAGGTCGAACTCCAGCGCGGTCACGACGCCGAAGTTGCCCTTGCCGCCCCGGACCGCCCAGAAGAGATCGGCCTCGAGCTCGGCGCTGACCCGGCGCAGCACGCCGTCGGCGGTGACGATCTCGAACTCCCGGACGTGGTCGGCCGCGTAGCCGTGGCTGCGGCCGAGCACCGGGCTCAGCCCGCCGCCCAGCGTGTACCCGACCGCACCGACCAGCGGCGCCGAACCGGCCAGCGGGGCCAGTCCCACCTCGGCGGCCCGGTCGATCACCTGCTGCCAGCGCACCCCGGCCTGGACCCGGGCCTGGAACCCGTCCGGGCGGATCGCCACCCCGGTCATCCGCCGGGTGCTGATCATCACGGATCCGTCCGCGGAGACGACCGCGCCGTGCCCGGTCGCGTTGACCGACACCGGCAGGTCGCGGCGGGCGGCGAGGCGGATCGCGTTCTGCACGTCGCCGACGTTGGTGGCACCGGCCACCACGACCGGCCGGTGCGTCAGCACCTGATTGAAGGTGGCGGTCTCCTCGGGGTAGCCGTACTCCCCGGCGACCAGCACGGGACCGTCGACCTGGCCCCTGAGCCAGCGCAGATCTTCAAGATCAAGGTTCTTGCCAGCAGTACGCATGGTGCTAGCAAGTGCCACGAGTATCGACTGGGGATCGACACATGATTGACGTCCCAGCCTTTGTGTCGGTATTTGCCCGAAATGCTAGCATAATCTCGGGCCCCGGGTCGGGAAACGATCTCCACTACTTCCATAGCTTTGCAGGGTTTAAGGTTCGGATATGGATCTCTTCGTGTCCGGGGTGGTATTCCTCGACATCGTCTTCACCGGGCTGCCGAGGCTGCCGGACCCGGGCGAGGAGGCCTGGGCGCCGGGGATGGGCTCGTCGCCGGGCGGCATCGCAAACCTGGCCGTCGCGGCCAGCCGGCTCGGGCTCGACACGGGTCTCGGCGCGGCGTTCAGCACCGACGTCTACGGCGAGTTCTGCTGCCGGACCCTCGGCGCGCAGGAGGGCATCGACCTGGCGCCGTCGCGCCGCTTCGACGACTGGCACTCGCCGGTGACCGTGTCCCTGGCCTATGACCGGGACCGCAGCATGATCACGCACGGCCATCCGACGCCGGTGCAGCCCGACGGCCTCGTCGGTGAGCTGCCTGCGGCGCGCGCCGCGTTCGGCAGCGTGACGACCGAGCGCCAACCGTGGGTGCGCCATGCCAAGGACGCCGGCACGCTGGTCTTCGCCGACGTGGGCTGGGACGCCAGCGCCGAGTGGTCGGCCCAGGCGCTCGACGTGCTCGACGACTGCCACGCCTTCCTGCCCAACGCGGTCGAGGCGATGCACTACACGCGGTCGGCGAGCCCCCGCGAGGCGCTGTCCCGGCTCGCGGACCGGGTGCCCCTGGCCGTGGTGACCTGCGGGTCGGACGGCGCGCTCGCGATCGACGCGGACACCGGAGCCGTGGTCAGCGCGCGGGCGGTCCCGGTCGACGCGCTCGACCCGACCGGGGCCGGTGATGTCTTTACCGCCGGGTTCATCGCGGCCACCCTCTGGGAGCTGCCGCTGCACCAGCGGCTCGCGTTCGCCAACTTGGTGGCGGCGTTGTCGGTGCGGCACTTCGGCGGGTCGCTGTCGGCGCCCGGCTGGGGCGACATCGCCGACTGGTGGCGCGCCGTCCGCTTGCAGGACACCGACGATCTTGCTGCCGCGTACGGCTTCCTCGACGACCTGATCCCGCACGGCGAGATCCGGCTCGCCCGCCGGGCCACCGCGACCATCACCCAATTGTCGGATGCCGCTTGACGGCCAGCTCCCGGGACAGGTGATCGATCACCGCGCGGGCGTCGTCCTCGATGCCGTTGATGAACGTCGACCGGCGCCGCCGCAGCATGGGCAGGCCCAGCGCGTACAACCCCGGGGTGTCGAGCACACCGCCCTCGTGGCGCAGCCGGCCCTTCGCGTCTAGCACCGGCGCCTTCAGCCAGCCGTAATCAGGGCGGAAGCCGGTCGCCCAGACGATGGAACCGACCTCGCCGCTGCGCAGGTCCAGCTTCAGTCGCGTCGTCTCGGGCACCGCGGTCGGCGGGAACTCCTCGCGCGGGCCCACCTCGGCTTCGCGTCCGCTCGTGCGCGCCCACTCGTCGAACGTCGCCAGCAGGCGTCTCATCTTGAGATCCGCCAGTGAGCACACATTGCGCAGCCCGCCGGAGAACAGCGCGCTGCCGTCCCGCACGGCCGCCCAGCGACCGACCAGCTCGACCCCCAGCGCGGTCAGCGCGTTGAGATCCAGCGTGCTGCGCTCGGGGGTGCCGACGAGTTGCGGCGAGGGCAGCCGGCGAGCCCGGGTGAGGTCGTCGACCTCGTCGTACCGCTGGTCCCACACGCCGGAGACGTCCATCCACCAGAGCACGTCGCGTTCCCGGTACACCCGCGGCAACCGCACGTGCTCCCCCACCGCGAGGGTCACCTGCCGGCCCGATCGTTGCAGCTCGGCCGCCAGTTGCACGCCGGTCGCCGAGGCGCCGACGACGAGCACGCCGCCGTCGGGAAGGTGGGCGGGGCCGCGGTACTCAAGCGGGGTCAGCTGCTCGACGGACGCCGGCACCGCGGCGCTGAACTCGGGCACGGTCGCCGCGTTGCACGCGCCGCTGGCGAGGACGACCGCCCGGCAACGAAAGTCGCCCTGGCTTGTCGAAACGTGGTACCCGTCCTCGAGGGGCCGCACGGCGGTGACGTTCGTCCCGGTTCGCACCGGCGCGTGCGAGACGACGGCGAAGTGCTCGATGAACTCGACCACTTCGCCCATCGTCATGTATCCGTCGGGATCCGGGCCGTCGTAGCGATGGCCCGGCAGCCGGCTCAGCCAGTTGGGCGTGAGCAGCCGCAGGGAATCCCAGCGCTCGCGCCGCCAGGAGTTGGCCACCTCGCCGCGCTCGAGGACGACGTGATCGACCGACCGGTCGCCGAGGAAGCGGCTGGCGGCCAGGCCGGCGTGCCCCGCCCCGACGACCACCGTAGTGACACGCTCTATGGCTCAGCCCGCCTCAGGCCACTTCGACGGTGACGTTCGTCGGGTTGGTCAGGGCGTCGTAGACGGCGGAACGCTTCTGGGACTGGGCCACCAGCGCTTCGATCTCCTCTTTCGAGGCGTCCGCGTCGATCGCGAAGGTCACCTTGATGTCGTTGAAGCCGTTCCGGACGTCGCTGTCGACGCCCAGGATGCCCCGGATGTCGTGCTTGCCCTCGACGGTCGACTCGACCGAGCGTAACTGGATGCCCCGGTTCTGCGCGACCGACGCCACGCCCGCCGTCAGGCAGCTGGCCAGGCCGACGAGCAGGTACTCGATCGGGGTGATGCCGTTGTCCTCCGCGGCGAACACTTCCGGGTGATCGGCGGAGAACACCGTCTCGGTCTTGTGGGTCTGCTCCTGCCCGAGTCCGAAGAACTTCTCGACCGCCGTGGTGCTGTGCACGCCGTTCTGCCACTTGGCCGACGCCCGCCAGGTGAACTGGGCCGCCTCGGGCGCGCCCTTCAACACCTCGCGCGCGTCGAGCAGTGCCTGCACGTTGACCCCGTTGTCTACGGTTGTCATATCCCGATTCTCCCTTTTCCCGCGTGAACCTATAATCCCCATCGGGGATCTCGACAATATATTGGCCTGCACAGACTTCGCCTAGCTATCATCACCCGCATGGCGTCGCCCTCGACCGTCTCGGCCGGCTCGGTCGGCAACGTCGAAACACGTTATCTCGACTTGCCGGCGCCGTTGCCGCTCGACTGCGGACGCGAATTGCGCTCGGTTCGGGTGGCGTACGAGACGTACGGCACGCTCTCCCCGCGGCGCGACAACGCCATCCTGGTGTGTCACGCGCTCAGCGGCGACGCCCACGCGGCCGGCACCTCGGCGACGCCACCCGAGGCGGGCACCCGCGACGGGTTCGCGGCCGAGCGCCGCGACGGCGCGGCCGGCAAGGGCCTCGGCTGGTGGGACGGCATGATCGGGCCCGGCAAGGCGTTCGACACCGACCGTTTCTTCGTGATCTCCACGAATCTGCTCGGCGGCTGCCGCGGTACGACCGGCCCGTCCTCGACCGACCCGGACACCGGCCGGCCGTACGGGTCGGACTTCCCGGTCATCACGGTCGCCGACATGGTGCGCTGCGAGCGTGCCTTCCTGGACGAGCTGGGCGTCGAGCGGCTCGCGGCCGTGGCCGGTGGTTCGCTCGGCGGGATGCAGGCGCTGCAGTGGGCGGTCCTGTTCCCCGACCAGGTGGACGCCGTCGTGGTGATCGCCTCCACGCACGCCCTGCACCCGCAGGGCCTGGCCTGGAACGCGATCGCCCGCGAGTCGATCATCCGCGATCCCGCCTGGCAGGGCGGCCACTACTACGGGACCGGCCGGACGCCCGACGGCGGCATGGGCGTGGCCCGGATGGTCGGCCACATCACGTACCTGTCGGCGCCCGCGCTGGACGACCGCTTCGGCCGGCGGCTGCAGTTCGCCGACGACATCCGCTACACGATCGGCGAGCCGGAGTTCGAGGTCGAGAACTACCTGCGGCATCAGGCCGAGTCGTTCGTCCGGCGGTTCGACGCCAACACGTATCTCTATCTCTCGCGCGCGCTGACGTATTTCGATCTCGCGCGGCAGCACGGCGGCGGGTCGCTTGAGCGGGCACTCGCCGGCGTCTCCGCGCGTACGCTGCTGATCGCCTTCAGCTCCGACTGGCTGTATCCGCCGTCGGCGTCGATCGAGATCGACGAGACACTTCGCGGCCTCGGCAAGCCGGTCGAGTTCCACCTGATCGAGGCGCCGTACGGTCATGACTGCTTCCTGCTGGAGGAAGCG
>Ga0307508_10004538_pt1 | contig 13530 bp, 10 predicted proteins | sample 9_EM_MG_FD_203089 | JGI IMG/M metagenome (GOLD analysis project Ga0307508, IMG submission 203089) | Populus trichocarpa ectomycorrhiza microbial communities from riparian zone in the Pacific Northwest, United States - 9_EM | ecosystem: Host-associated > Plants > Roots > Unclassified | place... | reverse complement strand
GAGCAGGGACCCACCAACGTCTTCCTGCGCGTCGACGGCGAGGACCCGCGCGAACTGCGGCTGCCGCTCGGCTACAAGCCGGCGGTGTGGGGGCACACCGACACCCGGGTACGGCTGACCGCGGGCCGGCACCGAATCACGCTCGCTGCCCAGGACCCCGAACTCGGGGTCACCAAGGGCGACGCGTCCGTCGACAAGCTGGACCTCGTGCTGCGGGAGGAGAGCGAAACCGCGCTGTACGACGCCGAGTTCGCGGACCTCGGCGGCGGGGCCCGGGTCAGCCACGCCCATCGCGGAGCATCGGGGCCCGGAGCCGCCGTACTCCCACGCGGCGGCACCGTCACCTTCTGGGCATACGCGGCCGACGACGGCGAGGCCTCCGTGACCGTCGACGTGCTCGGCCCCGGGGAGGGCGTGCTCGGCGTCAACGGCGAGGAGATCGGACGGGTCGAGCGCGGTGCCGTACCGCTCTTCCTCGCCGGAGGCATCAACAAGATCACGGTCACCGGGGCCTCGGACCGGCTGATCGTCGACCGGCTGCGGATCGCGCCCTCACGCGGCCTGCTGCCCACCACCGGGTACCCCGCCGAGGAAGGCGTCCTGACCGGTGCGGCGAAGGTGACCGGATACCCGTACGCCACCGGCGGCAAGGCGGTCGACGGCGTCGGCGCCGGGCCCGCGAACGCGCTCACCCTGACGGTCACGGCGGAGCACGCCGGACGCCACGCGCTGACGATCCGCTACTCCAACGGCGAGCAGCCCCCCTCCACCCACTACAACCCGGACCCGGTCTGCCGCCACGTCGACGTCTCCGTCAACGGCGCCTCCCCGCACCGCGTCCTGTTCCCCACCACCTTCCACTTCAACAACTTCTGGAACCTCTCCGTACCCGTCACCCTGCGCCCGGGCCTCAACACCCTCACCTTCACCGCCGACGAACTCCCCGACTTCGCCGGCGACTTGAGGAACGAGCACGGCCAGCGCTCGGCCTACGCGCCCGTCCTCGACCGGATCACCGTGACACCGCTCGCATGACGTGGCGGAGGCCGACGGCGAGACGTCGTGCGCCCTCTTGGGCGAGTGGGGTGTTGGGGTACTCGATCCTCGAACAGGTGCGGTCCCAGAGCCTGTTCACCCAGATGTGCAGGCCCTGGACCCGGCCCTCGCCGAAGAGGAGGCCCGCGTCGTGGGCGGCCCACTCCCGTGATCCGGGGGCGTGGCGGAAGTCGACGTAGGACACCAGGGGCAGGGTCTGTGTCGCGTCGAGCTGTAGTCCGGGGAGTTGGGGAAGGAGTTCCATCAGCCTCATCGGAGTGACCGCGCCCAGTCGCCGGGCGCGGTCGAACGCCTGCTGGGCGGCGCCGGCCAGATCGGCGAACGGCCGCTCCCGGACCGGGAACTCCACCGGTGCCGCATTGATGAACCAGCCGTGCGCGCGTTCCCAGCGCGGTTCGTCCCGGGTGTGGACGACGGTCAGCGCCCGGTAGGTCTCCTGGCCGCCGAGCCGGTGGTGGCACAGGCCCAGCGCGGCCAGCATCCCGGCGGAGAAGCCGGCCCCGGCCGCCCTGCACGTCCGGGCGAAGGCGTCCGACTCGTCGGCTGTGAGCACGTCGAGGCCGAGCGCGGCGCTCGGGTACATCCGGCCGGGCTCCGTGCCCAGGTCCACCGGGTCGGCGGGCCGGCCGTCCCGCAGGAAGTCGGCCCAGCGGGCGACCTCGGGCGACGCGGCGTCGATCCGGGCGGCCCGATCCCGGTCGAGCCGGCAGAAGTCGACGTAGGAACCGGCCTCCGGCAGGTCCGCCCCGGTCCCGGTGAGCTCGGCGGTGTAGCAGGAGCGCAGTTCGTCGAAGAGGTGTTGCAGGGACAGCGCGTCGGTGTGTGCGTGGTCGATGGCCAGGACGACGGTGCTGCTCGTCGGCCGGAGTACGGCGGTGGCCATCAGCGGCGGCCAGGCCGTCGGGTCGGTGGCCGGTACGAGCCGGGTCCGCAGATGCTCCCGGATGTCCGCTCCGGAGACCTCGTCGCCGAGGGACACCGGAGTGAACCGGACGGTCTCCGGGGCGACGGCATGGCGGCGGAAGCCACCGTCCTGCGGGGCGAACCAGGTGAGCAGGGTGGGGTGGCGCCGGACCCAGGCGGTCAGCGCACCGGCCAGGGCGGTGGTGTCAGGCCGGCCGGGCAGATCGAAGTGGGCGCCCAGCCACGGGGCCTGCGGGTGACCGGCGCGGGCGTTGGCGAGCCGTCTGCGCAGATGGTTCTCCTGGAGGTGGCTGGGCGGCGCCGGATGCACCGGAGCGAGAGCCGCGGCCACGAGCGTCCCGTCCGCCGGCCGGAACTCGACGAGTTCTCCCGGCAAGGGGGTGTATTCGGTCAGTGAGGTCATCTGCATGAGGTGATGTACGACCTTCTCGGTTCACCCGGTGGAAATAACACAGGACATTTACGAGCAGCATGTGTATTCATCGGCAGTGTCGAAACATTCATGGTCGGAGTTGGCTGATCTCGCCACCTTCTCCTGGCGGTCTGTGCATGGTCAGGCCGGTCTGAGCTGTGCTTTTCCCGGTAGCAGGTATTCGGGTATCCGGGTGTCCGGTATCCGTTTTGAGACGACATCCAACTTCCACCAATAGTTGCTTGAAGCTTTACCGAATCGCTCTGTAGCTTGATCCATCAGGTTCTGTGGAAAATTCGGATTCACCCTTGGCGGAGATGTGAAAGTCGAAAGTTTCGATGTGTGTGTCGTCGGCAGTGGTGCGAGTGGTGCCATCGCCGCGCAGGAGATCGCGTCCAGTGGACTGCGCGTCCTCGTCCTGGAACAGGGACGCGCACTGGACCCCGGTGAATCGCTGCCCGAGGTGGAGAGCGCGTGGGAGAACGCGCTCGTTCCGACCCCCGGCGGCCCGCTGCGCCCCTTCGGACGCCCCTGGAGCGCGTCGGCGATCGGTGGCGGCATGGCGCTGTACGCCGGGATCTCCTTCCGATTACGCGGCGTCGACATGGACGCCCGCGCCCATGTCGCCTCCGACGCGCTGGATCCCGCCTGGCCCATCGGCTACGAGGAGCTGCGCCCCTACTACGACCGCATCGAGCGATGTATCGGGGTGTCCAGGGCACCCGGCGCCGACCCCCTGGAACCGCCCGGCCCTCCGGCCGTGATGCCCGCGCATCCCTACAGCACCCAGGGCCGCCTGCTCGCCGACTCCGGCCGCCGCATCGGACTGCGGCCCTTCCCGACACCGCTGGCCATCAACTCGGTCCCGTACGCGGGCCGGCCGGCCTGTGTCCGGTGCGGCCCCTGCAACGAACACGTCTGCCCCACCGGTGCCCGCGCGAACGCCGCCTCCCTGCTGGCCGACTCCGCCGTACCGCCCGGCGCGCTCACGGTGGCGCACGGCGCGCAGGCCCTGCGGATCGTCCTGCGCGACCGGCACCGCGCCGCCTCCGTCGAGTGGCTGGACCTCGCCACCCGCACCCTGCGTACGACCCCGGTCCGGTGCGTCGTCCTCGCCGCCAACGCCGTCCAGTCCGCCGCCCTGCTGCTGCGCTCCGCCCAGCCCGGCGCCGAGAACGGCCTCGGCAACAGCACCGACATGGTGGGACGCGGCCTGTCCTTCAAGATCAGCGGATATGCGTCGGGGACGGTCGACGCGGAGGGCCTTTGTGCGGCCGGGACGTCAGCGGATCAGGCCTCGGTGCCGTCCCCCGATCCGGCCGACCGTCCGGTCCACGTCCCCGGCGGCCCGTTCTCCACGGTGGCGTTCAGCGACCACTACCTCGATCCCGACGCCCCGTCCGGCCTCGGCGGCCTCCTCTACGAGGCGAGTGACGAGGACCGGGCCCTCAGGGGCGGCCGGATCCGGCTGCGGGTCCACTTCCTCGCCGCCGACCAGCCCATGCGGGACAACGCGGTCCGGCTGGCCCGCGAGCGCGGCGCGCTGAACCTGCCCCGGCTCGTCATCGACTACGCCACGCATCCGCTGGACAAACGCCGCCTCGGATATCTGTCCCGGCGCGCCTCGGAGCTGCTGGCCAAGGCCGGCGCCGACGACATCCGCTACGAGGAGTCCCACTACCAGTTGGGCAGCAGACACCTGCACGGTGGCTGCCGGGCGGGAACGGACCCCGCCCAGTCGGTGGTGGACCCCTCCGGCCGAGTGCACGACCTCGACAACGTCCATGTGGTGGACGGCGGTTACTTCCCCTACGCCGGTGGCGTCAACCCGACATTCACCATCCAGGCGAACGCCCTGCGCATCGCCCGGAAGATCGCCCTCGACCTGAGCCCGGCGGCGTCCCGCCCGCTCACGTAGGAGCGGCCCGGCCCGCCGATGGCCGGCTGATCACACCGCGCCCACCCCACCCCGCTCCGCCTTTCCGCACAGCCCCGAGGGATCGCCTCTCCGCGGCCTCGGCCAGTCCTGCCCGTCCCCAGCAAAGGATCTTCCGCATGCCCACGACCGTCTCCCACAGCGCCGACACCCACGCCCGCTTCCTCGACCGGGCCCGCCGCTTCACCGCGTCGGAGACCTGGGACCTCGACCGCCGCTTCCCCCTGGTGCTGGACCGCGCGAGCGGCGCCGAGGTGTGGGACGCGGCGGGCCGCAGGTACGTGGACTTCACCTCGTGCAGCGGCGCCGCACCCCTCGGCGCGGGTCACGGTCCCGTGACCGACCGCGTCGTCGCCGAACTCACCCGCGGCGGCGGCATCCTGCCGGGCCCGCTCTCCACCCTCCGCGTCGACCTCGCCGAACGTCTCGCCGCACTCTTCCCGGTCGCCGAACGCTCCGTCTTCTTCCGCACCGGCTCCTGCGCGACCACCGCCGCGGTACGGCTCGCACGCGTCCACACGGGCGCCGACACCGTACTGACCAGCGGCTACCACGGCTGGCACGACTGGCACCTACAGGACCGGGCCCCCATGGGACTGCCCGGCCGGGACCCGGGGAGCATCGACTTCCGCTACGACCTCGACCTGCTCGACGAACTGGCCGCCGCGCACGGCCCGGTCGCCGCCGTCATCGTCACCCCGGAGGTCAACTTCTTCCCGGAGGAGTACGCCCGCGCCCTCCAGGCCGCCGTCCGTCGCCACGGGGCCCTCCTGATCGTGGACGAGGTCATGACCGGCTTCCGGTACGCGACCGGCGGGTACCACACGGCCGCCGGTCTCTCGCCCGACCTCATCACCCTCAGCAAGGGCCTCGCCAACGGCACCGCGCTGTCCGCGGTGTCCGGCCGGGCCGAGGTGATGAACGCCTGCGAACGCACCTACCTCGGCAACACCTACCAGCGCGAGGTCACGCCCTTCGCCGCCGCCCTGGCCACCCTGGACGCGCTCGCCGACGGCACCGCGCTCACGCGGATGCGCGAGGTCGGCGTACGGCTGATCCGTGGTCTGGGCGACGTCTTCGCCCGCCACTCCACGGCTGCCTGGGCCTTCGCCCACCCCACCATGTTCGACGTCCTCTTCGCGGACTCGGAGCTGGGCCACGCCTTCTTCCAGCAGATGTGGGGCCGGGGCTTCCTGATGCAGTACGGCGGCCGGTTCATGCCGTCGGCGGCCACGACCGACGAGGACGTGGACGCGGCGGTGGCCACGGCGGACACCGCGCTGACGGCGGCGCTGGAGGAGACCGGAGTCCGGGAGCGGCGCGACGGTGCCGTCCTGCCCGCGGCGACCCGGTTCGCCGAGGAGCGTTTCGTCGCCACGCCCGGCGCGGTCGAGAAGTGGTTCGGCGGAGTCGAACCCCGCTGACCCCCACCGTCCCCCGTCCCCGCCGTCCACGTGGAGAGCCCATGTCCGAGACCACCCCGCCCCTGTCCCGCCCCCTCACCTCCGACCCCGTCCTGCTCGGCGGGGAGAACCGTTCCGGCACCACCCTGCTCAGCGTCCTGCTGGACTCGCACCCCGACCTGGTCGTCGGCCCGGAGATCGACTTCCCCGAACCGCCCGACCTCGGCCCGCACATCATCGAGGTGTGCGACCTCATGGACCGCGGGGACGCACGGGTCTCCGGCACCAGCAAGGAGACCATCGACCCCCGGTGGTTCGACGGCGTGCACTTCGTCGTGCAGTGCGAGCGTTCCGGGGTGGGCCGCGACGACCTGCGCGCCCTGGTGGTCGAGCTGGCGGCCGAACGCGGCACCGACCTCTCGGACCTCGCCGACCGCTGCCGGCTCATCGACGCGATCGGCGCACTGCGGTGCGCCCGGACCGGCGCGGGCCGCTGGGGCCTCAAACTCCAGCGGAAGATCCAGGACATCGGCACCTACGCCGGCATCTGGCCCCGGGCCCACTTCATCCACATCATCCGCGACGGCCGGGACCTGGCCGCCTCCCACCTCAAGACCGTCCCCGACTGGGGATACCGCACCGTCGCCGAAGCCGCCCACGGCTGGCTGGAGGTCGTCACCCGGCCCCGCCGGACCGCCCCCGCCGACCGCTACCTCGAAGTGCGGTACGAGGATCTGGTCACCCGTCCCCGCGAGACCGCCGAGCGGATGCTGGACCATCTGGGGCTGCCCTGGGACGAGTCGGTCCTGCGCCACGCGGAACAGGAGCACGCGCTGTTCAACCGGCCCTGGGGACACCCCGCGGCGGAGGCCGCCGGCAAACCCGTGTACACCGGCCGCAACGGCCGCTACCTCCAGGACCTCACCCCCGGGGAGATCGCGGAGTTCGAACGGATCGCGGGCCCCGAACTGGAGCGCCTGGGCTACCCGTTGGCGGCGACCGGCGCGGGGAGCCCGGGGTGACGGCGGACGCCGCCCCGGAACCCGACGTACGACACCGGCTGCCCAGGGGATTCCACCTCCTGCTGCTCGGGCAGACGGTGTCCCTGGTCGGTTCCGCGGTGACGCTGCTCGCGCTGCCCCTGACCGCGATTGACCTGCTCGGGGCGGGGCCGTTCGAGACCGGGGTGCTGCTCGCCTGCGGCCGAGCCCCGTATCTGCTGTGCGGGCCCGTCGCCGGAGTCCTCGTCGACCGGCTCTCCCAGCGCGCCCTCCTGATGAGCGCCAACACGGTCATGGCGGCGGCCCTCGCCACGGTGCCGGTCGCCGCGCTGACCGGACACCTGGGCCTTGCCCACCTGTACACGGCCGCGACCGTGGTGGGCACGGCGACCGTACTGGCCGACGTCGCCTACCTCGCCTGTGTGCCGCGCGTCGTGCCGTCCGGCCAACTGGTGCGGGCCCAGAGCAGGTTGGAGCTGGGCCAGTCGTTCGCGGTGGCCCTCGGCCCACCCCTCGCGGGCTGGCTGATCGGCGCCTTCTCCGCACCGACCGCGATCTTCGCCGACTCCGCGTCGTTCCTGCTGGCCACGGCCCTGCTGCCGTACGTGGCGATGCGCCCCGTGGCCGGCCCGGAACCCATGGACGGCGTGGACGGCGCCGAGGGCCGGCCCGCCGGCGGCGGCATCCTCGCCGAAGCGGCGGAGGGCGCGCGCTTCGTGCTGCGTACCGCGCGACTGCGCGCCGTCACCCTCGCCACCGCCACCCTCGTCTTCTGCTACAACGCCTACTCCGCGGTCTTCCTCCTGTACCTGACCCACCGTCTCGGCTTCTCCGCCGGGGCGACCGGTGCGGCCGTGGGCATCGCCGCGGCAGGCGGCATCGCCGGAGCACTCGCCGCCCGCCCGCTCGCCCGGCTCCTCGGCCTCGGCCGGGTGCTGGTCGCGGCCCTGCTGCTGAGCGCGGTCGGCGCGGTGCTCACCCCGATGGTCACGGCCACCGGGTGGGCGGCGCTGGTCGGCGTCGCGCTGTCCCACTTCCTGCTCTGGGCCGGCCAGCAGATCTACAACGTGCACCAGGTACCGATCCGCTACGTCCTGACACCACCCGCCCTGCACGGCCGCGTCAACGCCAGCATCCGCACCGTGGTCTGGGGCCTCGCCCCGCTGGGCGCACTCCTCGGCGGGGTCTCGGGCACGGCGTTCGGCACCCGGACGACGCTGCTGCTCAGCGGAGCGGTCATCGCGCTCGCCACCGTGTGGATCGTGCGCTCACCGCTCTGGTCGGTGCGAGCCCCTCAACTGACCGCTCATTGAGCGCACTTGCTCCCCTCCTCGCCCCCACCCCTCGAACAAGGCTGGTCCCACAGTGAAGTTCACCGACATCCCGTCCCTCGACATGGCGCCGGGCCGGCTCACCGTCTGGCGCGTCACCACCGCGTCCGCCTCCGGAACCGACTGGGCTGCCGATCCCCGGCCCGCCTCGCACGTCCAGGAGGCACACCTCGCGTACGCGCTGGAGTCCGCCGGTGAGGGCCCCTTGGCCCCGTCCTGGCTGGGCATCGCCTTCGACCTGCCTCCCGCACTCGACCCGGAGGCCTTCGCCGCCGCGCTGCGCGGGTGGACGGACCGTCATGAGAGCCTGCGCAGCCGTCTGCTCACCGCCCCGGACGGCCGACTGCGCCGGGAGACCCTCCCGCCGGGCGCCACGACGATCCGCCGCACCGTGGACACGGACGACACCGACGGCGCTGAACTGGCGCGCCGGACAGAGGAGTTGTTCGACTCCGAGGCGGGTCCGCTCGGCTGGCCCGGATACGTGTGCGCCACCGTGAGCCGCCCCGAGGCCACCACCGTCCATCTCGCGGCCGACCACTCCCTGATGGACGGCTACTCCGTCCTCCTGATCGCGCACGAGATGCACGTCCTCTACGAGGCGGCCCTACGCGCCTCGCACGCCCCGTCGGCCGAGGACGGGTCCGCCGCCGCACCTGTGCTGCCCCCCACCGCGAGCCACCTCGACTTCGCCGCGGAGGAGAGGGCCGCCGCCGACGCGCTGACCGCCGACCACGACACGATCGTCCGGTGGCGCCGCTTCCTGACCGAGACCGGCGGGCACCTGCCGGAGTTCCCGGTCCCGGTCAACGACGTGAGCGGCAACCCCGGCAATCAGCCCGGCGGTTGTGCCGAACTCCTGGACGCATCCGCCACGCACGCCTTCACCCGGGTCTGCCGCGCGGCGAAGGGGGATGTCTTCGCGGGGCTCCTCGCCTGCCTCGCCAAGGTCGGCCACGAGACGACCGGCGAGCGTGTGTTCCGTACGATGGCGCCCTTCCACACCCGCACCGACGCCTACCGTTCCGCCCTCGGCTGGTACGTGGGCATGGCCCCGATCGGGTTCGCCCTGCCGGACCCCGACTCCTTCGAGGACACGGTCCGCTCGGCGGTGGCCGGTCTGGACGGAGTGCGGGAACTGGCGCGAGCGCCCTTCTCCCGGGTCATGGAGCTGCTCGGTGAGTCCCTCCGGGACCCGTTCATGATCTCGTACATGGATCTGCGCCTCGCTCCGGGCGCCCGCTCCTGGAACAGCTGGCAGGCCATCACCCTCCGCGGACAGAGTGCCGACCCGGACGAGGTCTGCCTGTGGATCATGCGTACCCACGACGGCCTGTCCGTCAGCTACCGCCATCCCGCCACGGGCCCGGCCGCTATCGCCGTACCTCACTACGTGACCCGCATCCGGCAGATCCTGGAGACCGTCGCGGCGACGGGACGGTGGGGTCTCCACGCGGACGAGGCCGTCCCGGCGCCAGGTCTCGCATGAACCGGGTGCCGATCGCACCTTCTCCGCCGTGGCGAAGGTGACGTACCGGAGGACGGGCCGCTCCTCCTCGCCCGGCGGCACGAGGGCGGCCCCTCGTCGGCTCAGATCCCGGGCCGGTACCGGATCGGATGGTCCGCCGGTACCTCCACCAGCACGATCGGCGTCCCGTCCGGATCCGCCACCCACATCTCCAGCAGCCCCCAGGGCTCCTGCACCGGCGGCCGTACGATCTCGACCCCCTTGGTCAGCAGCTCCTCGTGGGCCGCGGCCAGGTCCGGGACCTGGAGCCACAGCCGTACGTCCGCGGACGCCGGGGCCTCGGACCGCCCGGACAGCTCCAGGAAACCGCCGCCGAGGAAGTAGACGGTGCCCCGCTCCGGTCCGGTGCCGAACTCGCGGTAGACGGCGAGGCCCAGCTGCTCGCCGTAGAAGACTCGGGACCGCTCCGGATCGACGGGCCGCAGCAGGACGCGGCCGCTCAGTACGTGCACCATGCCGGCGAGCCTAGGGCCTGTCCGGCGGATCATGCCGGCGTCGCGGGGTCTGGCACGCGCATCTGCGGCGTTGTCGTCGGCCTGATCCGCCGGACAGGCCCTGGTGGGGGCGTTAACCTCGTCCGTGCCCGAGCCGTGATCGAGAAGTGGAGACGTGCCCCATGGAGACCGCCGACGGACTCATCTTCCGTGACGCCACCGACGCCGACGTGGACGCGCTCGTCGCGTTGATCGAGTCGGCGTACCGCGGGGACGACAGCCGGGTCGGGTGGACCACCGAGGCGGACATCCTGGAGGGGCAGCGGACGGACCCGGAGGGTGTGCTCGCGGTGATCAAGTCGCCCGACAGCCGGTTGCTGACGGTGGAGCGGGACGGGCGGGTCGTCGCCTGCTGCCAGCTCGAACACCGCGGCGACCACGCGTACTTCGGGATGTTCGCGGTCAGCCCGGCGCTCCAGGGCGGCGGCCTCGGCAAGGTGATCATCGCGGAGGCGGAGCGGGCGGCCCGGGAGACCTGGGGCGTCACCGAGATACACATGACCGTGATCTCCGTGCGCGACGACCTCATCGCCTGGTACGAGCGGCGCGGCTACCGCCGTACGGGAGAGATGACGCCCTTCCCGTACGGCGACGAGCGCTTCGGTGTTCCGCAGCGCGCGGATCTCCAGTTCGAGCTGCTGGTCAAGCCGTTGGTGTGACGTTCATGCGGTGAAGCGGCCGGTGCGCTTGATCTGCGGGTAGTCGGTCGTGGCGCCGTCCAGCTCCAGGGCACGCACCAGGCGCAGGTGGTCCTGGGTGTTCACCACCCAGCCGATGATCTTCAGGTCCGCCTTGCGGGCCGCCTCGACCACCTCCAGGGTCAGCCGGCGGATGTTGAGGCAGACGGTCCCGGCCCCCGCCTCGACGGCGCGTTCCACGATGTCGGGGCCGAACCGGCTGCCGATCAGCGCGGTCCGCACGCCTGGGACCAGCCGTCCGATCTCGGCGATCGCCTCGTCGTGGAACGAGGACACCTCGACCCGGGCGACCAGATCCCGCCGGAGCATGACCTCGGCCAGCGCGCGGGCCGCCGTGACGTTCTTGATCTCGGCCTGGAGCGGCGACCGCACGGCGTCCAGGACCTCCTCGAACTCCGGGACCCGCTCCCCGCGGCCCGCGTCCAGGGCGCGCAGCTCGGAGAGGGTCTTCTCGGCGATCGGTCCTGTGCCGTCGGTCGTGCGGTCCACGTCCGTGTCGTGCATGACGACGAGGGCGCCGTCCTTGCTCAGATGCAGATCGAGTTCGATCACGTCGAGGCCGGCCTGCTGGGCGGCGACGAACGAACGGAGGGTGTTCTCGGGTTCGGTACCCATGACTCCGCGGTGACCGATGGTAAGGAAGTTCAAGGTTCAACTCGCTTCCGTCGACGGCGGCTCGGTGCAAAGCCGCAGCCTAACGGCTACACCGTGTGATGTACCCGCGCGTACACGAGGGATCGCGGTGGCGCGCGCGGTAGATGCCCTCGGATACCCGGAATCTCTGTGTTCATGGCATCCGGCAGGAAAAAGTTCGGTGACCATTGAGTCGTGCAGGATAACTTCCCGAGTCCGCCCTTGCTGGAAGGAAGCTCGTATGTATACGGTCTTCATACGCGAGGTTCTCCCGTGGAGGATGGGACATGACGGAAATTCTTGTGCAGGTGGGTTCGGAGGAACAGGTTCCTCCCGCGGTCAGGGTGGTGGAGCACCCGGCCTGGCCCGTGCTCAAGGGTGCCGTGGAGCGGATCCGGCCATGGCAGTCCAAGGACGGGTCGATCGACTTCGAGACCGAGGGTGCCCCCTCCCGCGGGGACGCCGGGACCGCCGTACGGCAGGTCGTCGAAGCCGTGGAACAGCTGTCCCCGCTGCTGCCGCACGACGCCGACTATCACGCGGCCCTCGCGAAGGATCTGCGGCGCTGGGCCGAGGGCGGCTTCGAGGTGCCCGACTTCCTCGACTCCCTGCTGGCCTTCCAGCCCGCCGCGAACCGTGCGGACGGCCTCCAGCACCTGGTCGTCTTCCCGATGTACACGCAGAACGGCAACCCCGACCGCAATCTCGAAGCGGTCGTGCTGCGCATGGTCTGGCCCCGGTGGCTGGCCGAGCTGGAGCGCACGCGCTACGACAACCCGTTGTTCTGCGGCATCAAGTTCGAGGACTTCACGGCCGGTTACGACACCAACTCCGCCGTCCTCTTCCCGGAGACCATCGCCGTGCGCGAGGCGCCGGAACGGTTCTCCTGGGGCGGTATCTTCTGCGACCGCGAGGCCGCCCGCTTCCGCAGGGTGACCGACGCCGCCGTCGGCATCCTGGGCCTGGACCTCCCCGAGGACATCGCCGCGATGGTCCACGACCAGACGCGCTGCGAGGAGGCCTTCGTGCTGTGGGACATGGTCCACGACCGCACCCACAGCCACGGCGACCTGCCCTTCGACCCGTTCATGATCAAGCAGCGGCAGCCGTTCTGGATGTACGGCCTCGAAGAGCTGCGCTGTGACCTCACCGCCTTCAGGGAGGCCGTGAAGCTGGAGGCCGACGGCGTCCCGCAGGCCCGTGACGTGCAGTACGCGGTCCTGTTCGACCGCATGTTCCGCTTCCCGGTCACCGGCGAGCGCGTGCGCAACTACGACGGCCTCGGCGGCCAGCTCCTCTTCGCCTACCTGCACAGGCACGACGTCGTGCGCTGGACCGACAACAAGCTGTTCATCGACTGGCAGCGCGCCCCGCAGGTCACCAACCAGCTCTGCGCCGACATCGAGCAGCTCTACCGCGACGGCATCGACCGCCCCAAGCTCGTCCACTGGTTCGCCGCCCACGAGCTGGTCGCCGGCTACCTCGCCCCGCACCCGGGCTCCAAGTGGGCCAAGGGTCCCGACGCCCTCGACCTGTCCCAGCCGCCCCGGAAACTCGTCGATGACGTGCTTCCGGACGAGTTTCCGCTGAGCATGTTCTATGAGGCACTCTCCAAGAAGCTGAAGAACGTGATCGCCTCGACCCGGGGCATCACGGCGGAGAACGCCGAGCAGGTCGCCGCGTGAGCGAGCGCGGCACAGAGAACACTGCACAGCAAGCTCAGGAGGCGAAGGACATGGCGGGGAACGGAGCTCTCAGCGGTGCGGTGATCGCGGTGGCCGGCGCGGGCGGACCCGCGGGGCGCGCGACACTGGTCCGGCTCGCCGAGGCGGGGGCGACCGTCGTCGGCGCGGACAACGATCCCGAGCGGCTCGCGGAGGCGGTCGGCGCGGCCCGGGACGCGGGCGGCGGTGCCACCGTCACCGGGGAGCCGGTCGACCTGCTCGACCTGGACTCCACCAAGGACTGGGCCGCGGGCATCGAGAAGGACTTCGGCCGGGTCGACGGAGTGGTCCACCTCGTCGGCGGCTGGCGGGGCAGCGAGACGTTCATCAAGACCAGCCTGGACGACTGGGACTTCCTGGAGCTGCTGCTGATCCGCACCGTGCAGCACA
>Ga0307508_10004536_pt1 | contig 13535 bp, 12 predicted proteins | sample 9_EM_MG_FD_203089 | JGI IMG/M metagenome (GOLD analysis project Ga0307508, IMG submission 203089) | Populus trichocarpa ectomycorrhiza microbial communities from riparian zone in the Pacific Northwest, United States - 9_EM | ecosystem: Host-associated > Plants > Roots > Unclassified | place... | reverse complement strand
TTCCCGATCAACTGTCGTCTGACTCGCCGCTTAGGTGTATCGTCGATTCGGGGTGCAGGCCCGGCGGCTGCTGGAGGATTGCGAGTATCGCGGCGGTCCGTTCGACGCAAGCCCGGCGGCGGCCCGATGGCTTGCTCGTATCGCGGCGGTTCGTTCGACACAAGCTCGGCGGCGGCCCAGCGGCTTGCTTGTATCGCGGCGGTTCGTTCGATGCAAGCCCGGCGGTGACGACTCGCTCGACGGATCGCTCGTATCGCTCGGCTCCGTGGTGACGACTCACTCGGCGGACCGTTCGGTGGATCGTTCGTAGGATCGCTCGTAGGATCGCTCGGTTTACCGCCCGTAGGGGGAGGGTCGACAACTCGTTGTCTTGATGACCGGCAGGTGGTCCGTTGATGATTGACCGTTTTGGGTTGATGGTTCCGCTGATGATTCTGATAATTATTCGATGATTTTGTTGATTCTTTGATGATTGAAGTGATGATTGTGCTGATGATTTCGGTGTCAGGTTGCCAACCACTCGTATAAGTATTCGGCTCAGCGAAGTCACGTGCTGCGGGGAAATTACCCCGCGCCACGACGTGAAAACTCTTCGCCTTGGCACTAGATTTCATCAGCGTAAAGAGGATAACTCTCGATTGGGTCAGACAGTAGTGCTTTTCCCGTATCTTCCCGAGAGTGGCCAGAGCAGGTGCCTCTCCTTAAGTCCTCTCGTCGTGATTGGGTGATGCGATTGGGTTGCGTGCGGGGTTGATTTTGTTACTCGACCGGAGCCGGCAGCAACGAGCCCTCAACCGTACCAGCTAATCCTTCTCGGCCGCAACGGGCACCAAGGTATAGCTCCACCCCATATTGCTCCCAACAGACTCTCGAACTGTTCCTGAGGTGCGGTCCAGTAGCGGCGTTTGCACTTTCCCGAATCACGAGCCGGTACTTGGTCCGGGGGCTCCCCAGCGCTACAGGACTGGCTTGCGGACAAGCCTCCGCTCCAGTATTCGTTCAACTCGACGTCCTCACCCTGGTGCGGCGTGTGCCCTGCCTCATAATCGTTGTAAGCATCTCGGATAAGGGGGGATACGCTCATGCTGTCGAGCGCTGGCAGAGCCCAGAGTTCATCGCCATAATCGGGTGTCAGTGACAAGGATGCGAGTGGTAGCATGATCCCTCGTGTTTCCCGACTACGGGGTGCACCTGTATCGCCTCGAGCCTCCAAGCCGTCTGCAACGATACAGCGATTCCCGACTCGTGGTGTTGTTACTCTGGGCCGTGCCTCTGGAAACAACCCCGCTCCTATTCCGCGATCTAGACTCGCAACTCCTTGCGTTCCTGTTTCCTTCCGATTGCTTGTCCTTCTTATGATGACCACCAATGTTGTCTTCCTCCGCGGCAGCGCTTGCGCTTTCCCGGTCTGCGCCGGTACTTGGCCCAGGGACCTCCTGGTGCCGCAGAGTCGGTTGACCCGAGCCGAGCCCCGACAGTGTCGGTTGCCCGGTCTCCGGATGCCGTCCTAAGACCGTGTGACGAGTTTCCGATACCTTCCTGCCTGGTCCGTATCCGAATTCCGACCCTGTAGTATTTAGGGTGTAACACTATCCCCCCCTTCCTAAGCTTCGTCCCGAAGCTACAGGATGGTGTTCTTGCGTATAGTCCTTCAGCTCAGTACTATTGCTCGATTATTGAGACAAAAACCCCGCGTGGGAAAAGGTCTCTCAAATCGGTGAGCCCGTAGTCCGTTGGCATATTAGGATCGTATACTCTGCTACCACTCGATCCTCGAGACTGAAAAAACCCCGTGGGAAAAAGTCTCTCAAATCGTCGTGAGCCGGTAGCCCGTCGGCGTTTCAAAATGAGGAAACACGTGACAGTTCTGTAAGGTGATCTTTGAACGAAGCCTCCCAGCCTACCGCTCTGGTTATCGAGAAAAACCCAGTGGGGAAAAAAACTCTTTAACTGTTCCTTAAGCTGGTACTGTCGAATGGCATGTTCGTCGGATCGTATCGGTCGTGACATCGTATTGCTGTCGATGCCGCCAATATTCCGGGGGACTCTTGACGTCCTGAGTCTGGTTCCTGGTGCCCACCTTCCGGTGAAGGCATCCCGTTTCCATCCTCAATTCCCGGCCTTTCGGCTCATCCGTCCCGGCGCTCGGCACAGGACGGCGTCCTCGCTGACCTTTCAGTCAACCCATTCCGGCGCTCCGGCACAGAACGGCATTCTCCCTGACCTTTCGGTCGACCCGTTCCGGCGCTTCGGCACAGAACGGCATCCTTCCTGTCCACCGGTTCCGGCACTTCCACACGGAACGGCGTCCCAACCGTATGTTTGGTACCGCGCGTACGGAGCTTTCGGCGTCAATGCTGACCAAGGCTGCCGCAACGTGGAATGCATCCCGGATCACCGTGATCAGGTGATCCTTATCCCCCCCTTCCTAGGGCGGTTCTCCGAACGCCTTGAATGAGCGTCGAATATGACATTCCGGCTGCTGGACCGATGTTGATATATTTTCGTCGATGCCAGCGGGATGCGGGGTTTGCTCGGCCGACGCGTAGTCCTCGAGTGCTGGTGTAGTCCTTCATTATCGCTGCGGAAGGATAGCACCAAGCATGAGACCCAATGCGTCGGATTTAGCGATTCCTAGATTCCGAGCTCGAAGGACTTCCGGCTGGTGTTGCATGTCTGCGTACCGATGCCGAGAATTGGCTTCGAGTATGGATTCCACCCGTCGGACGCAGCGAATGCCCAACGCTGTCGGTCCCGGCGATTACCCGATTCTGTAGCTCGAAATTGCTGGTACGGTACCCGGAACGTGTATCCTAACGTACCCAGAACAACCTCACCGGCTTCGAGCAGAATGGGTACCAGTTCCTTGGTGAAACGGAGGTACTGGCGGGACCCAGAAATGACCGGATTTTGGCGATTTTCGTCCGGTTTCGGTGAAAAACAGGAAAAACGAGCTCAGCGGCATTCAAAGTCCTTCGAATACCCTATTTGTAGGTTTTCCTGTCAAACGGGCTCCAACCCGCAGGTGTTTCTAGCCCAAGAAAACGAAAAAATCCTCATAGTTTGCCTAAGTAGCAGCCGTCGTGGACTGCATCTCCGGCAGACTTTTCTGGTCTTCGGTGCCACGCATCCGGTGTGGTGGAGACCCTCATCGGAGCCGTTGGTGGTGCGGTTCCCGCGGACATCGTCGACCGCTGCTTGGACCGACTGCCAACGCTCCTTTCTTGGCCCGACCTCCCAGTTACGGCTCATAGGCCGGCTGGGGGTCTTTCTCTCCCTAGCCTTTCGGCTTGACCACGTCTGCTCGGCTCAACAGCCGGCGAGTGGTCCTTCCGTCATTGCCCTTTCGGCGCTTTGCCAGGTCCCGTCGAGCTTCAACTCGACCCCTGGCCACCCAAAATTCCTTGCTCGCCGTTGGCATTGAGCAGGATCTTCCTCTTCGCGTGTCTGACTGTCGCGGTCGTCCGAAGGTCGAAATTCTCGAGAAAGGTGACTTGGAACCTTAGATTATAGTGTGACACTGGGACGTCCGGTCAACGTCGGAGTGACAGTAATATCGAACAAGTCAGGTTTCTCGATAGTCACGAAGGAGATGGGGCGCGCGTGGTCTTCGCCGGCGTTCAATTATTATACAAGAATAACTTCCCCAATGACCCTGCTTCCAAGTTCGCCCACCGTTAGGGGATTCACAGCGAATAATCTAAGGGGTTCGGTTCGATAGTGGAACCGCCCGCTGGCTCGCGCACTCGGTGGCGTGCTCGCGCAGTGGGTCGCAACGGCGGTGGGTTGGCGCATGCCCGGCGGCGTGCCAGACAGCTTGCGTACATCGCTTCGGCGGATGGATCGAGACGGGCCCGGCGGCTTGCCCGGCGGCTCGCTCGTAAGACTTCGGCGGATGGTTCGGTTCGAGACGGGCCCGGCGGCTTGCCCGGCGGCTCGCTCGTATCGCTTCGGCGGATGGTTCGGTCGAGACGGGCCCGGCGTACTGCCCGACGGCTCGCTCGCGGCGCTTCGGCTGGTGGTTTGGTCGAGACGGGCCCGGCGTACTGCCCGACGGCTCGCTCGCGGCGCTTCGGCGGATGGTTCGGTTTGAGACGGGCCCGGCAGCTTGCCCGGCGGCTCGCTCGTATCGCTTTGGCGGATCGCCTGACGATTCGGCGACTGCTAAACGGCTCACACGACAACTGCCTCACAGGTCAGATAAGGTAAGGGATACGCTCACACACCAGACCCTCCTGGGTGTGGGCCGGAGCCCGAAGCTACTCGTCCTGGTCGGTCTGACGATAAGGGGAGATGAGGTTTCGTTGGCACTGCATAAGCTGCAGCCGAACAGGGTGTCTCAGAGTGTTTCGCTCGGAAGCTCAACCCACTCCGCCTAGCCCCCCAAGTGTTTCGCTCGGAAGCTTCAGCCCACTTAGGTTTGGTCCTTTGTTTTGATGGCACTGCGCAAGCGGCAGCCAAAACAGGTGTCACAGAGTGTTTCGCTCGGAAGCTCAACCCACTCCGTCTAGCCCCCTTAGTGTTTTGCTCGGAAGCTTCAACCCACTAAGGTTTGGTCTTTCTGTTTGTTTGCATCACTCAACCCCTCATGCTCCAGAGTTAAACTCTTACAGCTGGTCTCAGCCGTAAGCTAAACCCCGTTCCTCATCTCCCGCCTAGACTCTTGAGCTCCTCACGTATCCTTCCGTCTCCTTCCCGATCAACTGTCATGTGACTCGCCGCTTAGGTGTACCGTCGATTCGGGGTGCAGGCCCGGCGGCTGCTGGAGGATTGCGAGTATCGCGGCGGTCCGTTCGCCGCATGCCCGGCGGCGGCCCGATGGCTTGCTCGTATCACGGCGGTTCGTTCGACACAAGCCCGGCGGCGGCCCAGCGGCTTGCTTGTATCGCGGCGGTTCGTTCGATGCAAGCCCGGCGGTGACGACTCGCTCGACGGATCGCTCGTATCGCTCGGTTCTGTGGTGACGACGTACTCGGCGGATCGTTCGGTGGATCGTTTGTAGGATCGCTCGTAGGATCGCTCGGTTGACCGACCGTAGGGGGAGGGTCGACAACTCGTTGTCTTGATGACCGGTAGGTGGTCCGTTGATGATCGACCATTTTGGGTTGATGGTTCCGCTGATGATTCCGATAATTATTCGATGATTCTGTTGATTCTTTGATGATTGAAGTGATGATTGTGCTGATGATTTCGGTGTCAGGTTGCCAACCACTCGTATAAGTATTCGGCTCGGCGAAGTCACGTGCCGCGGGGAAATTACCCCGCGCCGCGACGTGAAAACTCTTCGCCTTGGCACTAGATTTCATCAGCGTAAAGAGGATAACTCTCGATTGGGTCAGAGAGTAGTGCTTTTCCCGTATCTTCCCGAGAGTGGCCAGAGCAGGTGCCTCTCCTTAAGTCCTCTCGTCGTGATTGGGTGATGCGATTGGGTTGCGTGCGGGGTTGATTTTGTTACTCGACCGGAGCCGGCAGCAACGAGCCCTCAACCGTACCAGCTAATCCTTCTCGGCCGCAACGGGCACCAAGGTATAGCTCCACCCCATATTGCTCCCAACAGACTCTCGAACTGTTCCTGAGGTGCGGTCCAGTAGCGGCGTTTGCACTTTCCCGAATCACGAGCCGGTACTTGGTCCGGGGGCTCCCCAGCGCTACAGGACTGGCTTGCGGACAAGCCTCCGCTCCAGTATTCGTTCAACTCGACGTCCTCACCCTGGTGCGGCGTGTGCCCTGCCTCATAATCGTTGTAAGCATCTCGGATAAGGGGGGATACGCTCACGCTGTCGAGCGCTGGCCGAGCCCAGAGTTCATCGCCCTAATCGGGTGTCAGTGACAAGGATGCGAGTGGTAGCATGATCCCTCCTGTCTCCCGACCATGGGGTGCAGCTGTATCGCCTCGAGCCTCCAAGCCGTCTGCAACGATACAGTGATTCCCGACTCGTGGTGTTGTTCCTCTGGACCGTGCCTCTGGAAACAACCCCGCTCCTATTCCGCGATCTTGACTCGCAACTCCTTGCGTTCCTGTTTCCTTCCGATTGCTTGTCCTTCTTATGATGACCACCAAGGTTGTCTTCCTCCGCGGCAGCGCTTGCGCTTTCCCGGTCTGTGCCGGTACTTGGCCCAGGGACCTCCTGGTGCCGTCGGTTGACCCGAGCTGAGCCCCGACAGTGTCGGTTGCCCGGTCTCCGGATGCCGGCCTAAGACCGTGAGACGAGTTTCCGATACCTTCCTACCTGGTCCGTATCCGAATTCCGACCCTGTAGTATTTAGAATGTAACAATTCCTGCTAGTTCTTGGGCCCACCTTGCCTGTCGTCGGTTGAGTATTTTGGTCGTCATGAAGTATTCCAGGTTCTGGTGATCGGAGAATACCTGTACCTGGTGAACGGATCCTTTGCAATACCTTCTCCAGTGCTTAAAGGTATCCACTATTGCCAATAGTTCCTTGTCGTGGATCTCGTAGTTCGATTTCCGTGGTTGGAATTTTCTGGAGTGGAAGGCCACCGGATGCAGTCTCCCTTCATTGTCCCGTTGTGACAGGTTTGCTCCGATAGCGAAGTCTGAGGCATCTGTTTTGATGATTACCGGTTTTTGGGCGTCGAAGTTGCTCAGGATTGGTACCGTGGTGAACCTTTTCTTGAGCTCCTGGAACGCTCCTTCCGCCTGCTGGTTCCAGGCCCATTTTTCCATTTTCTTCATTAATTCGGTGAGTGGCCGTGCTACTCGGGAGTAGTCCTGAATGAATCACCGGTAAAAGTTGGCGAAGCCCAAAAACGACTGCACTTCTGTTAGTGAAGCGGGGGTTTTCCAGTCCAGCACTGCTTGCACTTTCTCCTGCACCATCTTAACTCCTTTCCGGCTTAGGATATAACCTAGGAATTCCACCTCGGTCGTCCTCCACATGCATTTGTCTGCTGCTACTGCTAGCCCGTTTTCCTGCAATCTTCTCAGGGTTTCCCACACCATTCGATCGTGCTCGGCTTGAGTCTTAGCGTATATCAGGATGTCATCCATGTATGCTATTAGTCCTAGGTCGAGCATGTCAGAGAAGATGTGGTTCATCTTGTCTTGGAACGTAGATGGTGCGTTGGTGAGTCCAAACGGTATTACCTGGAACTCATAGTGGCCATATCGGGTTCGGAAGGCGGTTTTCCACTCGTCGCCTTCTCGGATGTGGATTAAATTGAACCCATTCTTCAGATCCATCTTGGTGAACCACTGGGCTCCTTGGACGCGGTCCTGCAGTTCTTGCATTAGCGCAAGCGGGTACCGATTTGGGATGGTGATGCGGTTGAGCCCCCTATAATTGACACAAAGTTGGAGCCCCTGTCCGTTTGGGTTTGGTACAAACACGATTGGAGAGCCAGCCAGAGAGGTTGAGGGCCAAATTTTCCCATTTTTCAGCATTTCCTATAACCACTCCCTCAAGGCTTTCAGTTCATTTTCTGACTGGGGGTATATTGGTCCCCACGGAGCTACTCCTCCCTCTTGTAGCTCGATGCAGCAGTCGTAGCTTTTGTGCTCCAGTAGGGCTTCTGCCGTTTCCCTGGATATTACCCCAGATATTCTTGGAATTCTTCTGGGACTCTGTCAAGAGGGTTTACCGTTTCTTCGCCTGCTTGCACCATGGCCACATATCCAATTACTCTGGTATTGGGTTCTCGAAGTATGCTCTCATCCCAGGTAAGCGCAAAGTCGGTGACTTTGTGCTTGGTGCATTTCTCAAGGCAGCTCTGGCTGTTGAACCGGATTTCAGGGTCTTGCCATGCTCCCTGCGGTGGGTGTCTCTGTGACACTGGGGTTATATCGTAACCGGAGTGCGGAGAGAATCAAAGGTACTCAGGCTACTTTCGATAATTCACTGCGGAATAATCTTAGATCTTGTGTGTGGGTCCGGTGGGGGTGTTGGCGAGGATGTTCGTGCTGGTTTTCCTTCCTTCGGGCCGAAAAACCTCAGTCTTATATCTGAGTGACACCAGCGTGAGAGGTGGTGACTCGGATTTGGGTTCCCCCGAGGTGCATGGGCCTCGTGGGCGACTCCTTGGTCCTGGCAGGGTGTAGATAAGGGGAGATGAGGTTTCATGCAAGCAGGCGGGGTGCTTTCCCTACCGGACTCTCTTCCGTGCGCCATCAGCAGGCGACGTGGCATCCCCTCCTTTCAGGGGAGGGGTCATAGCCCAAGTCCAGCGGTCTGCGCGCCATCAGCAGGCGACGTGGCATCCCCTCCTTTCCGGGGAGGGGTCATAGCCCAAGCATCTCGTCGTTTGCAATCTTCCCCTCACCTACGGAGATATGTGTCTTAGGTCCGTCTCGGCCGTAAGCTCATCTCCGGGCCTTATCTCCCTCCTCGACTCTCTGCGCGCGCTCCGTCATCCTTACGCACCCCTCCTTCCGCTTAGCTATGTACTCGAGATATTTCAGGTGTAACACTACCTTCCCTCTCCCTTAGCCTCGTTTCGAGCGCTAACACTTTTTTCTTTTTGTCCTGGTACCCCGTCACTTTCTAGATGTCTTTTTCGTGGGGTAGCGTTTCGTCGATATAGTTACCGTGACTGTAGTCCTCTTCCCCTACAGACCTCCCAGTCACTGGATCAGGACATGACTCTGTAATCCGTCGGAATAACTGGGCCCTCCGAGTAGGCCGGTACGTACTCGTACTGTTCGTTTGTCGTGGGGCCCTTGGTGGAGCCGCACCGTGTCCCAACCGGGATTTGATTCTTCGAGAGAGTGAGTAGGAATTTGGTGGGCCGAGGGCTGAAACCGGGATTCAGATAGAGACCGTGACAACTCATCCGGATGAAGCAAGTGTGTCAAGAAGTGCCCGTGCCTTCTTGGTCGTCATCCCGTATCTTCCTTCTGGTTCTCCTGAGTCCTCGTTACCGGGTTGTGTGGTATCTGGCGCGGGTATCCCTTTTCGGAAGGCATTCGAGTGCCCGAGAAGCAGGTCTTTCTTCGGATTGTTCCTCGTTTCGGATTTCAGTTCCGGGGTCGATTCATGCCGAGCTCTTGGTGTGCGGGGAGAGCCTATGGTGCCCTTCGTGCTGGTAACTGGGATCCGGGTAGTGGCCTCCTGTGGGTGTGCCAAGTAGTGCCCACGCTGGCGGTGGCGGGGTGCACCCGCGGCCCTGGGTCCGAACCACCGCTTCCTTATTCCGAAAGTTGGTCAACCGGGGGTCATGGGTGAGTGTAAGATGAAGTCCTCCAACCCCTTCATCCCTACTACTGCTCATGCTTCGTTGGGCCCTTTTATGGACATCTCGTCTAGGCGTCGGTGAGCCAGTAGTCCCTCGGCACGTCTGGGTTTCATTGGTGAAATTCCCAGAGTTTCTCCAGACCGCCTACTGAAAAGTTGTCGAATGGTTCATCCGTCCAGTCTTTGCGTTCCAGATAGTCGAGCCACTTGACGAGGTATAGGATCCTTTTGTTATTTCCCCGGCCATGTTCGACCGAGGACATAACTTCGTCGACATCGTATTCCTCTGACTGCTCGATGTTGTCATCCTCTCGGAGCACCTTTGATGGGTCCGGTGGTGCTCGGTGCTTGCTGGTTCGGTAGGGTTTGAGCAGCGAGACGTGGAAGACGTTGTGGATCTTCCATTTCTGGGGCAGCGTGAGGCGGACAGCCAGGGGGGAGACGATTTTCTCGATCTGAAAGGGACCATGGTTCTTGTGGTCCAGTTTCTTCCAGGGGCGGCGCGTTTTGATGTTGCGTCCGTTGAGGATTACCAAGTCTCCTACTTGGTATGCCGGGGGTTCTTTTCGCGCCAGGTCGCTGTATCGGCGCATTCGCTCCTATGCGTTTTCCAGCCCTTTTCGGGATTTGTCGTACACGGCGTGCATCCAGTGGGTGTAGGCTTGGCTCGCTGGGTTCAGAGGTTCCATTGACGCTGGGTTCATGGCCGCTGGGTGGAAGCCATAGTTAGCGTAAAATGGAGACGTACCATTACCCATAGTGGTCGAGTTGTTGTAGGCAAACTTGGCTATCGGCAGCAGGCATACCCAGTCATCCTGTTCCTTGCCGACAAACGCCCGGAGGTAGGCTTCGATCGTCTGGTTGAGCTGCTCTGTCTGTCCGTTGGTCTGCGGGTGGAACACGGTTGACATTCGGGGTCGGATTCCCGCGAGTCGTAGGAACTCCTTCCAGGTTTCCGAGGTAAACCTGGAGTCACGGTCTGACACAATATCAGCAGGGAGGCCGTGATGCTTCCATACTTCTCGGGCAAAGATGACGGCCAGATCTGCCACTGTCTTTCCCTCCGTTTTCAAGGGGAGAAAGTGCGCCATCTTGGTAAACCGATCGATGATCACCCATAGCTGGTCGCAGCCTTCTGAGACTGGGAATTCCATAATGAAGTTCATTGCTATGGATTGCCATGGGGCGTAGGGCAGTTCTAGCGGGGAGGACAGCCAATAGGGTTGGTGTCGGGACGCCTTGTTCTGTTGGCATTCGGTGCAGCTTTTGACAAAGTCGATGATTCGTTCATTGATTGTTGGCCACCCGAAGTTTCGTCGGATTAGTTCGATGGTTTTGTCCTTCCCCATGTGTCCAGCCACCTTTGTGTCATGTTCTGTTTCCATAATCTTCTGCACCAGTCCCTTTGGTACCCAGAGCAGGTTCCGTTTGTACAGTAGGTCGTGTTCGCAGCTCAATTCCCTGACCTTTCGGTCTTTCGTCGATGGGTCTTTCATCACCACTTCCTGTTTCCTCGCTTCGTCATAGGCTTCTTCCTTTTTCCCTTCTTCCCTGATGTTTGCCAGTAACTCCTTTGTCCACTTTCTTTCGGGGAGTGATGCCAGCCAGGCTGAGGACCAGATGAATGATCGCGCTAATCATTCCTGCAAGTGATTTTTTCCCAAAACCGTGGTTATCGGCTGTTTTTCTACCCCCCCCTTTTCAGGGCGGTACTCCGAACGCATTGATAGTGCGTCTGGTTTTCCGCTCTGAGTGCCTGGTCAGTAGTAGATTCTGAAGTTAATGCCGGTCAGCTCTTGTGCCCATCTTGCTTGTCGTCAGTTTAGTACTTTAGTTGTTGTAAAGTACTCCAAGTTTTGATGGTCCAAATAGACCTGGACCTGGTGGGTTGCGCCTTCACAGTAACGTCGCCAGTGTTTGAAGGCGTTCACTACCTCCAGGAGTTCCTTGTCGTGGATCTCGTAGTTAATTTCCGCGGGTTGGAACTTCCTGGAGTGAAATGCCACCGGGTGCAGGCGTCCCTCCTCGTCCCTCTGTGACAGTATTGCTCCTATCGCAAAGTCCGATGCGTCAGTTTCGATGATTACTTCTTTTGCGGGGTTGAAGTGTACTAGAATTGAGGCCATAGTGAATCACCTTTTTAGTTCTGAAAAGGCTGCGTCTGCTTCCGCGTTCCAGGCCCATTCCCTCTCCTTTTTGGTCAGCTCTGTAAGCGGTCTCGCCACTCGTGAGTAATCCTGGATAAATCGTCTGTAAAATTTGGCGAAACCCAAAAACGATTGTGTTTCTGTTAGGGATTCTGGCGTTTTCCAGCTGAGTATTGCCTCCACCTTTTCTTCCGACATTCTTATCCTGTTTCTTCCAATAATGTAGCCTAGGAATTCCACTTCCGGAGCTTTCCATACGCAGTTTTTTGGCGAGATGGCTAGACCATTGTTCTGCAGGCGTTTCAGAACTTCTCTGACCGTTTCGTCATGCTTTTCCTCCGTGTCGGCGTAGACCAGTATGTCATCCATGTAGGCCAATGTTCCCATGTCGAGCATGTCGGAAAAGATATGGATCATCATATCTTGGAAGGTGGAGGGGGCGTTGGTAAGCCCGAACAGCATAACTTGGAATTCGAAAAGCCCGTACCGGGTTCTGAACGCCATCTTCCATTCGTCTCCTTCACGGATTAGGATTAGGTGGAACCCGTTCTTGAGGTCCATCTTCGTGAACCATTGCACCCCTTGGACCCGATCTTGCAGTTCTTGCATGAGGGGTAGTGGGTACGGGTTCGGGATCGTGATCCGGTTTAAGGCTTGGTAGTCCGCACATAGCCGTAATCCTCGTCCGTGTGGTTTTGGCATGAAGAGAATTGGCGAGCCAGCTGGGGATGTGGATCGCTTGATTTTCCCCATTCTTTCCATTTCCGTCAGCCACTCTCTAATGGTCCGGAGTTCTTCTTCTGAGAGGGGGTAGATCGGTCCCCATGGCACTGTGCTTCCTTCCTGGAGATCGATCTTGCAGTCGTAGGGTCGGTATTCTGGAAGGGCATCTGCTGCCTCTTTTCCCATGATTCCCAGGTATTGACGGAATTCCATTGGGACGGCTTCTAACGGGTTTCCCTCTGCTGCTTCTGATACATACCGGAGGACTCGAGCACTGGGGTCGGTTGCAATTAAATCATCCCAGGTTAGGGGGAAGGGCCCTGTTTCGTACCGGATGCATTTCCTCGTGCATTCCGCGCTGTTGAACCGTACTTCTTCATTCGTCCAAGCCCCTTGCGGTGGGTGGGTCATTATGAAGTCGAAGGGGAGGAAGGCGTCGATGTCTGCCTCCATTGTTGAGATCTCGAACTCCTCCTTTGCGTAGTGCTCTTGGTGCTGGAAGAGCAGGGGCTTTGTATAGAATTGACCTGCTCCTTGGACGCTTTCCCCCGTATAGCTTTCTATAATGTGGGCTTGTTTGTGTTTCTTTTTTGGAATATCAAGCCTCTCCACGGTTTGGTTGTTAAGGAGTGCTATGGAACACCCGGTGTCCAATAGAACCCGGATTTGGTGTTTCTTCCCGTCCAGGTGTAATAACATGGTGATGACAGGACGGGTGCCACGTGTTTCTCCCCTTGGTTTCTTTGACCAGGTTCCAGCCCTTGGTTCCTGGTTTTTTCGTTTCCGGAATAGTCCACATATTGTCGTAGAGGTCTTAGGCTGCGGCGGTTCCTGACCTCTCAAAAATCCGAGTCGGATTCCTCCCACAGCGGTGTTTCCGTATCCATCTCCATGGCTTCCACTGCTGCAACTTTCTGTTGCTTGGTTGCGGGGGCCTCTTCGACTTCCCCGTCCTCTCTTCCTCGTTTTTGCCCGATGGCCGCTGATTTCTACGGGGCGGGAGGGAGTGTGGTTCCTTTTACCCTGCTGAAGGAGAAGCATTCATAGGTTTGGTGCCTGCTTCTCCCGCATCTCCAGCAGTCATCGCGTTTCTGCCCGTATTCCTCCTGTTCCTTCGCCGGGACTCCTTTCATTGCTTCATCCTTAGAATGTAGGAGGAGGATTCCGGCCGCTGCGGGCGCTGCGGACGCTACGCCCAGTGGGGTGTCTAGAGTTCGGGTGACACGGACAGTGCTATGGGAGTGTGACATAGGGCTACATAGGACAGTCACGGTAGACAGTCACAGGCGGCGCACGGACACTCGTATAAGAGGCCGGCGCTTGCCTCTCTAGAATGGACATGCTTCTTGCTACCCCTCAACTGGTAGCAACACTTTTTCTTTTTTTCGTGTTTTCGGTGGTATCCGGCGGCACGAGCGACGAGCCACCCATACCCCCCCCCCCCCCACCTTCCGCGACAGAGGTCAGCGAAGGAGG
>Ga0307508_10004535_pt1 | contig 13540 bp, 19 predicted proteins | sample 9_EM_MG_FD_203089 | JGI IMG/M metagenome (GOLD analysis project Ga0307508, IMG submission 203089) | Populus trichocarpa ectomycorrhiza microbial communities from riparian zone in the Pacific Northwest, United States - 9_EM | ecosystem: Host-associated > Plants > Roots > Unclassified | place... | reverse complement strand
CGGCGATGACCTGCTCGGCTTCCTCGTTGCTGTCCTGGGCGGGCGCTTCCTCGACGACCGGCTCGGGCTCAGGAGCGGGCGGCGCTGCGGCGGCAGCTGCCTTGGCCTCTTCGGCCTCGGCGAGCTTGGTCGCACGCTCTTCGGCGCGCTCGGTGGCCTTGTCACCGGGCTTGCCCTTGGTCGGGTTGTTGCGCGCGGCGCGCTCACGAACGCCGGCAACGTCGAGGAAACGGGCGACGCGGTCGGTCGGCTGGGCGCCAACGCTCAGCCAATGCTTGGCGCGCTCGCCGTCGAGAACGATGCGCTTGTCATCGTCCTTGGCGAGCAGCGGGTTATAGGTGCCGAGCTTCTCGATGAAGCGGCCATCGCGGGGCGAACGGGCGTCCGCCACGACGATACGGTAATAAGGACGCTTCTTGGAGCCGCCACGCGACAGACGAATGCTGAGTGCCATGAGTTCTACTTCCTTCTTTCGATTACGTTATTTCTTCTTGATCAAATTCTCGAAGCCGGGTGGGAGATTGGACTGACCACCGCCAAGGCCCGGCAGGCCGCCACTATTGCCCAGCATGTTGCCGAGCCCGGGGCCGCCAAGGGCATTGCCCAGGCCGCCCATGCCGCCGCCAGGCCCGCCCTTGCCGAGCATCGCCATCATCCCCTTCAGGCCGCCCATCTTGCGCAACTTCTTCATTGCGGTGGACATTTCCTGATGCATCTTGAGCAGCTTGTTCACGTCCTGGACGGTCGTGCCGCTGCCCTTCGCCACGCGGATCTTGCGCTTGGCGTTGATGATTTCCGGCTTGGCGCGTTCCTTGGGGGTCATCGAGGTGATCATCGCGTCCATCCGGACCAGGATCTTCTCGTCGACCGCCCCTGAGGCCATCGCTTGCTGCGCCTTCTTCATGCCGGGGATCATCCCGGCGAGCGCGCCGAGCCCGCCCATGCGGCGCATCTGCGCGAGTTGCTGACGCAGATCGTCCATGTCGAACTGGCCCTTGGCCAGCTTCGCCGCCATCTTCTCGGCGTCTTCCTGCTGGATCGATTCAGCAGCACGCTCGACCAGGCCGACCACGTCGCCCATGCCGAGAATGCGCCCGGCGACCCGGCCGGGATGGAAAGCCTCGAGCGCATCGAGCTTTTCACCCACGCCCGCGAACTTGATCGGCTTGCCGGTGACGGCGCGCATCGAGAGCGCCGCACCACCGCGCGCATCGCCGTCCATGCGGGTCAGCACGATACCCGTCAGCGGCACCTGATCGGAGAAGCTCTTCGCGACGTTGACGGCATCCTGGCCAGTCAGCGCGTCAACGACGAGCAGGATTTCGGCGGGGTTCGCGATATCCGCGACCGCGCGCATCTCGTCCATCAACGCCTGGTCGACATGGAGCCGGCCTGCGGTGTCGAGTATCAGGACGTCATAGCCCTGGAGCTTCGCCGCCTGCAGCGCGCGCCGTGCAATATCGACCGGCTGCTGGCCCGGGACGATCGGCAGCGTCGCCACCTCCGTCTGGGTGCCGAGCGTTGCGAGCTGCTCCTGCGCGTTCGGTCGATTGACGTCGAGCGACGCCATCAGCACCTTCTTGCGGTCACGACCGGTGAGGCGCTTGGCGATCTTCGCGGTGGTCGTCGTCTTGCCCGAGCCCTGCAGGCCGACCATCATGATGACGGCGGGCGGCGTGACGTCGAGTTCGAGTTCGGCAGCGTCCGAGCCGAGCATCTCGACCAGCGCGTCGTTGACGATCTTCACGACCTGCTGGCCCGGCGTCACCGAGCGCAGGACCTGATGGCCGATCGCCTTTTCGGTCGCCTTGTCGACGAACTCGCGCGCCACCGGCAGCGCAACGTCAGCCTCGAGCAGGGCGACGCGCACTTCGCGCATCGCGGCGCGCACGTCCGCCTCCGTAAGCGCACCGCGCCCACGAAGCCGATCGAACACACCGCCAAGCCGGTCGCTCAGGCTTTCGAACATCGAGAAACTCCATTGCCGATCGGCGCCGTGCCGGTAAACGCAAAGAACGCCGGCGGACGAAACCTCGTCGGCCGGCGTACGCCCAGTGGGCGGCCCTTCACGAATCCCGGTGGGAAACGATCGCGGCGGCCCTTAGCGCACCCCGGCAGTTCGCGCAACCTCGCCCGTCCAGTGACAGGCTTAACCCGATCTACACCGATGCCATGCGAAATGGCCCGATCGGAATACGAGGCGTGGCGGCATGGCAGTTGAAATCGGCGACGAAGTGAAGGTGATACCAGTGCAGGGCCGCCGGGACGTGATCAGCAGCGCAATCACGGTGGCATCCATCCTGTTGTTCGTCGGCACCGGAAGTTCAGTGCTGGCGACGACCTTTCAGCATTATTTCTCGGGCGGCCAGGGCGCTGATCAGACCCTGGTCATCGCCTTGCTGCTCAATGTCGCGTTGATTCTGTTCGGCTGGCGCCGCCACCGCGAGCTCGCGCGCGAGGTCTCGATTCGTGCCGCCGCCGAGGAGCGCGCCCACCAGCTCGCCGCCAAGGATCCGCTGACCGGCTTCCTCAATCGCCGCAGCCTGGGCGAGGAAGGTGCCGCCATGTTCGTCCAGGCCCAGCGCCGGGGCAAGGCGATGGCGATGATGATGCTCGACCTCGACCATTTCAAAACGATCAACGACATGCATGGCCACGCCACCGGCGACGCGCTGCTGCGCGAGGTTGCGGTCGAGATTGCGGCAGCCATGCCCTCGGTCGCGCTGACCGCGCGCTTCGGCGGCGACGAATTCGCCTGCGCCTTCCTGTTCGACCCCACCCATCCGGATACAGTCGAGCGGATCGCCGAACGCCTTGTCTCGCGCCTCGCCCAGCCATTCCAGGTCGAGGGGCTGCAGCTCCACATCAGCGTCTCGGTCGGCATTGCCAGGTCCGATTCCGATTGCGCGAGCATCGATGCGCTGATGCGATCGGCCGATATCGCCATGTATGCGGCGAAGAATTCGGGCCGCAACCGCTTCGCCTGGTTCGACATGTCGATGGAGCGCGAGCTCCAGGCCCGCAATGAGCTTGAGGTCGGGCTGCGCGGCGCGATCCCGCGGCTCGAGATCGTCCCCTATTTCGACCAGCAGATCGACCTCACCACCGGCCGCCTCAACGGCTTCGAGGTGCTGGCGCGCTGGGAGCATCCGTTGCGCGGGCTGATCGGCCCCGACGTCTTCATTCCGATCGCCGAAGAGACCGGCATGATCTCCGACCTTTCGCTGTCGATCATGCGCCAGGCCTTTCTCGCGGCGAAGGATTGGGACCCGGCACTGATCATTTCAGTCAATATCTCGCCCTGGCAGCTCAAGGACGCCTGGCTGGCGCAGAAGATCATCAAGGTGCTGACCGAGACCGGCTTCCCCGCGACCCGGCTCGAGATCGAAATCACCGAAAGCTCGCTGTTCGACAACCTCGCTCTGGTCCAGTCGATCGTCGGCAGCCTCAAGAACCAGGGCATCCGGCTCGCGCTCGACGATTTCGGGACCGGTTATTCCTCGCTCGCGCATCTGCGCGCGCTGCCGTTCGACCGGATCAAGATCGACAAGAGCTTCGTCATGTCGATCAACGAGAATGCGGAAAGCGCCGCGATCGTCAACGCGATTGCCCGGCTCGGCGACAGCCTCAACCTGCCGATCACCGCGGAGGGCATCGAGGATGGCGCGATCGAGGAGCGGCTGCGCGCGCTCGGCTGTTCAAAGGGCCAGGGCTATTTCTATGGCCGCCCGATGAGCATCACCAATACCCGTCGCCTGCTCGCCGAAAAGCGCCTGCTGCGCCCGACGGACGCGGAAAAGCCGGAACGGAAGGAACCTGCCAGCAAGCGCGTGGCGAGCTGACGCAGCGAGGCCTGCCCGGCGAGATCATGGACTTCGCGGCCACCGGTCCTAGGGCCCGTACTCAAGTACCGCGATGGTCGTGACGGAGCCGATTTTGGCGCCAGGCGAGGAGCAAGGAGGGAGCGATGGGATACCATCGTGACCGACGCGCGACGCCGCATGGCGTCAAAAGCGGCCCGCCCCGCAGGGGTCGCCCTGAGAAGGCCGCCGGACGTCGTCGCTTGCTTGCGCGTAGCTTCGGCTACGCGTCTGCGCTACGCTCCTAGCCGGCGGCCTTCTCAGGGCGATCACGGCCATTGCGGTACTGGAGTACGGGCCCTAGATCGGCGCGCATGTGCTCCCCTAGCGGCCGCTCTCATGGCTGAACCCCTGATCGTCAGCCTCGGCTGCCGCCTGAACATCGCGGAAAGCGAAACCATCCGCGCGCTGAACGGCGGGCGCGACATGGTCGTCGTCAACAGCTGCGCGGTGACCAACGGCGCGGTGCGCGAGACCCGCGCCGCGATCCGCCGCGCCCGCCGCGACCGGCCGACGGCGCAGATCGTGGTAACCGGGTGCGCGGCACAGATCGATCCGCAGGGCTTCGCGGCAATGCCCGAGGTCGATCGGGTGATCGGCAATGCCGAGAAATTGCTGCCCGAAGCCTGGGCTGCGCCGGACGCAATGCTGGTCGGCGATATCATGCAGGTGCGCGAGACCGCCCCGCACCTGGCCGCCGCCTTCGCCTCACATGCCCGCGCCTTTGTCGAGGTGCAGAATGGCTGCGACCACCGCTGCACCTTCTGCGCCATCCCATTCGGGCGCGGCAACAGCCGCTCGGTGCCGGCGGGTGCAGTGATCGACCGGATCCGGACACTGGTCGATAACGGACACCGCGAAATCGTCCTGACTGGCGTGGATCTCACCAGCTACGGCCCCGACCTGCCGGGCGCGCCGACTTTGGGGATGCTCGTCGAGCGAATCCTGCACCATGTTCCCGCGCTGGAACGGCTGCGGCTATCGTCGCTCGATTCGATCGAGATCGACGACCGACTGTTCGAACTGCTCACCGCCGAGCCGCGCATGATGCCGCATGTCCATCTGTCGCTCCAGGCGGGCGACGACATGATCCTGAAGCGGATGAAGCGTCGCCATTCGCGAGCAGAGAGCGTGGCGGTGGTCGAGCGTCTCAAGGCCGCCCGGCCGGAGATCGCGATCGGTGCCGATCTGATCGCCGGCTTCCCGACCGAGAGCGAAGCGATGTTCCGCAATACGCTGGCGCTGATCGACGACTGCGATGTGGTTCAGGCGCATATCTTCCCCTATTCGCCACGCGCGGGCACGCCCGCCGCGCTGATGCCGCAGGTCGAGCCCGAGGTGCGCAAGCGCCGCGCGGCGTTGCTGCGGGAGGCAGGAGCGGTTCGGCGGGCGGAATGGCTGGCCGGTCTGGTCGGAACCACGCAGGCCGTGCTGGTCGAACGCCCGGGCGACCGCGGCCACGCACCCAATTTCGCTGAAGTACGCTACCCCCTCCCCGTTCGTGCTGAGCCTGTCGAAGCACCTTCTTCCTTCCCGAGCGCCGAAGAAAAGAAAAGTCCTTCGACAAGCTCAGGACGAACGGTGGTTGGTACCGTCCAATCCATCCACATCACCGGCGCCACCGCCACGACACTCACCGGAACCCCTGCATGAGCACCATTCCAAGCTGGCACGACAAGCTGCTCGGCGGCTTCAAGCGTACCTCGGACCGTTTGCTCGGCAATCTGACCGGCCTCGGCACCGCGCGGCTCGATGAGGCGACGCTCGACGATATCGAGGAGGCGCTGATCGCCTCGGACCTTGGCCCCGAGACCGCCGCCCGCATCCGCGCGCGGCTCGCTGAGGGCAGTTTCGAGCGCAATATGGAAGAGCTCGGCATCCGCCTCGTCGTCGCGGAGGAGATTGAAAAGGTGTTGGCGAAGGTCGCCGTTCCGCTCGAGATCGAGGCGTTCCCGCGCCCCCAGGTGATCCTGGTCATCGGCGTCAATGGCTCCGGCAAGACGACCACCATTGCCAAGCTCGCGCACCTGCTGATGGAGCAGGATTACGGCGTGATGCTCGCTGCAGGCGACACCTTCCGCGCCGCCGCGATCGGCCAGCTCGCCACATGGGCGGAGCGGGTCGGCGTGCCGATCGTCTCAGGCAAGGAAGGCGGCGACGCGGCGGGGATTGTCTATGAGGCGGTCAAGCAGGCGACCGCGACCGGGATCGACGTGCTGATCGTCGACACGGCGGGGCGGCTCCAGAACAAGCGCGAGTTGATGGACGAGCTTTCGAAGATCCGCCGCGTGCTCGGCCGGATCAATCCGGAATCACCGCACAATATCCTGCTCGTGCTCGACGCGACGACGGGGCAGAACGCGCTCAACCAGATCGAGGTGTTCAAGGAGTTCGCTGGCGTCACTGGGCTGGTGATGACCAAGCTCGACGGCACCGCGCGCGGCGGCGTGCTGGTTGCAGCCGCGGAGAAATACGGCCTGCCGATCCATGCGATCGGCGTCGGCGAGGGCATGGGCGATCTCAGGCCCTTCGATGCGAACGAGGTTGCGCGGATCATCGCAGGGGTGGAAGGAGTCCGGCATGGCTAATCCCTCCCCCACCACACGTCCAAAGATCGGCGCCGGCCTGCGGCTCGCGATCGACATCGGTCCGCTCGCGATCTTCTTCCTCGTCAATTTCCTGATGCGTGGCCCCGATATCGCCAAGCTGCTCGCGGGCACCACCGCCTTCATGATCGCCAGCGCCGTGGCGATGATCGTCTCACGCTGGAAGGCGGGGCATATCTCGCCGATGCTGTGGATGACCGGCACCCTGGTACTCGTGTTCGGCGGCCTGACGCTCTGGTATCACGACAAGACCTTCATCCAGTTCAAGCCGACCTTCATTTATGCGAGCTTCGCGGCGATCCTCGCCTTCGGGCTCGCGACCGGGCGGCCGCTGCTGCAGATGCTGCTCGAGGCTGCCTATCCTGGGCTCACCGAGAAGGGCTGGCGCCAGCTCACGATCAACTGGGCGATCTTCTTTGTGTTCATGGCGGTGCTGAACGAGGTCGTCCGGCACCAATTCTCCTATGATTTCTGGCTTTCCTTCAAGCTCTGGGGCGCGATTCCGCTGACCCTGGTGTTCACCTTCGCCAATATCCCGATGTTGCTGAAGAATGGGCTCAATGCGGAGAGTCCTGCTCCGATTCCGCCCGAGGGCTGAACTCTTAATGCCCCTCCCCTTCAGGGGAGGGGTTGGGGTGGGGCAGTGCCTCAAGCAATGTCGTGGCCGGGGCAGAGTCCCCCACCCCCAACCCCTCCCCTGAAGGGGAGGGGCTTTTTTTTGAGAGCTCAGCCGACCACGCTGTCGTAGATCCGCCCGGCCTCATCCCAGTTCACCACGTTCCACCACGCCTTGAGATAGGCGGCGCGGTCATTGCGGTAGGTGAGGTAATAAGCGTGCTCCCACACGTCGTTGGCGAGGATCGGCGTGCCCTTCACGGCGACGTCGTCCATCAACGGATTGTCCTGGTTGGGCGTGCTCGCGATGCTCAGCTTGCCGTCGGCATCCGCCACGACCCAGGCCCAGCCCGAGCCGAACTGGCCGGCGCCCTTGCCGTTGAAATCTTCCTTGAGCTTGTCGAGCCCGCCATAAGCGTCGATCGCAGCCGCCAGCTTGCCCGACGGCGCGCCGCCGCCCGGCTTCATGATTTTCCAGAAGAAATCATGGTTCCAGTACCCGCCGCCATTGTTGCGCACCAAAGGCGGCTGTGACGAGATCACGGCCAGGATTTCCTCGATGGTCTTGCCGGCGAGCGACGGGTCCTTCTCGACGCCCTCGTTGAGCTTGTCGGTATAGGCCTTGTGATGCTTGTCATGGTGAAAACGCATCGTCTCCCCGTCGATGGTCGGCGCCAGCGCATCATAATCATATGGAAGGGGGGGCAGTTCGAAAGCCATGGGGAGACGCTCCATCGTGAAGGGGTTTGCAGCGGTCCAAACGAGCCCCGACGCGAGTGGTTCACCCCGGAGCGCGGATTTTCTCGCTCGTTACGTGTGACAAACGAAAACGAACCGCTTACCATCGCCGCCGGGCAACGCGATTGCGCGACAGCGCGCTATAAATGGGAGGGAAACCCCGATGGACAAGATACTCACCGATCTCCGGATCACGATTACGGTCGGCCTGTTGCTGGCCGTCGGCCTTATGTTCGCGCCTTATTATCAACCGCCCCTCGGGTGGTTGAACGGCGCGTTCCAGGGGCTCCATGTGTTTTTCGGCATCACCTGGATCGGCCTGCTCTATTATTTCAACTTCGTGCAGATCCCGACCATGCCGCTCATCCCCGCCGAGCTGAAGCCGGGCGTCTCGAAATATATCGCGCCCAAGGCGCTGTTCTATTTCCGCTGGGCGGCCGCCTTTACCGTCCTCACCGGGCTGATCCTCGCGCATCTCTATCACGAGCTGAAAGAAGCAATGATGCTTGAGGCATCGGCACGGCTGATCGGCATCGGCATGTATCTGGCGCTGATCATGGCGGCGAATGTCTGGTTCGTGATCTGGCCGAACCAGAAAAAGGCGCTCGGGCTGGTCACGGTGGATGATGCCGCCAAGGCCAAGGCGGCGCGCGTCGCGATGCTGGCATCGCGCACCAATGTGCTGCTTTCGATCCCCATGCTGCTGTGCATGACGAACTATCATTGATGCCTGTCCGGGGCGGCACCGAGCCGCCCCGGTTATCCGCCCCGCTTAGCCGGCGGCGATCAGCCCATGGCGCTTGAGCGCATGACGTAGCTGATCATAGCTCAGCCCAAGGCCCTCGGCCGTCGCGCGCTGGTTGAAGCGGTGCTCGGCAAGCGCCTTGGTCAGCAATTCCCGTTCGAACCGGGCGATCCGCGTCTTGAAGTCCGACGCCCCCTCGCCCGCCGCCTCCACGTCAGCTTCGACCGGAATCGGCAAAACCGGTTCCGCCGCCACGGGAGGAATGGGCGCATGTGCGCTGTTGGCGCCGGGCCGATACGGCGAGTGGAACGGATCGAACTCGATAATCTCGATCGGGCCGTACGCCTCCCAGCGATAGACCGCGCGCTCCACGACATTGCGCAGCTCGCGGACATTGCCCGGCCATTGATATTCGACCAGCGCCGCAGTCGCATCGGCTGCGAAACCCGGCCAGTCCTCGCGCCCCAGTTCGGAGGCCATGCGCCGCCCGAAATGCTCCGCCAGCACCAGCACGTCGCCAGGGCGGGCGCGCAAGGGCGGCAAGGTCACCACCTCGAAGGACAGCCGGTCGAGCAGATCGGCGCGAAACTGATGGCGCGCGACCCTGTCGGGCAGATGCTCATTGGTCGCCGCCACAATGCGGACATCGACCCGCACCGGACGCGAGGAACCGATCCGGGTGATCTCGCCATATTCGACCGCGCGCAGCAGACGCTCCTGCGCGCCCATTGAGAGCGTACCGAGTTCGTCGAGGAAGAGGGTGCCGCCATGTGCTTCCTCGAAGCGGCCAACCCGGGACTTGGTCGCGCCAGTGAAGGCGCCCGCCTCATGGCCGAACAGTTCGGCTTCGATCAGCGTCTCGGGCAGGGCAGCGCAGTTCATGATCACCAGCGGCTGGTCCCAGCGCGGGCTAAGGCGGTGGAGGCGCTCAGCCACCAGCTCCTTGCCGGTGCCGCGCTCGCCGATCACCAGCACCGGCCGATCGAGCGCGGCGGCGCGGCTTGCGCGCTCCAGCGTCTCGAGAAAGACGTTCGATTGTCCGATGACCTGTGTCGTGCGATCCATGCCCAAGCTTTGGCGTAAATTCCCAAGCCTTGGCAAGATATTTCAGATCGGTTCATCCGGCGTTCAGGCAAGAATGGCGGAAAACCGTCGTTTTTAAAACTGGCACGCTCCCTGCAATGCTCTGTGCATCTGCCCATCAGGGCAACCGGAACAACCTCTTCAGGGAGATGACACCATGAACACCAACTACAAAGCCGGCGATCTCCGCCACACTGTCGCAGCGGTCGTTTGCTCGATCGTCTTCGGCTCCACCTTCCTGCTCGGTGCCGTCGCACCGGGCACCGCGGTCGCCGCTCCCCGCGCGACCGTCCAGACCGCCGCCTGAACCCCGGGCGACGTTGCCGGGGCGGGAACCCCTTGCCCCGCCCCGGCACCCCAAGCTTCATCCCTTCAACAGTATTTCAGCGTATCCGATAGGAGAGTTTTCGAAATGGGCATTTTCTCCCGCACCCGCGACATCATCGCCGCCAACTTCACCGATCTGCTCGACAAGGCGGAAGATCCAGCGAAGATGATCCGTATGATCATCCTCGAAATGGAGGAAACCCTGGTCGAGGTTCGCGCCTCGGCGGCCCGCACCATCGCCGACCAGAAGGAAATGCGCCGGCACATCACCAAGCTCGACGCGCTCCAGGAAAGCTGGACCGAAAAGGCCGAGCTGGCCCTGTCCAAGGGCCGCGAGGACCTTGCCAAGGCAGCCCTGGTCGAGAAGCAGAAGGCCGCCGACATGGGCGTCCAGCTGAGCAGCGAGATCACCGTGCTCGACGAGGCCCTCAAGGCCGCCGAAGAGGACATCAACAAGCTGCAGACCAAGCTGCGCGAGGCGCGCACCCGGCAGAACTCGATCGTCACCCGGCTCGAGACCGCGCATAACCGCTACAAGCTGCGCGAAATGTATGCCGGCCCCAAGATGCAGGACGCATTCTCGCGCTTCGAGATCATGGAACGCCGGGTCGACATGGCCGAGGGCCGCGCTGAAGTGGCCGGCATGGGCGCCCCGCCCAAGAGCCTCGAGGAAGAGATTGCCGAGCTGAAGTCCGCCGAGAAGGTCGAGGCCGAGCTCGCGGCGATGAAGGCTCGCGTCGGAAAGGGCAGCTGAGATGGAGGATGTACTCATCCCCGTGTTCATCTGCGGCTTCCTCTTCATCGGCATGCCCTGGATCATCCTCCACTACGTAACCAAGTGGAAGCTGGCGCCGAAGATTACTCAGGAAGACGAGAATTTGCTCGACGAGATGTTCAACCTGGCCCGCCGCCTCGAGGATCGTCTCAACACTGTCGAACGGATTGTCGCCGCCGATAACCCCGACTGGAAGCCGGCCAACCCGCCGATCCACCCAACCGATTACGATATTTCTCGGAGGAACTGAGATGTCTGCAAGCCGCACCAAATTCTATCTCGACAAGCAGAACAGCAAGTGGCTGGGCGTTTGTTCCGGGATCGCCGATTATACCGGGATCGATGTCACCTGGGTTCGCGTCGGCGCCGTGTTGCTCACCTTCTTCGGTGGCTTCCCCTGGACCCTGGTCGCCTATTTCGTGGTCGCCTGGATGGCGGAAAAGCGCCCTTTCGGCCTCTATGACGGCCCCGAGGATGCGAAGTTCTGGCAAGGTGTTCGTTCGAACCCGAAGCGCTCGACCGCAGAGGTCCGCTCCAAGTTCCGCGACATCGACCGCCGGCTCGCTGACATCGAGATGATGTACACCAGCCGCAACAGCCGGCTGGCCGACGAAATCGACAGCCTGCGCTGAGACGGATCCAAACAGGGAAATATGCGATGAACAACATCGGTCTTCTTATTCCACTGGCAGTCGTCACGTTCGGCCCGGCCAGTTGGGCATTCACCACCTGGGTTCGTGCCAGGCACGGCTACCCCCTGGAGGACGACAAGGGCAACCCGATCACCCGCAACGACCCCGATGCCAAGCGCACGATCGAGTTGCTGACCAGTGAGAATGATCGTCAGGCCGGGCAGATCAGCCGGCTGGAGGAGCGGATCGCAGTGCTCGAACGGATCGCCACCGATCCCGCCGAGCGCACCGCCCGCGAAATCGACGCGCTGCGCTAAGCGCCGGCGCAAAGGAGGAAATGATGCACAGCGATCAGCTATTCGTTCTCACCATCATCGCTCTCGCCATCATGGGCGGTGTCGCGAAGATGTGGGTCAGGGCGCGGCACGGTTACCCGATCGAGGACCGCAACAGTCGCCGCAACCGCCGCCGCAACGGCCTTGTCGATGACACGGGCCCCGAGGCCGACCGCAAGATCCACCTGCTTTCAGCCGAGAATGAGCGGCTGGTGGGCCAGGTTTCCCGCCTCGAGGAGCGGATCGCCGTCCTCGAACGCATCGCCACCGATCCCGCCGAGCGCACCGCTCGCGAGATCGACGCCCTCCGCTAAAGACTGAGGAACATCGACATGGGCCCTTCAATCGTTTTCCTGATCCCGATCCTCGGTATCTCGGTCGGTCTTGTCGCGGTCATCGGCGGCGTCATCGTCAAGCCGTGGCTCGCCCACCGCGAGAAACAGATGGAACTGGAGGCCAGGATGATCGCCGAGAAGGCAGCGCAATATGCCGCTCACACCGGCGGCCTCGAACAGCGGGTGCGTGTGCTGGAGCGGATCGTCACGGATCGCGGCATCGATGTCGCCGACGAGATCGAGAAGCTCCGCGACCAGCCCCCACTCAACTGAATTCAACCCAATTCGCGTAACAAGGATAGTGAAATGCTTATCTTCATGGGAATTTTGGCGCTCTTCACAGCAGGCGCCGTGTACCTCACCGAGCGGGTCGATCGCCCCCGCCGCCGCCTCGAGCGCCTCGCCAGCGAAGCCGGCCAGACGCGCTGACGCCGCCTCGTAACCAGGACAGGAGTTTCCCGACATGAACGGTGGAGAGTTGATGGTCCTGCTGATCGTTGCGATCGGCGTGATCGGCGGGGTGATGAGAGCCCGCTACCGCAGCGAGGGCTACGGTCCCGGTCCGGTCCGGGATACGGCGACCCAGGCCGAGAACCAGCAGCTTCGCGAAGAACTGCGCGCCATGAAGGAGCGCCTCGCGGTCCTCGAACGGCTCGCGACCGACAACAATGACAGCGGCGCACGCCTCGATCGCGAGATCGAGAAGCTGCGTGACCGCTCGTGACCGAAGGAGCAGAGATCATGACCGATCCAAACTTCTACATCACCATGGCAACCGCCGCGCTGGCGGGGCTGGGCATGATGACCTTCGCCGCCCTCACCGGATGGCGCGGCTGGCTGGCGCTGAAGCATCAGGAATTGCACGCGACGGGCGATCTCCACCAGGAGCGCAGCCTGCCCAATGCAAGCGCCAGAATCGAAATCGCCGACCTCAAGGAACGCATCCGCAAGCTGGAAGCGATCGCAGCCGGGGTGGACCTCTAGCGTCCACCCCGCTAGCTGGCGAGGCATGCACAGTCTCGCCGATCTTCAAGACGAATACAGCTTCCTCGACGCCGACGACCGGTACCGCCTGTTGATCGATCTCGGGCGCGATCTCGAAGAAATGCCCGAAGCGCTCAAGACCGACACGACTTTGGTTCGCGGCTGCTCCGCCTCGGTTTGGGTCTACCCGATGGTGGCCGCCGACGGCACGCTTCATTTCCTGGCGGATTCGAACGCCGCGATCACCAAGGGCATCATCGCGCTCGTATTGCTGACGGTGCAGGACCAGGCACCCGCCGCGATCCTCGCCGCTGATATCGAGGCGGCGCTCGCACCGTTCGATTTGAAGAATCAGCTCAGCTCGAACCGGACCCAGGGCATTCCCAACATGATCGCGTTGATTCGCGAGACGGCGGCGCGTTACGCGAACTGAGGTCTTTCCCGGCGAGACCTTGCCTACGGAGCCGCGGTCAAACCCAAGCCCATCGCCACCGCATCAAGATCG
>Ga0307508_10004534_pt1 | contig 13543 bp, 20 predicted proteins | sample 9_EM_MG_FD_203089 | JGI IMG/M metagenome (GOLD analysis project Ga0307508, IMG submission 203089) | Populus trichocarpa ectomycorrhiza microbial communities from riparian zone in the Pacific Northwest, United States - 9_EM | ecosystem: Host-associated > Plants > Roots > Unclassified | place... | reverse complement strand
CTCCGGCGTAGGTGCGTCAACGGGAGTGACGCCGACGGCAGAGATGCCATGGCAACGGCGGGGAGGCACTGTGCAACGGCTTGGCATTCTTCCATAGCAGCGTCTTTCTCTTCGATCTCCTTTACACTTAGATACTGAGAAATCAAGCAATAAGCCACTCAATACGTCTTCATCGTGAACACCCATCATCGATCAAACATCTCTCTCCTTTCTCTCTCATCAGTGATCGGGCAACCTCCAACAGCAACTACCTATCTACATGCCACCCGGCGACTCCCGAAAACGTCCGGCAATTCGCTGCAGTTCGAACAACGTACTTAGTTACAGGCCGAAAGAAAGTGATTTTTTTTGTTTATCCATCAATCGCATGCGACCAACCTAGATCATGGGAATACACTTCTCCGTCGCTACAGGGTTTTGTTTTCTTTTAATATTTATGCGATGTAGGTACTCTGCATCACCGGTTGACGAGGATGCTAACTTCGCGGCGGAGGGGTGGATTTCTTTTGGTTTGCTCGTTACCCGTATGCCACCTAGATATCTAGATCGTAGTGTCATACCCTGACGGTTTGAGAGAATGCCGATGGGAGAAAGCCAACAAAAGAGGATTGGTGGGAGAGTTTCAGAGTCTAGACAGTGTCCAAGGATGCGGAGGGTCCCTCCAATACAGCCAAGTGGCTTGAGACAATGGAATCTTTGGGGCCGGAGACGCGTTAGTATAATATGGCCAGAAGGGCCTGAGTAAGCGTTCGGAGGACCCGAATTGCGAAAACCTTGGTCAAGTCAAGGACAAGCTGTAATGACCAGAAAACTCACCCTGAGGACCAGGTCTGGATTGCGATCCAGTGCCAACGAATGGGACTTCAGGGAAATCCGTTTCTACAAAACTTCATTGAAACCTGACGACGACTTGTGGCAGAGCCACTGTGAGGGAACCTTGTTTGAGGAGAGGAGAGAAAGGCAATTCGGTACGCGTAAGGTGCCGAGGTATGAAGCTTATGCAGGGCATAAGGTTTTCATGACGCCTGACTTCAATCTAGAGGCGCTCAACGGCACGCAAGGTTTTCTCAACAGTGCACAAGGTTTTCTCAGCGGCATACGGGGTTTTGCCGATGACCCTCGGGTTCCGTCCTGGGAAGTTGTCTGTTTCTGAAAAGGGTTGTTCTGGCGAAGTGCTTTGTGACTGTACTGCGCTCCAAATGTATTTAAAGAAAGGGCGTTCGTCCGAGGAGAAGGTCTGGACAAGTATCAACTGCCGCAGTAACAAATCCGGATATCGAGCGAGCCCTTGAGATTATTCTGCTGTGAATCTATTGGTAAGATCAAGACTTTATTCTTCTCATCCATCTTTATTCTGTTCTCTCTTCTCTAGCCGCACCGAGACTGCAGTTTGCCCCCCCGTGCCTGAATAGATTTGCGAAAGACCTGAAATATCGTTATCATCCGGTTCCGACGTCGTTGGCCGAACGTCCCAGTCTCACACATGGATGTACACTCCGTTTCCTGTCAGTTGTCCGCGCGATGGCGGCACGTTGCAAGCTCCACTTTGCTCTCCGCCCACGCCTGTCCCAAGAAGATGTGATGTGCACCAACGAGATTATAAAGGAAAAGGAGCCGAACGAGCATGATAAACAAAGGAAAGAAAGAAAAAAAGACAGCGCCGCCCGCCCCCCTACTCCCCTCCTGCGGACGTCAGGAAGTTAGGCGTGGGAAGGAACAATGGTAGCTCCCCCCCGGCACCCAGCTCCTCAGCCTCCACTCCCTACTCCTCCTCCCACTCCCACAGCTCCGCCTCCCACAGCTCCGCCTCCGACACCTCGCTCACTGTGTCCTCCTCCGCAGCCGACAACTGCCTCCCCACGTCCGTAGAGCTGAGGAATTCCAGCACCGCCCGACTGTACCTCTCGTCTGCCAGGAGGTCCCAGATCTTCGACCGGCTCTTCCACCTCCCGGTCTCCTTCCGCACCTCCTCCCACAGAATCCTCTGCAGGGTCTTCCACTCCGGACACACCGTGAAGAGGTGCTCCCCAGTCTGGGTCTCATACCGGCACCACCAGCACTGGGGGGTGGGCTGGGGCCAGTTTCCTCGGAGGCCATACGTTTGATGGCAGCCCGAGAATCATCACAACCCTGTCCGGGGTTACAGTATCTGTCGCTTTGCAGCTGTTTCCAAAGCCCTTGCGAGGGGCGGCACACGCAGCATCATAAGCCTCCTGATGCCCACCTAGCGCTGGCGGACCTGCCGTACAGCGGAGTGTCCAGCGGCTCCGCTGTCTAGTTGCGGACCGTTCGTAAATTGTCGCTGCAGGCAGCCGTAGGGTGCCGTATTAACTCATGCAAGACGCACTGTTGTTTTAGCAGTAAGCGCTGTCTTGGCACTGGTAAGCGCGCACTAACGCACACTCAACACCGTCATCCTCGTCAAATTCCGCAATGATGAAAAGTGCACGGAACGCACAAGCGAGACTCCGCAGGCTAGCTGGACGGATGGGACTGGTACCCGAGAGCGTTAGACGTACCCAGGTAGCCTGTGTGCAAGCAGTGGCACTATATAGCTCGGAACTGTAGTGGAAAGGAGAAGCCATACGCAGTACTATTGGAAAGGCAAATGACTTACAGAAGTCGGTCAATCAACAGGCGCGCGCTGTGACGGGCTGCTTCCGCTCTATGAATCAGGGAGAATTGATGTTGGAATCCGGGCTACGATGTGCAACGTCTTACTCAACAATCGAGCACGACGGTTCGCCTTACGGCTGGCTTCGTTACCTTAGGGTGATGGAGCTGGAGAAATTATCGGTGGAAGAAGTGAGCTGGGGAAGCGTTTGACTACTTGGCTCGGACCTGTTGTTATGAGCGTACTGCGGAAGTGGGAGTCGTTTAGAAACTAGAAGATTTGATACGGAAGAGTGAGAGACCGGAGAGAGAGAGAGAGAGACCGGAGGAAGAGCGAGAGAGGTTTGCGTTTGCTTGAAGACTTGGAACTATCTGTGAGAGCAGAAATGAGAGACGTTATATACAGCAGCGGCCATCTGGCCAAGATGGCGCCGATGTCAGCATAATGTCTCGACCTCCGCAACATAAACTTCCTTTCCCGCCGGAGTCCAGAACATGCCAACAAACCCCAATCCAACAGAGTCCAGAACATGTCAACTAAACCCAATCCAACAGAGTCCAGAACATGTGTTCCTTCCGCCGGGAGGTCTTCCGCGCCCCCGCTGCCACCACATATCTAATCTATCCCACTAACCACAAGAAAGGAACCAATGGAAAAGATAGGAGATAGGTGTGATAGCGCTAATTTCAACACTTCCCCTCGCTAGACACAACGTATCTTTTCCGCAAGTTTGTGATGGAGAGTCTCTGGCTCAAGCGAATGATGAAGGAGGCAGCGGAAGGAATGGCAGTAAAGATATCTGATGGACCGGTGCCGATTGGATGCGACAACCAAGGTGCAATCAAATCGATTGCCTCCGGAGTTGTGCGGCAAAAATCGAAGCATATTGACATGAAATATCATCATGTTCATGACGAACAGATGAAAGGCTCAGTTAAGTTTCAATACGTCTCATCTGCATCCAATCCTGCCGATCTGCTGACCAAACCTCTTGCGGCTCCCCGACACCAGCAGCTGCTGCAACTCACTGGACTCACTTAATCGACACACATGCCCGAACACGACGAATGAGACCAATCACGAGAAGGAAAAGGGGGTGCGAGCGACAAGGAGTTGGAAGGAGATAAAAAGTTCTTGTTATTGAGCGTGTTCTTGCATCCTGTCGGCAAGGGTGAGTCGGCACTCTTTTTCCTACTAGCCAGTGTTTTTCCCACGGGGTTTTCATGGCAGAGGTTTTAATGAGGTCGACGAGGTTCATGGGTTCATCTGCGTTTGATTGATTTACGGAGCACGAGAAGAGGGGGTGTGTTGGAAATGCTTCTCGCGCCGAGACGGTCTTTAGGTTTGGCGCTTCTGCTTTACAGTTTGTTGAGGACACGTTTACGCAAGAGCGGGGAAGTAAGAAGGGATATCTGCTGTTCTTCTTGTACTTCTCTCTCAGTTTTTTATATACTCGTTCAATATACTATACATTCATCTTCACCGTCGGACCGATATCCTTTTTACATCCTGGATATCACCCGCATTTAGTGAGCCCATGCAAGGACTCCCAGCTTGAATTCAACTGTACGCGAGCGCTTTGCTCGGGAAGGTGTCGCTGCGGGGCGTGGAACCCATCGTGGAGCTTCAGCGGCTTCCATTTTACGAGGGCCTGGCCGCCTCCTGAATTTCAGAGGGGGGCGGAGATTCGGCTTGCTAGCCGACTCATCCTCGGCGGTGGATTGTAAGCTGACGGCGGAGAATATCTTTGAAAGTCCATGGATAGGTACAGGTGCTAAAGGGGAGTTGAGAACGGAAGGGCGGTGAACACGGGGTGTACGTGACGGTGGGAAGTCGACAGCAGGGGCGCGCCGGCGACGGGTAGCCATGATCGTGGATGCTTGCCTGGTATCGTCAGCTTTCCTATCCCTATTTGTATTCCTATATCGTCCATAACCTGTCCTCTATCGAATGTCACGATCCAACTCCCATTGGTGGCCATCTTGCTGAGTGGTGAATTCTGTTGGTCGAGTGACGTCTTCTCTCAGCCGAAACTTGAGTCCCGTGATGTTAAAAAAATTCCTGCGCGCTTTTTCAACGCCAAGACGGCGCTTACCGTCAAAAAAACGGTGTGCATGAGTTAGTCGGTATTACAACATCGGCTGATATGCCCGCAGCCGCCAACTCACACGTAAAACCCCGTGTACGGTGCGATCCCCTCCCCGGCCCGAGCATAATCAGCAATCCCTCCGCGAACCAGTCCCTACCCTCCCACTCAGGCTCACGGCGGACCCCGCACGCTCGGCTTGTCCTTCCATTGAGTCTTCTCACAGTTGTACAATACAGGTAACCAAATAGGGAGTTAGGTACCTCTGGTGAAGGATTACGCAATGTCACTCGCTGCGCCGTCCCAATGTGACAGCCGTATATAGCGGGGCACTGACGGACACCACTTGGCCAAATACAGATTTCATAGGCTATGAACAGAATCTGACCCCGCTGTGCTACACATCACCCAACGAACATCTTAATTACATCGCCGGGGAAGTGGTATACTTTGGGTTCGAGCCTGCGGTCTTGAAAAGCAAACGTATAACCGTCCTCGGGCACACTCAACGCCAGTCTTTTCTCCAGTTCGGCGACATCGCATCGAAACGCCGCCTCGCCAAAGTTCGATCGAATTTTCAGCCCTGGTTGCATCCGAAAATGGCAGCACACCATTCCCCGCACGCCAGCGATAGTGGCGTCTGTTTCGGCGTTAGTGCCTGGTAACCGACCGATCGAAGTGGGGCTCACCGAGTATCTGCCCATCGCAAGTGAAGAGCGCAATGCGGTTGGAGAGATCGACCGCACAGCCGACGACACTTCCTTTCCCCCACGCGGGTCCGGTTCGGTCCCAACAATTCCCTTTTAGGCGGATGGACCCGTCGGTGGAATTAGCAGACGCCACGGGTGTGCTTACTGTAGTCGGTGTATGCGCTTGCCACGTAAAGACCCGACAACTCGGCGTCTTCGGTACCCATCACTTCGATCGCAGTCTCGAAATAGAAATATGGTGATTTGGGCGGCACCGGGTGGTTAAATTTGATCATGCAGGGAGGTTCGCCTGACATGTAGCAATCGGCAAGGCCCCTCGGAGAGCAAAGTGAGGGGTTGTCACATGGCAGAAGGTATGCGGCGGATCCTTCCAACACCACAGCCGGCAACGCGTCCAAGCCTTTATTCGGGACGGGCTTCACGAATTCCTCTACCACTTCGAACTGGCCCCTTCCAGCTGCTAGCACCATGCACTCGCGCAACATTTCGTCTTCGGAGGAGGGCTTGTAGGCGTCCAAGAGCACTCGAAGCGTCTTCGGATGCCCACGAGCTGACGCGAGCTGGATGGAGTCCGGGAGCGCACCGAAGGAGTTGTCCGTGTAGGCTAGCAGATGCTCCAGGATCTTGTAATATCCATTCCGGGACAGCTCCGGGCGACGTGCAGCAATACCCCGTGGACGCCGGCATCTTTGAACATCACATCTCCGTCTTCCTGCGGGATCTTTCACGCGCTGTTGTAGAAGTTAGGAGCGGAAGCCAACATGAGTTTGTACGCAGCGCAGGCTCTTGGGGATTCGGAGAGCGGGAATTCCGGATTCGTGTGTCGTCCGGCTCCGTATTGTCTCAGAACTTCGAACACCTGGCTTTGGCGTAATAACACTGCTGTTTCGAACACGGAGAAACCAATATTATCGCGGAGGCTCGGGTCCGCCCCCGCTTCGAGATACAGATTGATGCCCTCAATGCTGTGTATGCCTACTGCGAAATTAAGAGGCCACTGACCATCGGGCGTTATGATGTTAATGTCAGCACCTCGTTCGATCAGCACCAAGCGAAAGTCAGGCGGTCCGTCGCGCCCCGAGCAAGCCTTCATCGCCTGATTCAGCGGCAGCCAGTGCTCGCCTGCCATGGCATTGCCATCCGCCCCCGCGTCGATGGTGAGTCGAGCAACCTCGAGGCTTCCGGATGAGCAAGCGGCGTTGAGGGCGGTGCCGTAGCTATTGGCCTCCGGGTTCTTTGCCCGGACGTCGCCAATGCCCCGGAAGAGGAAGAACTTTGCGACCGAGTACAGACCCAAAGCGCAAGCATAAGTGAGAGGTTTGTGTTCGCGCTGCTGGCCCTGGCGACAGTAGGTATCGTGGACGGTTGGGAGGAGTCCCTCCCTCTATTTTCCGAGCGCCTCGTAGACCTGCGTCCAGGTGTCGAAGTTTTTCTCCATGTCGTTCTCGAGAAAGAAGTGCTCGACGATCGCCATGAAAGTCGGGTCGTCAGTTTTTTTTTGTGCTCCCGCGCGTGCAGGGCCCAGCACGTGCATCATGCATGCGTACTTGTAAGGGCCCACGAATCGCATCGCCGCACAAGGTCTTCTCCGGCCGCGCAAGGACCGTCGCGGAAGTGGTCGAGGCAGAGGTATGTCAGACATATCTTCGCCAGCTCGATATTTGACTCACGCGTATCGATGAAGTAGTCTGCATGCGGGCCGGCCCAGCTCGTGGGCGACGAAGAACTCTTTGACCGAGAAATGACCCAGAGCGACCGTGTCGGCATCGGTGTCCATTGGACAAGGCTGCCGCATATCTCGATGGTGTCTTCGGGGTCGTTGAGAAGCGCGTCGGGATCGAGTTCGGTGTCCCCAAGCTCGAGGGCAATCCCTTCGACCAGCTCCATCACGCGTAGTGGCCGTATCGACCACACAAGCCACCGGAGTATTCTAATAGCGAGGGGCTTGTCATCGTCAGATATTACGACGAGGATTCACTCGTAGGTTTCGTTGGGGCTAGGGGGGAGTGTCGTTTCGCAGACCGGCGATCCGATCCAACTGGCATTTTGCCCAACCGAACCTGTGTAGAGTGATGAGCGATGACAAACGCGATTGCGGGAGAGCACGTGCATTCCATCCGCTTGCGAAGAAACCACCGAAATAACCTCCTGCTTCGTGGGCCCCCTGAGGATTTTTTTCAATTTGGTGTTGCGCTCGCACTCGTCCACCACGAACGAAGTGATGTCCTGCGAGTTCACGGACGCATCGATGCATAGCTTTGGTACGTCCGCGAGGGCTGTCTTGATGTCGACCTCATCGCGGCTGGTGACCAACAGATGGATATCTGCTACCGTGTTGAGCTCCCTCAGCGTTTGCAAGATCTCGCCACCCGCCTCGGAAGTACACTCGTCGAGACCATCGACGACAACACGCATGCCGGCTTGCGCCAACTTCGACGCTTCCTTCAGCAAATGCCCCGAGGAAACTGTCGATCAGCTGATTCGAACCGGCCTTGTAAAATACATTTGCGATATCGGGCGGCATGTGATCGGGCGAATAGGCCTCGATGACCCTGTGCGAGAAGCGAGCCATAGAATATCACTGAAGTTCGCTTCTGGGTGTCTCGGAAATCGCAGTAAAAGTAGACGGTCCTGGTTGTGCACAGGTTCCCCAACTGTTGCTCTTCGAGCAGGAGATGGTCGAGGATGATGGAACTACGGATATCAGCCTCACGGAGAGAGAGTGTGTGACGGCGCATCTGCGGAGGGGGACGTACGATAGTATACTCTTTCCGGTCCCCGCTAGGTGTGTTGCGTCAGAAACAGCCCGGGAAACAGCGGGGAGTGCCATCACACCTACCTGAGCCGTGCAGCCATATGACCGCGTTTCTCTCGGACTTCCAGTCCGCGAAGGCTTTCGAAGTGGTGAACCACTGTCCGGTTCCACGTTGCTAGAGCTTGCGAGCAGCTTGATATTTCTCCCGCGGATTCGCTAGCGACAGCCATGCCAATACAGAACTGAACATTTTATCTTCACGCGCACACGCACACACGCGCACGGTTGTGATTAATTTGGATTTCGGAATGGAGGTTTGGGAACGAACTCGGTCTCTCGCGTTCTGTCGCGATACGCTTCGATTCATTAGCAATCCGCAACTCGCGACTGCTTTCCGCAATACGACGCTGATACAGGGATCGTCAGTCGTGGCAAGAGTGCCAGAGCGCCGAGTGCGGCTTACTTGTTCTCGTGCACCATCGCCAACGAGAAAGTGTTCTTATATCTCTCCATCCGCGCGATCCAATCCCTCGTGTCGCTCTCCTTCAACGGCCAATTCAACGCCCTGCCAAACTTCCTCTCGCGGCTCCCGGAGGCGTCCTGCTACTTGACCAGGAACGCGTAAAGCTCCTCCAGCTTGGCCTTGCATTCGTCCGCCGTGTCTTTCAAGCCGCTTGTTACGGCCCTGGTCTCCTCCTTCTGTGCTTCCAGCGAGGAGCAGAGCGCTGTGAAGACGCCAGACATCAGCGTGATCTCGGAGACGAGCAGCCGCACATCCTCTGGGACAGTATGGACGGCCCGGTCGTATGCGAAACCGAACTGAATGGCGACCTGGCAGAGGATGATCCCACCTAGCGCAACGGAAAACGGATCCATGATCTGTGAAGCCCAATGTTGGCGGGCGGCTTTGTTCTGGGCAGTCGTGTAGTTCCTGGAGGGCCGGGTGTCCCGTTCTGCGTCCCAAGCCACCAATCAAATATGAACGCTGCTATTGGGCATGTGCAGCTTGAGGATTGGATGCGGTGCGTCTGCAGGTGGACCCGTAGCCGCCCGGTGTGTGGCATCTATCTACCCTGGCTACAGGACTCCTGATGCGTGTCGTATCCGTGAGTGCAGACATCCATTATTGGCGCGGTCACGTAGCTGGCTGGCCGCTTGCTTGCCAGCGTAGCAGACTACCTACATAGCGCGACAATTCTCTGAAGATTCTGGTTAGAGTCAGCCCCCTGCAGGCGGCTCGTTGCACTTGCTCCTTCGCCCTCCGGCTATCTGTGCCTGACCTAAGAAGATAGAAGTGCACTAAGGAAATCACAAAGGAAGACAATGGGAAAGATAAAAAGGAAAGCCATCCTAACTCCTACTCCTCTTCTGCGGCAGCCATGGAGGAGTGGGGAGAAGGGTGGTTCCGCTGCAACGCCATTCCGTAAGTCGGTTGGATGGCGGTGCGCCACCACGCCGCATCTGGTTATTGTCGTTGTATGATAGAGTGATTAGACAACGAGCCGAAAGGACAGTGGACAGAAACGGTCGCCATGATTAAAAAAAAACGAGCTAGCCGCGGGGGTGGCTGGGGAACGTCCAACTGTGGCGCCGCTTGGTTCAAGCAGTGATCGCGTGTTGGCAGAAACATCAAACAAACAAAGGAAAGCACAGACATGCGCGTGAAATGATAAATACATAAATACTTATGTATCCGCGGTCTTTTTTGGCCACCATCAAGGGCCGCAACACGGCTTTTTTATTATTCACGTAAAAACGCTATCTATCGTACCCAATGCTGACTCCAGAGGCACCATCGACGCACATGACATTTAACTGTTGTCACTGCTCAAACCCGCCAAGTCCTCCCCAATCAATCGCGTTCCACATGGAGCAACTTAGCGCACCAACACTCGTCTTTGTCGGTGTACTTCAACACGGACAGTCCGTACGGGATGCTAAGATTAACCGTCTCACCGTCGGTACATATCCGCTTTGTCCTTCCTAAACACCTGCAGCATTTTAACATCCTCTCCCCTTAGGCCGGGTGTACCACTGTACCGGCTACGTAGCGGCATCCTACCCTTCTCCGTAGCACCCTAGGCTCGCGTGGAAACATTAGCCAAGGCAACGAGGGCCCAGTCGATGGGCGTCGTGGCGGCGGGGACGGTGCGAAGCGGATGTACGTCTGTATGTGGCGCGCGGCTAGATCCCTTCCTGCCAAGGTCGACGGGGAAGTGAAAGATCCAGCGGCCAGCGGTAAAGACCAGCAGTGGAGCCAGAGACGGAGGCACGATATCTAGCCCTGCTGGGCGGGAGAGCCGAGGCGGAAATGGATGGAGCTCCCGGGGGTGTAGCGGTTGATTGAGTCGCGGATTTCTTGTGCAGTGGGGAAGAACATCCCGTACTCCGGATTGGCCGCACCCTCGGCTGCGGAATCCGACATCGTTCCGGAGAGGAGGCGAGTGGGCCAGGTAACTATCCCTCATGCCGAGAGTCGCGATCGAAGAACGCTGGGCGAAGATGTGGGGGTGCTATCTGGCTCCGACGACCGGGGATGGTCAAGAGAACCCTGCGCACTTTTGCCCAACCCCACTAACCCTCGTGCATCTTGTAGCGACCTGGGACTGAGCTTATGAAGATCGCTTCGACGGCGGAGAGAGTGATTCTTCAGTTGGTCGACCAGCGCTCCGGCACGCGATTTGAGCAAAGTAGTCAAGGATGTCGTTCCTGAAGGCTTCACCGATCGTCGAGGAATACGCGGGTTCTTCGAGGAGCAAGAGCGGTGACATCCAGGCAGCCTGGGTCATGTTCTCCCAGTCGAAGGCGATCATGTTGGCAGTGTGGACGATGACCCTAGTCGGCTCGTCAGCACACGGACGCGGGGAGCAGCTCACAAGCATACCGAGCGGTGTCATCGCCGCTGAGTGGAACCACGATCTTCGTGTGGTGAGTCCCGAAGGCTTCGGGCATGTAGGCGGCGACAAGCCTCGCATTGGCAAATCGCTGAGCTTGCTCCTCCATCCTCTTCCTGCCCGGGTCATACGACTCGCAGTTCCTAAGCACAAACACCGCCTTGACATGCCCCGCGACATCCCCATCGAGCTGCCGCATGAACCGTTAAATGCCGTGCACGTAGTTGAACAGCCACACCCCGCGTCGCATCACAGTTCGTTGATGCCGATCGTGTCTTTGCTCCCTGGGGCTAGAAGCCCACGAGGCGGGGCGAAGAGCCGGACCGCATCCTTTGCGTCGTGCGTATTGACCGTGAGGTTGTTCACTGACTCCGGCGCTCCCTTTTCGCCGCCGGATTGCGGACGAGGGAAGTCGTGAAGTTTGTCATCCTCGTTGTCGAACGTAGAAGTATCCGTCGGACTGCAGTCGTCGCCTACCGGCAGCGGGGAGATTTCGTGATCGTTCGAAGCTCGGAGCGGGAGCAGGTGCGCCGTCGATCTTGCGGCGCATCGCGCGCGAGGGCGACGGCATCGCGATGGGAGTGGCGGACGACCGGTTGGCTTGCAAGGACGCTTGGTGCATGTGCGTTGTTGGAGATGGATGGAAACGCGCGACCCTGTCCATGCCAAGTCGTGGCGATGGCTGCTCGTTGCCTGGCCGTCCGTCGAACCCCGTGGAGTGAGAGCCAACCAGAAAGTTTCGAGAGGAATTTGCCTTTGGGCACGTATATACTCTATGTACGCTTTTTTTTTTGTTTACATAACTAATTCATTACTCGTATGCGACCAACCTCGGCATATCATGACGAGGTAGCACTGTCTGGGTTTCCGTTGCAAATTCCCCTTCCCAAGAATGAGTAGATGCGCAGCAAGAAAATCACAAAGAAAAATACAGAAAAGGAAATCCGCATTCCCTACTCCTCTCGTGCGGACACCGTGGATGGGGCGTGTGGTTGTTCCCCATCCCACCACTCCGCTCCTCTTCCCTTCCCTCCCCTCACGGAGCTCCTATTCCGACTCCCCTGCGTCCTCCTCTGCCAAGGCTGGGACCAGTCTTCCCACATCCGTAGTGGAATGGAAGTGTAAGGCGAGGCGCAGTGGCGACGCCCCAATGCCTCAGCACGGTCAGGTGAAGACGCCAAGCTTGACGGCTTGGCGCTCTAGCGACTTGGCACATCTTGGTTGACGTTCGCCGCCGCCAGCGAGATGATATTCGTCTTCTGTTTGTCATCCATAGTCAGACATCCATATACTTTTTCTCCTCTCTTGGGGAGTCCGTCCACACGCTCTTCGCCCTTTCCGTGCCTTCCGTTCCGAAAACCTTGAGCTTGTCGGCGGAGCGATTCGCTCAGTCTCGTCCTCCCCTCACAGGAAGTCTAGTGCCGCCTAGGCTCCACCTCGTGTCGGCAAGAAGGTCCCGGATCGTGGCTTTCCCCCCTTCCAGCTTCCTTCCCACGGGTACTTTTTGTTGGGCCTTCCAAGCCAATGAAGCGGAAAGGTGGGATTCCACCATCACCTAACGTGTCTAGGGCGCCAGTCTCGACATCTGCAAGCGAACAGTATCCTTTCCGAACAGAATCCAGAACATACATATTAACGAAACTTAATGGTGTCGAGGCCATCTATGCAACACTCATGCGTCAATCACCAGCGAGCGCACCTTTTGAAGACATACTCCCGCGTTTGCGTCCTGTACGGACGCCACCAGCACTGAGTGGTTGGCCAACTCTTCGCCCAGTTTGGACACGTATGCTGTGGGAGGTGGACCGGGGTCTGGGACTTTTCAAGCTAAGAGGCAATCAACGTTTCCCCATCAAGGCATTTCCTCTGTCTTTCAATACCCTCCAATCATTACTAAAAACCTTCCCCTACCGAGTAATCGACAGCGACTGCCAGAAGGGCCATTCCGTTTCGAACCGGCAAGGGTCTTCACGGAGAATTTCTCCACCAATCATCGCATGGACCAACGTGGACGCCTAGATGGAAGCAGGTTAGCCTGGAGAATTTGGTTCCCATGACTCACCCGCCTCCCCACCGCCATAAGAACATGGCCTCCCCTCCGTCCCTGTTCCTCATCGATATCATCCACAAAGAGCCTTCCCCATAACCCCCATCGCCATGTCAAGCGGATCCCCCGAATTCCAGAGAGCTGCCCAAGCCGTCAGGGAAAAAATGTCTTCGATGCCCCTGACGAAAGATATGGCGAAGGTATGGATGCCCGCTCCGCTTAACTGTCTCGTATCCTTGTTGGACGACTGCATCACGATCCGACTGACGCACCCGCGACGCTGTAGCTCTACGCACGCTACAAGCAAGTGACAAGTGGTCCTCTCCCCGTGAACAGCCCCGAGCCTAGCCGTATAAATGTAAGTATACCCCCCCCGCGCGCCCCCCCCCGGGGGGGCCGGGCGCGGGGGGGGGGGGGGGGGGGGCGAGGGGGCCGCG
>Ga0307508_10004533_pt1 | contig 13546 bp, 5 predicted proteins | sample 9_EM_MG_FD_203089 | JGI IMG/M metagenome (GOLD analysis project Ga0307508, IMG submission 203089) | Populus trichocarpa ectomycorrhiza microbial communities from riparian zone in the Pacific Northwest, United States - 9_EM | ecosystem: Host-associated > Plants > Roots > Unclassified | place... | reverse complement strand
CTCTTGAATTGAACACCCCCCCCCCTCATCTCTCACGTTTTGGATCTCCTCCCCTCCCCCCTTTTGGAACGTGACCGTGACACCCCCCCTCTACAGCGGCGCGGAAAGGTTCTGGTTGCGCGGCGAGGAAAGGTTCTGGTTGCGCGGCAAGGTTCTGGTTGCGCGGCGAGGAAAGGTTCTAGGTGCGCGGCGAGGGAAGGTTCTGCTGGTTCTGGTTGCGCGGCGTGAAGAAGGATCTGGATGTGGAGGACCGCGCTCATTGTATATAAGAGTGCGCTGTTGTCTGTCTTGCATGTTTCTTCTTCACGCAACAACTTGTTTCCTCAGGGAAATGTTGTTGCGTCTGGCGGATGGGAAAGATGGGAGCCCCATGGGGGTGGTACGGTGTGGAGGAGTGCATATAGTCTGTAGTACTGAAGCACAATGGAATTAACTGCCACTTGTTTCCTCCGGGAAAAGTTGTTGCGTCTGGCGGATGGGGAAGATGGGAGCCCCATAGGGGTGGTATGGCGTGGAGGAGTGCATATAGTCTGTAGTACTGAAGCACAATGGAATTAACTGCCACTGCCACTGCCACTTGTTATCGTCAGCCATAGTCGGCCTTGACTACTAGCAATTGTTCCGCCTCAACGCCACGTCCCTGCCTTTGCCCATTCCACGTCCTTGCCTTGCCCGTTTTCCCCACGTCTTGTCCTTATCTGTCCATGCCCTCACGCCCTCGTCCATAGTCCCGGTTCGCTATCTGGAGTCAGAGAGCCACGCCCGTTACAATGGACACCTGGGTCGTTCGAGTCCATGGATATACTCAGGCTGCGCTACTCCATGGATACAATCCAGTCTGGCATCACTACGGATTCGCAGTACGTGATAATCTGCTCGGAGACTTGCTAATGAGTCCCACTTGCTGACTACCCCTCCCTTCAGACCCGCATGTACGCTGACCCCTTTAATCCACGAAAAGCCACCATTATGCTGCCGTAGTACTCCCTCAGTACATGTTTACGGCAATTATTTTCTCGACACCTACCTAGTGATAGCGGGGTAGGCACAGTCGTTCTGCTCACAAACGGAGTGGAGACGGCGGCCCCCCTGGCGAATATCGATACTGAGAGGGAGGGAGGGAAAAGCAAGCGGGGCGTGGGGGTAATCAAACAATCACATACGGAGCCGCGCCCGAAACCTATTGCCCGGAACCGGGCCAAGACGCCGGCGGCAACCGTAGCGCCGGCGGCGACCGGCGGGCCGTGGTTCATCCCGTCGGTTATACTGGTCTGGGGCTATGGCACATTTGGACTTCGGTGGTCGCCAGCGGATCTGTTTGGCGTCACTGTTGGCGCGTTGTACCTGATGAAAGGACTCGCCGGTGACTGTTCCACGATACTACTACGACAACCATGTGCTACTAACGAGTGGCCACTGAGCGGAATACCGCAACCAATTGCATTGAAGTACATCACAATTTTATACCGGAATCACTAACGCTTCCGTCGATTACGTACTCCACCAACCCTATCCAACTAAATGGTACTGATGTACCCTTGCGCCTTGATCTTCCTGCTACTAGCGCCAACATTAACGCCTATGCCGGGCGTGGGAATCACCCAGTTCTGTCGGACGACATCCCAGTAGCTCAGATCTCTCCTCGTGAGGTCGAACGTGACTTCCTTGCTCTGTCCTGGCTGGAGGAAAACCTTCTCGAAGCCACGGAGAGTCTTCGGTGGGAAGGGGATCGGTGCGCTCTGCGGGAACACGAGGTACAGCTGTGCGATTTCGGCGCCGGCTACGTGTCCCGTGTTAGTGACCGTGGCGGAGACTCGGACGAGAACCTCCCAGAGCGCCGGGTTTCCTCCTTCGCCGCCACCTGCCTGGCTGGGAGTATTTAGGGTGCTGTAACCCTCGGGGTATGGGTAGTCGCCAACTGTCACGTTGGTTTCTTCCAGGTAGGGATAGATGAATCGCTTGATTTTTGTGAAGCTTTCCGGGAAGAGGGCCGAAATTTGGTCGGGGATAGTCATGCAGTAGACCGGTGGCTTCGCAGTGGGCCGTGGGCGGACGGCGGGGAGCGCGGTGATATTGCCCTTCTTGGTCTTGGTAAGGTGGGAGTACGAGAAGGTGGTATAAGAGAGACCGAAGCCGAACTCGAAGCGCGGGGTGATCTTCTGCTGGTCGAAGTGGCGGTAGTCGACGAAGATGCCGTCGGTGAAGTCGGACTGCGGCAGGTCGGTGTTGTCTGCGTAGACTATTCCTGCGGCGGCTCCATAATCGGCGAGCGACTTGCCAATAGTGTACGGGAGCTTGCCGGAGGGGTTGACGGCACCCCAGAGGACGTCAACGAGGGAGTTGCCGCTCTCCATTCCTGGGAGGTGAGCCCAGACAATCGAGCGGACTTGGCGCTTGGTCACCCACTTCTCCAATATGATGGGGCCGACGCTGTGCGCGACTACGATCGTCTTCCCACACGCGTTAGCGACGGCGAGGACGAGGCTATCGCCGCCATTCTGTGTTTCGAGGTTGTTGCGATCGCCGGCTACGTCGCCCCATGCGAAGTAGGCTTCGCCGGAATCCGCATTGACGAAGACTAGGCAGACGTCTTGCTTGGCCGCGGATGCAGCGATCTCAGACGTGAGGTTATTCTGGGTGATGGCGGTAACCACTCCGCCGTAGGACTTCGCCTTCTCGGTGATGGCGGAGAGGGGATCCACGAGGTACACAAAATCGGTAGTTCCACTTCCCCATCCAACGGCTAGAGTTCCCACATTGCAGCCTCGGTCGGCACAGGTGTTGGGTCCGCCCGCTGGAAGTGCAGCGTCTTCACCGTAGACACCGATCTTCATTGGCTTCTTGAGTGGCAATGTCGATCGTTCGTTCTTGAGGAGCGCGATCGCCTCGGCGGCAATCTTTCGGGCCAGAGCCGGATGACCTGCCATCACGTCAACGTGCTGGTTGATCAAACCTACCGGAGCTTCGTAGGAACCCCAGTAGATATTTCCGATATCTTTCTGCGTCCATGAGCTGAAGTTAGGCGCCGGGTAGGCGGAGTCTTGGCCAAGTTGGTACCATGTGGCCACTACCTTCGTTAGCACAACTGCGATAGATTCCCACTCCACCCCACGCGTCCCGCGTGTCTAGTATATACGCACCGATGCGTGTGACCATGTCATTCAGTCGCTGAATCGGCACGGAGGAGTTCAGCACTGCCTCCGAAAGACGAGGACCGAGCATGGGAACTCTGTCGTCCCAGGCATAACCGTCGCCTGGAAGTGTACGCCGGTCAGCATTGAACTAGCCGTATACCGCAATCCATGGAGAAGCACACCAGGCATTGACATGTCTAACCCAGCCAAGACCGAGCCCACTCCACTCATCTGCGCCAGCCAATCGCTCATGATGAATCCCTGGAACCCCAGCTGATCCTTCAAGATGTTGTTCTGCAGCCACGAGTTCTGGCATGCGGCGGAATTGTTGACACGGTTGTACGAGCACATGACTGCGCCGACACCAGCCTTTACACTATCCTGGAAGGGCCAGAGATACACCTCATGAAGAGTGCGGTCGTCAAGATTCGACGAGATTGCGCTGGGGCCCTGTCGGAAGTGCTCCTGCTCGTTGGCGATGAAGTGTTTGGCTGTGGCTATGACGCCCTGTGATTGTATACCGATGATGGTTTCGTAGGACGCAACACCCTGGAGATACGGGTCTGATCCAAAGCCTTCCCAGTTTCTCCCACCGGCGGGGTGTTTTCCTAGAGCGCCTGAGGGATGTCAGTCAACACGTCCCTAGCTTGCAGCGGCGGGGGCACCGTATACCCATCGCCGGACCCAACGCGACATTGACACCCTTCCCTCGAAACTCAGCCGCAATGGCCTCTCCGCGCTGTCTGATCAAATCCTTATCCCAAGTTCCTACATTTCGTCAGTCCTGCGTTCTCGAGCATATCCACGCGTCAGGCGAGCCATACCGCCAGTTGTGATCCCAGCTGGAAACGAAGTGATCTTGCCGCCGAACCTGACGCCCAAGGGGGCGTCCTGCAAACAGATCGACGGGAACCCCAACCGTGGGACCGCTCCGGTATTGCCTACGCAAGGACCCATCTGCCATCCCGTTCCGGTGGTGACGTTCACTTAGCCGCATGGTCAGTACCCAGCAACAATCGGACAATGTGTGGAGATAGGGACACACCCTTCTCGGTCAAAGTCATCTGCGACACCAATTCCGCCGCCTTACGGTACGCCTCCTCCCACGATTTCACGGTGCCTCCCTGCGCTATTTTGTTTGGGAAAGTGGTCAGTCACAAATGTGCATGCGGGAAGTGAGATAGATAGGATGCACCCACGTGTCGGGTACCAAGGCGGACTCGTGCTAGCTATTCCCAGCAGTCTGTGTTCGAGCGGGACCGAGTGCGCAGCGAGCAAGTAGGCCAGTAGCGCAGCGGCACTGAGTCCGACCATCGCCAAGATTCTGCGTCGCGGTATGGTAAAGGCGTCAACGCTGAAAGACCAATTACGGGGGGCAGCGCCAGTTCTCCGAACGGCAAAGACACGTCTGCCATTGCTTCCGAAGTCGCCTCCTGTATGGCTCCCCACATCGCTGTAACAGTCGTCCTGCTCACCCTCCCCGCCCGTCTCCCGGTCCTCGCCATCGAGCTCGCCCTCCCTATTGAATCCCTTGCTTCCCGTCTCCCATCCCTGATCGCCGCGCTGGCCAGCGCTGTACGATGCGATGCCGGCCGTCATCCCTTTCTCGCCGTAAAAGCGCTCACCGTCCATCTCCGCGCCCTCGCCAAAGGATCGCCCACCGGCAGTGACCCTGCCATCGCCGTCCTGCTGCTCCTCGCTGTTGGATCCAGCGTTATCAGACTCTTGGTCCTCATAGCTGTGCTCGTCTGCGACGTAAGATCTCTCGCCGGCAGAGTCCCTGTCGTCATCACTGTGTCCGTCCTCCCTGTAGGGCCCCACGCAGGCAGAGTCGCTCTCCCCGTCGCCGCGCTCGTCTTCGCCGTAGGATCCCTCGCCGGCAGAGTCCCCATCCTTGCCGTCGTGCTTGTCGCTACCGTAGGTTCCCTCCTCGCCAGAGTCCCCGTCCACGTCGTCGTGCTTCCTCTCGCTATGGGCTCTCGCGCTGTACGAATGCTGGTCGTCCGTGTCACTCTGCAAGACCAATCTACGGGGCTCCTGCGTGGCGAGATTGTCCGTATAGCACTCCCCGCTCGTTTTGTTCTGCTCCCCCTCCTCCAGCACTCGTTCTCGCCTCGCCTCGCAGTCATGCCGAGCAGCTGCCTCCTGGTCGTCCATGATGTTGTTAGTTCTCTCGGTTTTGCTGTCGTGGGTTGGTTGGGTGGGTGGGGGAGGAAGGAAGGGAACTAGCACTTAGTACAGGGTATCGATCTTACTCCGCTCGACTGCCCGCTTTGCTACGATAACTTCGAGCCATCCGGCGGATGACGTATTGCGTCCATCTAGTTTGAGCGTCGCAATCCGGTCACTGCACCGCAGCCTGTAACCCTGCTTAATAATATCTACCGCACCCATGCTAGACGGCATCCAGCCGCAGCCAACATCGGGCGTCAAAATGCACGTGCGAAAGAGGACAGGCTGCAAACAAGACTGGCTTTATTTGCAAGGAGGTTGCTGAGAAAAGATGAAAAAAATGATTTTGATGAGGATGTGCGTCAAGCCGCTAGCGATGTTAATTCACGATCTCGCCTCCCGACGTCCTGTGTCCTCCCAAGTAGCGCAAAATCAACATCCTTTGGACCTTGGGCGCTAGCAGAAGCCTAACATCAAAACAATACAAGATCTAACTAGGCGCGGCGCGTGGCCGCGATGACTGCTTTCCCGTACCCCTCCAACAACCACATAATCAACCACTGCTTGACAAAGAACGTTAGATAAGTACATGCTATCTGGAAGATTGTTTTCTGTAGTCGGGGTAAGAAAAAAATGTTTTTTTGGTTCATGTGGTAAGCTGCCAGGGTGACAAGCTGGTTTTAGTCAATTTTTCCACTAGTGCGTTTAAAATTTTCTTACTCATCAACCTGCGAATATTATAGAATGGAGTCAGGATTACCAGCCGAAGTGCGACTGGATAGCTGGAGTTGCAATTTAAGAAGTCAAAACACTTAATTTATTGGCACGAGTCATATTACTTACGGACTCAAGTCATGTAATTAGCCGGAGTCATTCTAAAAAATTGACATCTATTTTCTTGGATTACAAGTCAATTCCCTTGAATAACCCTATCCAATTTTTGTGAAAGACGTATATCAATTTTCTTTTATGACTCGAGTCAATTTTGAGGGATAAAACTCTGGGGAATGCTTGGGGCTGATCCACTCGATTGGCTCGAGTCATTTGATGCGGTCTCGTCATTATTGTTTCCAGTAAATCTGTATATTTATTTTCGTTTCTTCATTAAAGAATCAGATCTTTGCAGATCATGGCTAAATTAGATACACAGATCCTTCTCTTTCTCGCACTATGCGAAGCCTGGCAAGTAGTGAGTAATGCTCATAACACCAGATTACAAGAAAGACGGCTCTTACAACCCCTAGGTTCCACTAAAGGCCTTCCCGCCTTCACCGCCGATCCTCCCGCCACGGGCGTTGTTGACTCCAGCAACCCGGAGAGATGTTGGGTTGTCTGGCGATGAGTGAAACGGATGGCGCGGGCGGTCGATAGCAGTCACACATTCTCCAGGTGGTGAACTCAAGGAGAGATTGGTGCCGCACCTGGCTCACGATACCGCCGGCCCTGATACAACACCTCACCGCGTCCCAAAGTCCTTAGAAAAAAATAAAACACTGTGAACCAAGTTCAAGGCCAGCACATTTAACCACAAAACAGCAACACTCAGTGCATGCGCCCTTCTCCTCCAGCATATCGATAGCGGTTGGTGCTCTCAGCGGCTGTGCCATTGGGCCGCAGATCTTTAGTAGAGGGGAAGTCTGTCGCTGCCTGACAGCACCATCCTTCGGCTAGGCACTCCCGGACCTTCCGCCGGCTCTTTCCCCCTAAGTCTCCTTCCACACCTCTGCCCACAGGATTTCTGTTGGGCCTTCCCCTCCGAACACTCATTGAAAAGGTGCTCCCGAGTCTCAATCTGGTACCGGTGCCACCAGGACTGCGGGATGGGCCGGTTTCTGATCTAGTAGGTTCAAGGAGGATTGACCACCCCGGTCAGTGTATGTATAGAGGGGTGGAGCGGAGGTGGTTCTAAATCTTTGTCAATTATCCTATCAACGCCGACAACACCCTTTCTCTCTGTCTAGTTTCCTCCTTCCTCTCTTAGTCGTTTGGGACATCGGGCCTGGCATAGGTCCTTCATCTGGTGCGCCAAACCCGGACCGACAATTTCCTTCGGATCCCTGGGAAACGGGGTATACTGGTCGAGGAGAATTCGTTACCTGTGGCAATGAGAGCTGGAAGATCATGAAGCAGTTCAACGATTGATTGGTCGAATCAATCGGTTCAGAGCTGAGAAAGGTGAAGGCAATCCGTCATTGGGGACTACTAATCTATTTGTGATATCTACAAACTGTGAAGGGAGTAGTGAGTTGCCGTCTGCAACCATACAGGCAGCCGCGGGAATAGGTAATGGATCTCCAGCGCGTCAGACTAGTGAGGACAGTAGGATACAAGGCCGATTCGAGAACCGGCGAAGTGCAGATCACGAGGAAGGCATGGGCCCACAGTATCACGGCTAGCGGCCAAGCTCGAAGGACAATGTCCTTATAAACAAGTTTCGGGGAGGTGCCGGGGATGATGTGGAACGATTCTTAAGGGGTGCAGCGCCACATAAACAGAAACATCGAAATGGGTAAATACTATTCTGATGAGAAACAGAAAGCTGATCATGTAGCTATCATTCACCGGCATTGCGGATCCAGAGTTCGGGAGTACATCTGAAGTCTGAAGGGCAATTGGGAAGAAGAACCAGAGCGAGTTAGGGAAGCCCATGTCTGTAGGTAACGAACCTTTGGTTCAGGTATTCTCAACACAGGTAGGGACAAGATTGCGAGCCTGCATCAAAAGTTTGACGAACCGCTAGATCGGTATATTTGACGAGCCCAGAAGTTGGCGGTTGGCTGTGAAGGCCGTGAAGATATACATGAGGAGCTAGCCAACAGGTTTTGCCAATGACTGCGAGAGAAAGGACACCGAAATTCGCTGGCAGCAATGGTTGACATTTGGTCGCAGAATGGGCAGGTTCGGTTTGAGACCTGCATTGCGAACGCTGATCACATTGCGCAATCTGATGTCTCATTCAATCAAGCGTTGCTAATGACAGATTCCGAATCCGACTTGAATTCTTCCGACGACTCCTCTCCTGATATCGACTCCAATGACGATGGCCGAAAATCCCAATGAACGAGAAAAGACAAGGAAAAGAGGAGAAAGGAATGGAAGCAGAAAACCCGGAGCAAGAAAATAAGAATCTCGGGTAGAAATTCGGAAGGAAGGACTGCAAACCAGCTTGAGGACAAGGTGAAGAATATCGTGGTAAAGCAAATGGAAGAGATCTAATGGCTAGCGGTGCAGAGGGCCATTGCTCCAGTAAGTCCAGTCAATCTAAATTGCTCTCCAGTGATTCCTGTTGGAATATAGGGATCGATAGAGACGAAGATAGTGAACTGATTGATTGATACAAAGTCGAAGGAGGAACATTCTCTCTATATACAACGGGCCCGAGGGACTCGCCAGGGGGAAAGGACGGAAGACTGTCTCCTGAGCCGGTGCTCGGAGACTCGGGCGGCTGTCATCTCCGGACATGTCGCCTCCGGTCCGTCATCTCCGGACGCCTTCTCCGGTCTGTGATCTCCGGACGCCCATTATTCTGACAATTCCGCAGTACGGGGCACCGTTGGGTTATGGAGGACCTGGACCGCAAGAGAACCCATCTAACTTGATTGAAGCCGGGAGGCCGGACTGGATGGTGACGAATCCAAACTTCGTCTTCTATAATTGCGAAAACCCTGGACACTACAAGTCTCGATGCCCGAAGCCATGGGTGTCTCCAGAAGTCCGTGTGGAACACGTGCAGTGAATTAACTCAAACTCCGGGCGAAGGAGGTCATACCCACCCCGCTCTGGGCAGAACGATACTCTGCTCCAGCAGGAAGTGGATTTCCTTCGGAGACAGGTCATGGAGGTTAAGGTCCCCGGGCTGATCCCTAGTACTGAGGGCCGATCGTCAGCCGAAAGGACTATGAGGTTTTTTTCTGTAAGAGGGTTTTCCACGTAGTTCAGAGATTTGAGGGCTGTAGCAGTGGAGGACTACATTTCCAACACACCCAATGCAGACAATACACACAATGCATACAATGCACACAACGCACACAACATACACAACACACACAACTCACACAACTCACACAACACACACAACTCACACAACACACACAACTCACACAATCCACACAACGGACACAATGCCATGAAGTCAAGAGATGGAAAAAGCGTAGGGACAATGCTTGAAGAAGGGGGGAGTAATGTTACACCCCGAAGTGTAGCAAGCCGGAATCAGTCACGTGAGTACAAAAAGAATCCTTAGCTAAATCTGAACCCTTTGCCTCTGACTTAGTTCAGCCAACCAAAGCAACCATATAAGGGGAAAGAAGCCGACAGGCCTCCGGGTATTGGGGGGTGAGGCCAGTCCAGCGCAAGCGGGGCACGGCAACAATCCCGAAATCCTCAATACTGCAGAGCCTATCATCCAAATGGTGTTGAGAACTCATGGGAACCAAAGTTGATAGCCGCTGCAGATGAGGGGAAGATAAGGATGCATTCAAGTTACACACCATAAGCGGGGCTCATGGCAAATATCCGGGTCAAGAGAGTCTAGACAGCAGATAAGGAGTGGAGCTTGGAAACTCTTAGAAAGAAGCCGAGAAGCCCCACTAGCCGAGACAGAAAGAAGAACCAGTAAGGGAGAAGCGAACAAGATCGATGCTCGTATTGCCGCCAGACCCTTGCTGGGAAGGTGTACTCCGAAAGAAATACATGGCGGCACTGAAATCACTCCACTTTATTGCAAGCGCAACCAGGCTCTGCTGGACTTTCTCTCCTTGACGGACATAGGAAAGATCGTGCCAGCGGAGGAGGGGGATGACGCGGAGAGTGAGGCATCGGAGTGGGAGCTCCGAGAAAGAGCGGAGCAGCAAGAGGAGAGGAGGGTGGAGGCGGAGACATTGGGGATGGAGGTGGAGGAGCCACCCCTCTTTCTCCCCACCCCACCCTTCATGGCATCGGAGGAGGCGGAGTAGGGGACGGTCGCGAATTTCCTATGTTTTTCCTATATTCTCGCACCTTGAGGGATAGGCCTGGGCGGAGCGCAAAAGGGAGCCTGCACCGTGCCGCTACACGCTGACTACAGCGGGGAAACGGACTGTACATAATACTCATCATGATCTAGATAGGTCGCATACGAGTATAATGAATAAACAAAAAAAAAAAAAAAAAACTTTATTGCAAGCACAGATCAGCGCCAATTCGCTCACAAACCGCTAGAGGAATCCGGGCGGCAGTCAGGCATCGTCAGAAACGCTTCGAGCTGGTATGACTTTGCTGACAAACTCGCTGGAGAACGGTGTTCACCCAGAGAGATCACGTGACAGGTCGTGGAAGCAGATAAAAGCAAGGCAGCCAACCTGCGAATGGACATCATTATGAAAACACCGAAGAAACACTCTGAAAAAGAAACCCCTAAAACACAAATCTAAGATTATTCTGCTGTGAAAGAAAGATATCTAACTTCGAACAACCTACACAGTGCCATTTCGACATAACCCTCGGGTCCCAGCTGGACTCTGACCATTAAAAGCTGCTGATATTTCACCAGATGTCGATTAATTAAAAAGATAAGAATTCATCTTAATGTCATAGAGTGGGTAAACTGGTATTGTAGAGACTGATTCCAGTGCCTAATTCAACATATTCTAGTATAGTTATGGTCTTAAAGGTGGTTTCTGAGAATCTGAGTGATGCATAATGAACATGCTGCAACTGCACCAAGTTTTACAAACAGGCACAAAAAAATAAATTACTATTTACTTAGTCTTCAGAGGTGTATTGACTTCTGCCATTTGCAAATCATGTTTCTGACAAGAACAGTACATGCAGCCGAACATGATGGGAGTCATTTAAAAAAGTCATGGGTGTTCTCTATTTTTTTGTAAATGAATCATTTCGTGGCCATGATACTGAGATGGCTGGTCCGTCCTACTGCTTGCCTGACAAACTGCATGTGAACTCACCCTTTAGATCACTCATTCCTTCCACTAGAAGCCAGCCTACTACTGATAACTGAAATAATCGCCTGACAGAGAGCCCAAAGGGTCTCCTATTGGAATACCCAACAGATAACTAGTCGCTTCACTCATGAGATCACAGGATGGCATGCCAATTCCATTAGTTGTCAGCTTATTTGTTAATTCCACTTATCAGCTTCCTTATTCATTCCTCTCATCAGTGGCATGCACACTTTCTCAATCCCTTCTCCTGCTCACCAGCAGTTTCAAAAACAGATTGCTTATTGAATCACTCATTGGCATGCTTGTTGGGGGCTTGCCCTACTGCTTACCCAACACAGGAACTGTTGGCTTGCTGAACGGATCACTAATCAGCTTGATCATTTATATGGATGTCAGTTGATTGTCTCATAGCTAACCTAATAGAATTCTCGTCAGCAGTTTACCCAATGACTCACCTGTCTTGTTGTGATTGACTCACTTATCAGATCACTTGATGGTCAATGGTTGATCTGTGATACTGTGGAGGGCATCGCTCACAGAGAGCTCCACCAGTTGAGCTTGTATCTATATATCAGTTACAATTTGTGAGGTGTTGGTAATCTTGCAAAATTTGAGTGATTGGGTTGCAAGGTTGGTCGAGTTTTCCAGCTTGTAGGGTTTGGTGTTTTAGGTTACGCAAATTGAATTAACTTGACAAGTTATTTGTCATGGACCTCTGTACATGGTTACCGCAGTTACCATCAAGTTGTTATCAAGAACAGGAGTTTATCAAGTTGGCAGAATCTCGCTATCCTTTTGTTGGTTGGACTTAATGTGAAAACTCACGGGCATCAAGACAAAAGTTAATTACTAACATGGCTGAGTGATATCAAAAGCATTCCTCAGCACGCTTACAAATTTGCCACACAAACTCATCAAGCATCCTCTTTTTTGCACCATCTCTCCCAGTACTAAGTTCCCTATCACCCACTAAGCATTGCTGCAGGAATACCTGTGGTACTTTCAAATTGTGTCAGGTTTGGATTTCTCCTTCTGTCTGTCTTAATACCATTCTTAAAATTATTTCTACAAACAAAATATAAACGGTGCTTGGCTGTTCAGCTCCAGTTGGCTTCCAAGCCTGTTTGGCTGACCTTGTCAGCTAACGGCTTGGTTGAAATTTTGCAGCATAGGAAGTAAGTGATGTTGAGGAGTAGGAGAGTTGATGGCACTCGGGCTCTCAGCATTGCTACTCAACCATTGACTACTGGCGGAGGTTGAGCCTCACTATGATAGGCAGTCCATAACATTATCCTCATGGAACTTACTGTTACACCTTAGCAAATTAGCTAGAGAAAGTAGCTAGGGAGACTCATCACGGGCCTTTGGAAGGACGCTAGTTGCCCTCCGGAGCACGGGTAATGATGTCAGAGAGTCTAGGTAGGAGATCGAGGAGACGGGGATTAGCTGTCGGCTGGGAAAACCGGACCTAGGCTAACTCCGGAGATGAGGGGGTGAGTGCAAACGAACGGACCTCCTACAGAGGGAGATTGCGTCACCTCAGGGTGATCGACAGGCTCTAGAACTTAGACCCCGCACGACTGCATGGCCCTCATGCAGTACGTGGCTCCCCAGGGAGCTCTCACCTCAGGGAGAGATGGAGGACTCTGAGCCTAGGGTGCCGCAAGATGCATGAAACCTCATCTCCCCTTATCTACACCCTGCTATGACCAATGAATCACCCACGGGGTCTCCGCACCTCGGGGGAATCCAAGCCCGAGTCACCAGCACTCACGCTGGTTCATCAGATCTCATGCTACGGCCTCGAGCATAAAAAGATAGGCTTCTCTCGGAAGCAGGGGAAATCAGCACGAACATCCTCACCAACACTACCACCGAATCCACACGCAAGATCTAAGATTATTCCGCTGTAAATTATTGAAAGTAGCCTGATTACCTCTGATTCTCCCTACACTCCGGTCACGATACAACCCCAGTGTCACACTATAATCTTGATCTCAAATCACCCTACTTTCATGCCCTCTTTCGAGCAAGATCACTTCTTTTTGCTTGACTTAGCCACGATTCTCGAACCCCAGTCAAGCTACCAATTTGACTATACCTTCGGTTCAATCGACGAAGAAATAGCAACCACCGCAAAAGAAGAAAACGAGTGGAACGAGTACGTCAACGGACCGGCCCCTGTCGAACTCGACGACATTACGCCTTGGCATTGGTATACCCAATACTGGGCCACCTGCACCCGGCTTCGACAAAGCGCCAATCTCAACGGACTCGAATTCCGAGAAATCTGCGACT
>Ga0307508_10004532_pt1 | contig 13548 bp, 8 predicted proteins | sample 9_EM_MG_FD_203089 | JGI IMG/M metagenome (GOLD analysis project Ga0307508, IMG submission 203089) | Populus trichocarpa ectomycorrhiza microbial communities from riparian zone in the Pacific Northwest, United States - 9_EM | ecosystem: Host-associated > Plants > Roots > Unclassified | place... | reverse complement strand
TGATAATTTAAGAGTTTTGATATGAATATATTCAAAATAAATATTTAAATATGATAATTTAATCAATTAAATATATTTTTTTATTATAAAAAAATAAATTAATATTCATGCAAAACCATTATTCTTGGTATCTCTTGCATTGGTAGATTAGTTTATTGAAATTTAATATTTTTACATAATTTGTTTTTAAGTAAAATATCAAGTAGAAAACATGTTTTTCAAGTATTGTTCCTCTTACACAGACACTAGACATTGTTCCTCAATTGAATATCTAGAAATGATTAGGTATAATTTAATCAACATACTTATTATATGTATATAGATATATAACTTTTATAAAGCGGTTTCAAAATATAAAAACTCGAAGAGAATAATTATAATATAAGTTTTTTTATTTTAAAATATTTTTAAATTAATTTTATTTTATATGAATTACTATATATGTTTTGAATTGATTTATAATATATATCTATATAACATAATACTTGTTAGTAATTTATTGGTGGTGTTTCTGTTTCGCTGGCTTTTCTTTTTATCTTTTTGTAACTGAATTTCTCTCCCTTTACTTTTTTTTTTTTTTTTTCTTATGGTTTTCTTGCTTTGCTATGAAAGAGGTAATGAACTATGAAGTAGAGATCGTATATGAATATGACACTGCCATTGACTGTGATGTACCGAATGATTGTTTCTTGCTGGGAGAATGTGTTTTGGACCTACCATTAAGGTTAAAAATAGTCGACCTTTTGGGTCTCTGAGGACACGTGCCCAGCTTTGCAGCTGACAGCAGTTTCTTGACCTTAGATTTGTATATTCTTTAAAATGATTTAATTAGGCTTTTTTTTTCCCAGCAATTTAATATGGTTTCGTTGAATTGCATCAGACGCTTGGCTCGGGTGTACAGTAGATTAGTTGTTTTGGTTAGAATATCTTCGTATGCGTTCAGTAATGCAGTGAGTACATTTTTGTAAGTGTTTTTGTAAAATAAAATATAATGAAATAATATTTATTTATTTATTTTTAATATAATCATATTAAAATCATTGAAAAAAAATTAAAAAAATTAATTTAATATTTTTTCATCACAAAAAAAAACATAAAAGCAGATTAATATGGTCAATACATGCTTTTCCCAAGTGAATACTCTTAAAGATTTTACTGGGTGTTAATTTAATTTTGATTTATAAAAAAAATGGTTAGTAATAATGTCCTAAAAAATTCAAATAACTTCCAAACAAAACTTATATGTTAGATAATTAATTAATTTTCTGGCTCTCACAATCCAATTTATTTTTCCTTGTCAAAGTGGATTTGAGGACTATTAAAATGTAACTATTAAAAAGAAATTACAATGATAATTACTAGCCAATGTATTCAAACTAGCATGTGAATAGAATTATTCCATTTGGAACCTATGGATCGTAATGTAGAGGAGCACTCTCTCTACATTATAGCAGAGTGGCAGCCACTTTAAGTTGTCATGCAGGCTCAATCTATCACCACAGACCCTATGAATCTATTTCCTTGCTAGATTTGTACTGTCGTTGCCACAGGAAAGAACTCCCCGACCCCCATGAATGCATTCACACCAGACGACAGCAGAGTATAACACAAACAGGCAGAGGGATATATCCCACATCCAATACGATGGGAAAATTCTCCCTTTTCGATCACAGGAAATCTTGTATTTTTACCTGAATTTTAGGAACATCACCCTTATATTCAACCTATTACCTTTTTTTGCCACAGAAAATTCAGCAAGAATTTATAATCACTGTATCGCTGCAACAATCATCTCCAATATCATAAGCATGTCTCATATTTGCAAAGCAATCGACAGGCAAGCTTAGGTGTTGTAATAAAGGTAAATCATCCGACATTTTCCAAGATTCATAACAGACTATCATTTTGCATTACCAACTCCAATCTTGGATGGGCATCATGCATAAGAACCTAGGAAAGGAACCAAATAGGGTAGTGCTTTGTCACACATCTATTGAAACCTCAGGCATAAATTAAATTGAAAATGGACACCGCTCCAAGGTTAGGCTTTAAGCTAATTTGTCGTTCAATTTTGCAGCAAGTACTTACATTTTGAACTATAGATCTACCGACTCTCTTGCAGTAAGCACATGCAAGTCGAACAGCAGATCCATTTGACCTGTACTTCAAGTGCAACTTTTTGTCATGAGCATCTCCTTTCATCTCTCTTGCACTACATTCTCACACAATAAACAGTACTGATGATCTTTGTTACCATGTCGAACACATATTCTGACCTGGCTTATACTTACAACACCCAAAGTGCATCACCCTCGAGGGTGAACCATGCTATAGCAATTATGCTATTTTACTGGAAAAGCTCCATCAGCTGCTGCGATACATCTGCATCATAAAGTCACATACAGATGAATTAGCAACATGAACCTATGTGAAGTCTGATAAAAATATTTAGTATGAAGTTAATTTAACAAAAGCTCATCAAATGCAAAGCACAAATTTCACTACAGAAGCATAGAGAAAAAAACACAAAAGTGCGTACGCACTGGGACACATGATAAAAACATTGTAAGTTAAAATGGTGAAAGCCGGAACCCAGATCCCCAATTTTCATCCTCTATTGCAACTTCAATTTAATTTTATCAATTTTTTTAAGAAAAAAAGGAGTTTGTCTCCCTGAGCAATTTACTGATTTTTGTCCACCAAGACATTCTCAAAATGTCATAAACTTGATCTACGTTTCTGATCCAGAAATGAAAGGACCAGTCCTTTGTTCACAACAAAGTAAACTATGTAGATTTGATCGGCATATCTAAAGATTCAGAGAATTGCCAGTTTTATGCAATTTATGTGGTAACTGAGCTTGACTGCAAAAGATTAAGCCAGTGCAATGATTCAATATAACTGATAAAAGTTATGTTTAGCTACCTTGGAGAATAGCTGGTGTTGTTTCAAACTCCCGCCAGATATTCTGGTAAAAAGCAAGATCAAAGTTTAAAAACTTGGCAGCAAGAAAGGCAGCACCAGCGGCAATGTGATGGGGCTTAAACTGAAGCCACAATGAGCTCCGGAGCCTATAACACAAAATAACAGCTTTTATAAAGTGTGCTAAAACCACCATTAACCAGCACATGATGAGAGAGGCAAAACTGACAAACCAACCAGCTTCACAGCGCTATTATGGAAACCAGATATCTTGTGAAACTTGGCATATTGCCAAAATTTTGATGAAAAGCATATTAGCAATCAAAGTAAAATGTATAAACAAACACACAGAAAATCAAAATACTAGAAGACATCATTATGGATTCAAGTACAAAAAAATAATGCAAGTCTAGTGATTTTTCTCTTACCCACCAAAAAGGCAGCAACCCAGGAAGAATATTTTGCAAGAAACTCTGCAGGATGGCTGATAGAGTACCAAAACTATAACAAACATCTTACACTCATTTATAAACACATCAACCCCCAGGCCCATTCTGATGCAGGGGCTTTTTAACTCCAGAAACATACACAATTCAAATAATAAAACAAATAGAAACTAGCAGAGCACATTCTGCATCTTCTGCTCAACAACTTGATCTGGAAAGGCTTGTCAAAACACATGAACTAATGCTCATGAACCACGCAGGTAACCCAGATATAGAATACCACCATCCCAAATCCTCTAGCCAGCTATAAGCATCATTCACATCCACAATAACAAAAAGATGAGGCATAATTGAATACATATCTTATAAACTGGATAACTCCATATATATATATATGAATATCATGCTATATGGAAGGGTTCTGAAAAGTTTTGAACCATAGTTTTGAGTGATTAAAAACCTCAAACTGATATGAGGGATTATCAAAACTGATAATGGTAAAAAAAAAATGAAGCATGTTTGAATCTTGAAAAGTTCAAAGCTATAGAATTTGGAGGAAGCTGAGGATATTTGGGATAGAATATCTGAAGGGTCAAGGCCTGATGCTGGGGGCAAACATAGTAAAATGTAATATTATAACATTGTTTTGTTAACCTGGCCCCTCATCCTACAATCCTCATTTAAGAATAAGAACAGCTTATGGAATTGAACCGTGAAAGGTGTTGTTTCTTAATTCTCTTTACAAAAGAAAAACAAATCAAATTTTCAAATTTTTGACTTACAGGGAAGATATTTCCCCATGCAGCTCATCATTGGCCAGTCAACACCACAAACTGATAAAGAAGCAGTAATCACCTATGGAGCTAATTAAGCCCCGCACAGATCAACCTCTGGCCTGATATTGCCAGTCCAAGCCTAGCATGAGAGAAATCAGGAGCCCTGGTCCCTACGAGATTGAGTGTTCATTTGTGCTCAATAATATCTCTTCTTTAATAAAGCAAGGCGACAGCTTAGAGAGCTAAGACCTGAGTGAAATGAAGATGGTCCCAAATTCCAATTTTACCCAAAGGAAAAGGTTCAAGCTTCACTTATTTTTTTGAATTCCTAAGGAACATTTAATATACTCCAATTCCGTGAATGCCTGCATGTATTTAACACAAAAAGTAGCAGGAATATAGTACTGTAACCTCAGTTGTCATAGCTAGCTGAGCCTAAAAAGACAACCCGGCTCACCATGTGTATGTGCAGCATGCACAGTAACAGCAGGTATATTAATAACAACAATAGTAGTAAAATTTATAGCAATAGCAGCTGATGACAATAACCAAAACAATATATATAGTGATGCCTACATCTATTTTTTTTCCCAGATGCTTGCAATACAGGGAGCTCTATGCACCATGACAGGCCAATAATGATGATGACAATTATCAAACTGCTATAAAATGTTAGGCATATTCCCTGGTTTTGGCATGCGCTTAGTTTTGCATGCTAATAGCTTTCCAAGCAAACAATTTATCTATGCATTTTATAATTGTGAGTTAACCAGCACTGAGAAACTGACATATTTGTGACAACGAGCAATAGCTCAATTGGCATACTGTAACCATCATCCCCCATTGGACTTGGATTAGAGCATCCTTAGAAAGAAAAAAAATTGGCATGCTGCTTGTACCTTCTCAAATTTCTATCTATGCTGGCAACATCAACAATTTTCCACCAGCAAACCATCACAAACCACTGACACAGTGATAGCCAGTCTAACTTTAAGGTACACAAGTGGCAATCTCACACTGCACATCAGAACTCACAATCAAACAACTATGCAGCTACATAACCTTCTGACAATTGGGCATCTACACTTGTTGGACAAATTCATTGAAGTTTTTATTCTAAAATTATGAAATCGAACCAAAAAAATGCAACCAATTTTCTGGCAAAAAAGGAGTTGATGCATAATGGTTTAAAAAAGAAAGAAAGAAAACAGAATATCTGAGGACTCGTCCCATTTAGAAACGAGGCAAAAATCATGAAGGAAGGAGGAAAAGAATAAGAAAAAAAGAAATCCCAGTCACTATGGCTCTTGATCCTTGCCAAGTCAATTAGTTTCCTCCAAATCAGGGTAAACAGAAACTAACAAAATAAGCAGCCAGGTCTTACAAACTTGAGTTTGTATGAGGTGGCCAGACAACTTGCTCCAAATGAAAGTGAAAAAAGAAGAATGTGGGGAAAAAGTTGAAAGAAAAAAAGGTTTTGGATGTTCTGAGGGTATCTTATTTGGCAAATAACCCAGTTGACAGGGAGCAGTGAATCACAGTAATGTGATCCACAACACATCGGCAAAGCAACTTCAGATGTTTAAAAAACTTTCCATGCACAGCATATCAATCCTCCAGCTAACAATATCATACAGGTGAGCACGTTAATCTTGTGTAGACCCTGCAATTATATGCCATGCCAAAAAATCAATATCCCATACCAGAATAACTACGTAGATTGGTTTCTTAAAAGAAGAAAACCATTGAGACTAGTAGCACGCTATGATGAACCAAAAGAGAAATAGAAGAACCCAGCACATACTCTCCATGACCCAAGTACCACGAATACCCAACAAACCTTCTGATTGGTTTGGATTTAGACACTAAGCAATCCATACTTATGGACACAGACAAGCCATCATAGCTGAAGACCACTTGCTAAATCCTAAACCATGTCTTTAGCTGAACTAGTGTGAGAAAATCCAGATACAATGTATTTACAACAAGATGGTCCAAATCAAATTCCTTCCTGAAGAAGGGAGCGCGATCAGAATTAATATTATTATATTATTGTACTTGGTAAGAGCTAGTTCATTTTGACACTGATATAAATGAACCACACCAGTACAAATCTAAAGATCCAATAAAATATATTATATCAGAAGTAGTGCACTTACCCTTCACCGACCAAGTTTTGAGCCAGATTCACCAAAACAGTTTGTGAAAGACCTAATTTGTCAAGGATGGTTGTCAGAGGACCATATGGATGCTGCACATTGATTTCAAAATTTAGGGTTGTCAGAATCATTTGCTCAGCCTCGATCACTCGCTCCCGGTACTGTTCAAACCAGTCCTGTTTAGCAAAACTCATTTCAAGTTAGTACGCTACAGACTTGGGGCTGCAACTTTTCAAAAGGAGTAAAAAAACTCTGCATCACTTTGAGATTTCATGTAAAGCAAGAAATGCGGTCCAAATTAACCAATAGACAGGAAATTCAACACAATTTGGAGATAGGTACTCCATACATGAATTCAAAGAGGGACATGAGGATTTTTTATGTTATCCTCTTTGTATTTAAAGACAGACCCAAATTAAATTTTTCTTTAATATATACAACAGGTAAGAAATTATAGATCAGGCTGTGAGGTACTTACAACAGGGAGCAGGTATGACAAGAAAGTAATATCCTGCTTGTGGAAAATCTCACAAGAAACTCTCACGACATTATTCAAAGGGCGTGGCGTCTCCTCAGACTTTGCAGCGAGAAAAAGTGCAGCAACAGCAATTAACTGCAACAAACACAAAACACACATGACAAATATAATCATCAAAAAGAGGAATGTCCACTAGATTTATTGCATAATTGTATTGCAAGCATCCTCATAAAGCATTCATGCATATATCGGAAATCATACCAAGATTAAACAAGCCATAACCGACAAGAAATCAGAAAAATAAAAGCAACAAAAAATAGATACAACGAATCTAAAAAAGCCAAAAGATAGGCAATACAAACAGACAAGAATGCTGCAGTATCAGATCATGTACACAAAGCAGCTACACAAGTAAGACCCTTGTGTCAAAAGAATAGTTTTGAATTGAGAGTTCTAACTCCACCTTCATCACAGGAGGAATCATAAGTCAAAAGGACTAGTAAATTTCCAAATCAAGGCAAACTATTCAGCGTAACAGAGTACACCAGGCTTCCATAGATAAACCGTCAGTTCTAGACTTAACAATTACTTAGTTCTTTATCAGCCCAAAGTTCTAAACAGCTAATAACATTGTTCTCTTTATAGAAATAGCACTTGGGAGGAGAATGCTAACACAATTCCGGAAAGGTTATTTAAGTAAAATGGTTGTACACAAAGTATCCTCCAAGTAGTAAAAAACTCAAGCATGAGCATTTAAAACTCACATATCTATCATGGCATGCATGTGATCGTCGAACAAAGAAACGGTGGCACAAAACCATGCCAGTGCCAATAGTAGTTTGCGGCCTGCAAGAAGCGCGAGAGGTTGTTAATTACATGCAAATTCTGATAAGCAAGCGTCCAAACAAAAAATCTTAACTGGAAACACATTCTAAGTGGAGCACTTACAGCTCCAACCGCAGTCCGAGGTTCTGAAGGAAAGCACAATAAGAATACCGCAGATGCGTTTCACGTAGTGCATCAATTCCATCTTTTCTAGATGGGGAGTGTCTTTCAATCTCATCCTTTGACAAGAATACTGGTTCATCTTCTTCCAGTTTTGAACAATCACGTTTGCAACTTATAGATGTAGAGACCTCATCATTGGATCTAGTTGGCAGAGGGACTGAATTGTTGTAAGATAGATCGGCATATTCATATGCATTGTATTGAGGATAGTGTCTCCCACCATCTCCCCAAGTATCCGCACTAAATTTTCTCCTTTTAAAAGCTGGTGCACCGCTGGGAGGGTTAGCATAACCATTAACATGGTCCCTGAATTTCCCCGAGGAGTAGTCTCGGATATTGCTATGATTCCAATTGTAGCTGTAGTTGGTGTTCCTATTCGCATCAATGTTCCTATTTCCATGGTTGAAATTGTACCCATTCAAAGAGTTCCAGCGATCATCATGGCCCGTTCCTCCGTGTGAACGATGATTCCGTGCAAAGGACATTATTCCTGACAAATTATCCAATTAAAATAAAAGAAACAAAAAAATAAATAAGATTGCACCTCAAATTCATAGACTTGTTCTAAGAAGCTGAAACTAGAATCACATAGTAGGTCAGATCACGAATAGTCTTATTATTTTTTTATCAAGATTTTGTGCTTATTTTCATTGGCCTTTTAAATTAAAGTTCAAGTGGCTTCCAAAAATTAAATATAGATAAAAGTTTTAAGCATTTCACCAAAGTCAAAGGCCTATAATTCATAATTAACCTTCTAATGACAAAATCCATATTGTTACATATACTCAACCAGCAACATTTCTTGGTGGATGCCAATTATTTTTTTCAAATGGCCATTTAATGAAAAACAAAAAAAAAGGCAATCCATCGATCTAACAAATCCAAGATAAAATTCATCTATATATATATAACACGGTATTTCAATACAGCATCAAAACTTTCAATAACACGGAAAAAAAAACATCCATCTATAATAATCGAACATCAAAATCATCATCGGCGCGGTGGCAAAAGGTATGAGATCATATATAATTACCGTGATAAGTGGAGATATAGATCTGAAAACTCCGTGATTGAGATTAAGATTACAAAGTGGAGAGGAGAATTTCAGTTTTTTATTAGGCGTCGAGGCTGAGAATAGATTACAGAGAGCGTTTGAATAAAAGAAGAGAGAGCGGAAATAGAAAGAAAGAAAAAGAGATGAGAAAAATATAGAGAGATGCAAAGAGAGGAGACAATTTCAATGGTTGTTGGGTTGGGTCATGTGGTTGCTAGAGATTTTGCTTTGCCCTTGTGGGTTTGTTTGGTTTAATCCAAAATTCGATTCCTTTCTTTCTTTTCTTTCTTTCAGTTTGGTAAGGGTTGGTTTGGGTTTGGGTTTGGGTTTGGGTTTGGGTTTGGGTCTGGGTTTGGGGTGGGTGGACGTTGGTCGGTAAGAGTCTTGCACTTTTCGCTGCCCTAATTTATTTATTTATTTCCCTTTTTTTCTTCACATTCATTATTTTTATTTTTTATTGGAAGATTAGACTCTGCATTCAGAGTTTTTTCCGGTAGTTTTTTAGATGGATTTTTCTCTACTTTTTCCTTAATTTTTTGTCATCGAGAATCAATTTACGAAACTCAAATTCCAGCCCTACTTATTAATTTTTTTGATAAGTGTGGTCACACCGCAGCACCAAAAAGGTCTATATTCTCACGTCTTTTACTCTCATTTTTTTATTTATCATAAAAAAATTTCATAAATTGTATTTTTATAAAAATAAAATACAACTCCAAATACATGAAATTATTACTCTTATATTTTCCATAGTGAAGCTTGAGTTTTTGAGAATTTTGTTTTGCCACGCACCTTAAGCTTTTCAATTCTTCATCCAGCCCAAGACAAATCTTTCATAAACTCCTCGCTCATAAAAGCGCAATGTGTCCACCTGAGCAGACAAAACAATGACTCATCTTTCCGGTTTGCCTGTGAATTATATGCTCTGTAATAATGGCGTTTATCTTCGTTCAAATTATCAAGTATACGTGCTAGAGCTTCGTCTTCTTCTTCTTTTCTTTTGAATCCAGCGTACTAGAATATTACTAACGTGTAGAAATATCCCTTTTAACGTACAAAAATATTCTCAACTTGATTTTGTGCAAGAAAATCTAGTCTGCAACATGCAAAATGGTCCCAGGTTTGACCATAAATTAGCTCATGCTTGTGTTAAAGAAAGGGAGGAAAGTAGAACACATCAAGTATATACAGCAGTATATTTCCGAATCGAACATGTATTTTTAATCGAAGGCCGGCGTACTAGTGATCATCTATGCTTAGCTGTTCTTGGTTCCCTAGTTGGATTTCAATAATTGGTCATGCATTTTTGGACGATAAGATGAATGTAATCCTTCCTCGTTAATTACAAGTACAAAAAAAAAGTAGAACAGAAGAAGGTGCATTATGAAAGGTATGGATTCATAATTCTCACTCTACTTTGCTTGGATAATTGCAATGGCCCCTAAAGGCCTTCGGGGACCAGTCGGCATGGTAGTTTATCGTTGACATCTACTTTTCTATTCTTATTTTTATATTTTAAAAGTGATTTTAAAAAAATTTAAAATTTATTTTTTAAATTAATATATTTTTGGTGTTTTTAGATTATTTTAATGTGCTGATGTCAAAAATAATTTTAAAAAAATTAAAAAATATTATTTTGATACATTTCTGAATAAAAAACACTTTAAAAAATAACCACAATCACATTTCCAAACAAATTCTTAAACTGTTTGCTTAACCAGTAGTACATCATTTGTTCACGTACTGCTAATATTATGCTCTCTGGTGCCTTGGATACCTCGAAATTTTATACACATAATGTGTGTCAAGTATTATAATAACTTTTGTGATTGTAGTTAAAAAAAATATTTATAATTTTGATTTTAAAGAAAATAGTTTTTAAAAAATAAATATTTAGTTAAAAATACTATAAAATATAAATGGATTTTTGTATGCAAAATAAATAAAAAATAGGTTATTTTAATTTATATAAAACTAATATTTAAACATAATTATGTTTGTGGTCCGATGCAGAAGGTGTAAGTTATTTGGCTAACCAAATGAATTTTTTATTTTATTATTAGTATAGAGCATACGCTTTCACTACACTATAAATGTGTATTTAGTATTGTTATAGTTTTTTGTGATTATGGTTTGAAAAAAAATAGATTAAAAAAAATTTGTAAGTGCTGCTAATCAGATTAAAATATATATTTGGTTAAGAAATTATTATTGAATAAAAAATAGTGAAGAAATATTTGATTAAAATTGCAATTAAAAATGTCGTTAATGATAAAATAATTAAAAATATATATAGTATTTTATAACTTATTCGATAATATTAAAAAAAATCAATAATAAAATTATAAATTAAAGTTTTTATTGGATTTCTTCTTTCAATTCTTCTTTCAAAAATTTAGATTATTCGGCTGCGTGAAACAAACATTGAAATTGAACAAATGAAGGAAACAAAACAATCACTCGGCCAAAGCATTCTATATCTTTTTTGATGAATGAACGTTTTCATTATCAAAGAAACAAAAGGTTGAGAGCTCACCTCACTACAAAAGCCTGACAAACAGGAACGATCCTGGAAACAAACGATCAAAGGCAACATAAAGTAAAAGTTCTACCCTTCTTCCAAAATATTTTTCTTCTTCCAAAAAAAGTCAAAGTTCTGCATTCAATACCGCCAACTTCAACAGCAAATAATGCTGTCAGTCTGTCTCTGAAATCAGAGAGATCTATGAAAGATATTGATGATGTCTCTAGCAAGGATGCCAGAAAGGGAAGTAGTACTGGAGTGTTTTCTCATTCTTTCTCGGGAAATTTGAGACCAAGAAGGAGAAGCTGCGCTTCCAGCTGTCCATCTCCAATGCGGTCATCTCCTAGTCACTCTGGTGTGCTTTGTAAAATGTTGTGGGTTCAGCTGGTACAGCAATATTAAGGATTGCTGCAGGTGGTGGCATGTACTATGGAGACACATTATCGATGGAGGAATTGCAGAGCGCTGTTCAAGGTGCAGTTGCTCATTGCAAGAACTCCATGATGCAAAACAAGACCGTGATCAGTGACGAAATCTAATGCATTCATCAGATTTAATTAAGTCATGATCAGTAAGCTAATTTATTTAATTTTTTAGTGGTATGTGTGCTGCATGTGGTGTCGTTGTGCGACCCTGGATATAAGATTTTGATATAAGGGTGATTTTGATATAAGGATTAGGAGTATGGTAAGATTATTTTTTTAAATGTTTTTTATTTTAAAATATATTAAAATAATATTTTTTATTTTTAAAAAATTATTTTTGATATCAGTACATCAAAATAAACTGAAAATATAAAAAATATATTAATTTAACGCAAAAAAATAAAAAAAATTTAATTTTTTTCAAAAAGATTTTTGAAACACAATGCCAAACACAGGTGAAAACAAAAGTGTTTGTTTGAGAATTTGATAGCGGTTATGATTCAAAGTGTTTTTTTTGTTTAAAAATATATTAAAATAATATTTTTTTATTTTTTAAAAAATTATTTCTGATATTAATACATTAAAACGATTTAAAAATATAAAAAAAATTTCGGGAAACACGACTCCAAACACACTGAAGTTTATTGCCTTGAACTTGTAATTTTGAGATCTTTTAGGTTTTTATTTTTATTTTTTAGGTTTTGTTTATCACTAGCTGATTTGATTATCTACCCTAATTAATACCCCCAAGTCCCAGCTGTTTAATTAATTAACTTGTTGAGCTTTTCCATTTCTCTAGGTCGTTTTTTGATATGAACAAGTTACATGTTGGGGTGGGGTACGTTATGACTTTTTGTGCCTGCTGATCCTGTTGCTTTTATGCTTTAGATCTGAAGACGAATTATTTTTTTAAAAAAAACAGCATATTGTCATTTATTTGGCTGGGCTATTAATTACCAATGGTTAATTATAACTTAATTACTGTAGTTTATCAAAACTAATTAATCAGTCTTCATTGTTTTCGACACCTATTATTTAATCCTTATATTTTAAAATCCATTTTTAACTATATTCTATTTCTTTGTTTCACACGCGCGCGTATATATATAAAGTAAATAGTATGAAAAAATTGATGAAAAAAATGTTTTTTTTAACAAAATACAATAAAAACAAGCATGAATTACGCTGTTCCAGGGATTATTTGAATTGCATGGCATCTGACTTCTTCACCTTTTTTTCTTTCTTGAGAAAACAATATTTATATTGTGGTTCCTGGAATCAGCGAGCCATGTGCACAAGAGTAAATGGAGCTTCAGGCTTTCCTTCCGGGATTTATGATAGGACAAAGACGGTGCGTTTAGTATATAGCATGCATGAACTGAACCAACGATGAAGTTTCTCGTTTATGATATTTTCAAATTCAAATTTGATACATGTTGGGCAGTCAATAATCCAGACATGTATAGAAAACTGTATTTGATACTGTAACAGTAAAATATTTTTAAAATATTTTTAGTTTAAAAATATATTAAATTTTTTTATTATTATTTTTTAAGATTAGCACATAAAAATATTTAAAAACACAAAAAAATAATTAATTTGAAAAAATTAAATTCTTACAACAACATTATTTCAACGTAAAAATAAACATGATGATGGTACACGCAGGTACACACCAATATATCCCATGAATATTTCTTTCTAAATTGTTTTCGATCATTGAGCTGAAGAACAAATAAGGATTAGCATTTTT
>Ga0307508_10004530_pt1 | contig 13550 bp, 14 predicted proteins | sample 9_EM_MG_FD_203089 | JGI IMG/M metagenome (GOLD analysis project Ga0307508, IMG submission 203089) | Populus trichocarpa ectomycorrhiza microbial communities from riparian zone in the Pacific Northwest, United States - 9_EM | ecosystem: Host-associated > Plants > Roots > Unclassified | place... | reverse complement strand
GAGCCCGGCATAGCCGGCCGGGTCGATGCCCGGCAGCCGATCGAGTGAAATCGACGACGTGTCCGGGAGGATCAGCCGCGTCCACACCAGTAGCACGCGCCGCTGTCCAAACGAAACCTGGCTGTCGTAGCGCCCGATCAAACGCGAGCCCTGCGGAATCAACAGGAAGCGCCCTGTGGCCGTGTCGTTGACGGCTTCGGTCACATTGGCGATGACCTGCCCCGGCAGATCGGAATTGATCCCCGTCACCAGCGCTGCCGCAATGACCGTGCCCGCCATCACCTGGTACGGTGAAGCCGGCAACTGCAGACTGGCGAGATTGCGCGTGGCCGTGTCACCCGCGTTCGCCGTGAACGCCTGCTTCTGGTCCTGCCGATTCTGTACGGCTGTCGGATCGGCCGTCTGCGCCGATGCAACCGCAGGGGCCATCGGATTGAACTGCTGATTGCCCGACATCGGCTCGGGCACGGCCGCGCTCGCAGTGACTGCCGGTGCGGCCTTCGCAGCGCTGCTGCTCCTGAAGAACACCCCCGACCTCGCCGCCTCTTCGGAATCGCGAACGCCGGCCGTCTGCGCAGTGCCACCATACGCGGCGCCGGCGCCGGCGTTGGCGTCGCGTTGCGCATGCACGATCGCAGGCCCCAGGTCGCCAGGCAACGGCTCGCCGAGTACGGGCACGGCCGGCTTCGCCGCGACCGGCATCTTGGAATAGTCCTTCGGCAACTGATCCAGGCTCTCGGCCCGTGACACCCGGTCCACGTTGAACAGTTCGGTGCCGGCGTTGCGGTCGCGCTTGTGCGATTGCAGCGACCACAGCGTGGCCCCCAGGACACTCGCGCCCAATGCCCCCGCGAGCACTGCCAGCATGCGCCGATTGAGCCGCGTGACCGCGCGCGCCGGCGCGCGCAACGCCAAGGTGTCGGGATCGACCTTGGGCGGCATCTGCGGGATCGCGGTCGCGCTCATGTCATTGCCTCCGCGCGACGTTCGGGACCCCGTCGGTGCGCTCGATGCGAACGACGGCAGCCTTGTCGGCACCGAGCCGCAGTTCGGCCGCGCCGAACAACCGGTCCACCACATAGTAGGGCGAGCGGAACCTGTAGTTCACGAGCTGGCCGTCACCCTGCGGGCCGATCACGAACAGCGGCGGCAGTTCGCCCTGCGCGATGCCAACGGGGAACTGAATGTAGACGCGCTCGCCGTCGTCGAAGGCGCGCAGCGGCTTCCACGGCGGGCTGTCGCCGTTGATGGCATAGCGGAACTTGATCTGTTCCAACGACAGGCCGGAGTCCACCGGCGCTGCGGCTTGAGCCTGCTGCGCCTGCTTCTGCAGGGCCAGCATTCGATCCTTCGGGTAGTCCCACGATGCCGATGCCATCCAGGCCTGCGGCGTCGAAGACAGCTCGAGCAGGTAGGTGCGGCGGTTGGTAGTGATGACCAGGTTCGTCTTCAACCCCACGCGCGTTGGCTTCACGAGAATGTTCACCCGCTGGCCCGCACCCGCACCACTGGTCGTGTCGCCGACGATCCAGCGCACCGTGTCACCGGCAGAGACCGTCACCAGTTCCTCGCCCTGCTGCAAGGCGATGACGGTGACGCGACCCGGACTCGTGTAGACCTGATACAGCGCCCCGTCCGCGAAAGGCCAGACCTGGATGGCGTTGACATAGCCTTCGCGGGTCGGCGCCACTCGCGCCTCGGCGTTGGCCCGCGCTACGCGAGTCCGCTCGTCAGGCGATTCAGCCGCCGCCTTGGTCTCGGCCGCGCCCTCCAAGGACTTCAACTGCTCGGGCAGCGGCAACGGCTTCAGCACTTCAACCACCTCGATGGGTCTGGGCGGCTCCGGCAGCGGCTGCGCCGCCGCCATCGTCGACACGGGTTCGTCCAGCGTGATCTCGGGCGGCGACTTGCCGTGCGTGGCGCACCCGGCTGCGATCGTGACGGTGGCAATGAGGGTCAACGGCAAAGCGTAAATACGGTTCAGCGGTTTCATGGCTTCTTGGCTCCTTCAGTCGCGTCGAGTTCACGGCTCCAGGACAGGCCGTTGATGTAGATGCCCAGTGGGTTCTTGCGCAGCCGCTCTTCGGTGCGGGGTGGCTGCAACACCACCGACAGCACGGCGGTCCACCGTTCGATGCCCGAGGGCGAACCATTCGCATAGTTGCGCTCGATCCAGCGCACTTGGAACGACGAGTCGCTGGCGCGGACCACGCTGGTGATTTCCACCGCCGTCGAGCTCTGCCCGATGCGCGCGAATGGATCATTGGTGCGTGCGTAGTCGTTCAGCGTAGCCGCACCTCTGTCGGTGGTGTAGTCGTAGGCCTCGAGCCAGTTCTGCCGCACGACGATCGGATCGATCGACAGCGAGCGCACGTCTGTCAAGAAGCGCGCCAGGTGAAACGCAATCTGCGCGTCGTTCGGCTTGTACGGTGTGGCAGCTTCACCGACCGCCCTCACCTGCCCGCCGGTGGCGACCTCCACCACATACGGCGTGACGATGGACTGCGCCGAGCGCCACACAAGCCCGCCAGCCATCAGCAACGCCAGCGACAGGCAGCCGAAGGCCATCAACCGCCAGTTCTTCGCCTGCACACGGGCACTGCCGATGCGTTCGTCCCAGACCTGCCCCGCAGCCTGATACGGGGTAACGGGCTCGGTGGTGACCGAGTAGCGCACCTGGGGTCGTTTGAATCGCATGGATCGGTCTCCTCAATGGTTCGATTCGTCTCGCAGGCTCGGGCTTGCGCCGCTGCCGCCGGCGTCACCCGAGCGCAGCGTGTGCGCAGCCGTAGACGCACCGTGTGCGATGCGCTGGTTGCGTTGCAGGCGTTGCGCCCAAGCAGGTGGAGACGTTGGGGCTTCGGTGGCCGCGCCATCTGTAGCCGGAGCGGGCGCCCGTGGTGCGGCGGCTTCAGCGACGAAGCTCCCCACACGATCCTTGATTGCCTTGGCACCGGCAGCGACCCGTTGCCCGACGGCGCTTGCACCAGTCTTCGCCACGTTCGCCATGCCTGCACCAGCCGCGCGAACGGGGCCACCGCCTGACGCAGCGGCGCCAGCCTGGTAGGCGGACTTCGCGCCGCTCGCCATCGCGGTCGCGGAACGCGCAGCAGTAGCGCCACCGCCGATGGCTGCACGCGCTGCGCCCGGCGCCATGCGCGCACCGGCCGCCACGGCGGCACCGCCCGTCGCAATCGCTGCACCGCCGGCAACCGCCATGCCGGCCACGCCGAGCGCAGTCCCTGCGGCCGCACCCGCACCGAGCTGCGGCGCGCCGGACACCAGCCCGGTCGCGATGCTCGGACCGAAGATGCCCAGCCCCAACAGCGCGAGCGAGGCCAGCATGATCGCGAGCGCATGGTTGATCGAAGGCTCAGTGCCGGGTGGGATGCGGAACTCCGCGAAGATCCCCGAGCCGATGCCGACGATCACGGCGAGCACCAGCACCTTGATGCCGGAGGACACCACGTTGCCGAGCACCCGCTCAGCCAGGAACGCCGTCTTGTTCCACAGCGCGAAGGGCACGAGCACGAAGCCCGCGAGCGTGGTCAGCTTGAACTCGATCAGCGTGACGAAGAGCTGCACCGCCAGGATGAAGAAGCTGACGATCACGACCAGCCAGGCGAGGCCCAGCACCACGATCACATCGAGGTTCGCGAACACCTCGGGGAAGCCCGTCAGGTCGCTGATCTGCGCCATGATCGGTTGCCCCGCATCGACGCCCACCTGTGCGAGCCGCCCCGGCTGCAGCAGCTGCGCCTGGGTCATGGTCGAACCCGAGGCCACCAGCCCGAGCCCGGCGAACGACCGAAAGATGATGCCGGCCAGATTGTTGAAGTTGTCGATGATGAAAGCGAACGCGCCGACGTACAGCGTCTTCTTGATCAGCTTGCCGACCACATCCTCGCCGCCCATGGCCCAGAAGAGGCCGGCCAGCGTCATGTCGATCACGACCAGCGTCGCGGTCAGGAACGCCACCTCGCCGCCGAGCAGGCCGAATCCGGAATCGATGTAGCGCGAGAAGACATCGAGAAAGCGGTCGATGACCGACAGGTCGTCCATGACCATCAGCCCGTCGAGGCGCCGGCGGATGAAGCAGATGCCGGAGGTGCCGGTGCCGGCACTGGATCGTTCGCGTACGGCAACTTGCCGGTGCCCATGAAGCGCCGCCGCGTCGCCTCGGCCACCGCATTGCATTGCACCTCGCCGACGCCGCTGTGATCGGCCTTGCACTGCGCGCGCAGTTCCTTCAGTCGCTCGGGGTTTGCGACCAGCGATTCGACGCTCTCGGCCGGTTCACGCCGACTGCAGCCGACCAGCAGCGTCGCGCAGCACATCGCAACGATCAGAGAATTCTTCATCGTCGACTCCCTCAGTTGCCGTAGAAGTTGACCGTGAACGGCGTGTACGGCGTGCCGTCCCCTTGAAAGCGCCGACGCACTTCGGCGGCGCGTGCCTGTACCGCAACCTGCCGCGCCTGTTCCATGGCGGTCGCCCGGTGCTGCGTGAGCTCGAGCTGCTGCGCCTGGATCGCCTGACGCGACTGCAACGCCAGCAACTGGTTCGTCGCCTGCGTGGCCTGCAGCGCGCCCTGCGCGGATTGGCTCTGGTTCACCAGGTCGGTCAACGTCTGTTCGTCCGATGCGAAGTTCTGTACCGCCTGCGACTGGATCTGGGTCGAGGTGCGCAGTGCCTCGAGCGAGTTCGTCCAGCGTTGGCCCGCATCGAGCGCCATCTGGCTGCCGCTGGTTGCCGCGGTATAGGTAGTCGGGTACAACCGCGCGAACTGCGCCTGCATCTGCGACACGTTGAACGCCAACCCCTGCCCTTGCTGAATAAGCTGGCGCGTTGTTGCCAGCGTCGAACGCAATTGAGCGAGTGAGCTGAAGTCCAGGCTCGTGAGGTTCTTCGCGTCGTTCTGCAGCATCTGCGCTTCGTTCTGCAGCGACCGGATCTGGTTGTTGATCTGCTCCAGCGCGCGGGCGGCCGTCAGGATGTTCTGCACGAGATTGGTCGGATCGACCACGACCCACTGCGCCTCGGCGGCGGGCATGGCGGTCACGAGCACGGCAGTGGCGAGGGCAATCAAGGTCTTCTTCATGGCTGCTTCTCCAAGTTGATAGACGGAAACGATGGGATGAGATCCGCGGCCCAGTCCAAGCCGCAGTGGCGCAGCCAAGCGGCCGCGAAGTCCGAACGCGGAACAGAGCTCGACGCCGCATCGCACACAACGTCGATCGCGCGCTGGTCCTCAGGTGTCGACGCTCCGGAAAACGCCAGCGCCACCGATCCGAGTCCCAAATCGAACACGCGGTTGCCGAGCCGGGACTGGTAGTAGTAGTCCCGCTTGGGCTGCGCTTGCGCGACGATCTCGATCTGCCGGCTGTTGAGTCCGAAGCCTTCGTAGATGGTCCGGATCTGCGGCTCGGTCGCCTGCGGGTTGGGCAGGAAAATGCGGCTCGCGCAGCTCTCGACGATGGCCGGCGCGATGGTCGAGTCCTTGATGTCCGCGAGCGACTGCGTCGCGAAGATCACCGACACGTTCTTCTTGCGCAGCGTCTTGAGCCACTGCCGAATGCGCGAGGCGAACACCGGGTCGTCGAGAAACAACCAGGCCTCGTCGAGGATCAATAGGGTCGGCGCACCGTCGAACCGCTCTTCCAGACGGACAAACAGGTAGCGCAGCACCGCGAGCACCGCCGCCTTGCTGTGCATCAGCTCCTCCATCTCGAAGCCCTGCACATCGGCAGACCCAAGGCGGTCGTGGTCGGCATCGAGCAACCTGCCGTGGGCGCCGCCGAGCACGTACGGCTGCAGCGTTTGACGCAACGCGTTGGATTGCAGCAGCACCGACAGGCCGGTCAAGGTCCGTTGCTCGATCGGTGCGCTGGCCAGGCTGCTCAGTGCTGACCACACTGCGTCCTTCTCTGCGGGGCCGACAGCAACGCCCTCTTGAATCAGACGTCCTTCGACCCACTCGGCCGCCCAGGCGCGATAGCCCTCCTGGTCGATTCGCGCCAGTGGCTGGAACGCGATGGCACCGTCGGCGCCCAGGTCGTAGTGCTCGCCGCCGAGTCCGAGCACGGTCGCACGCATTGAGCGCCCCATGTCGAACACGAAGATGCGCGACCCCGAATAGCGCCGAAACTGCATCGCCAGGGTCGCGAGCAACACCGACTTGCCCATCCCGGTGGGTCCCACCACCAGCGTGTGCCCCACGTCGCCGATGTGCGTGACCAGACGGAACGGCGTCGCGCCATCGGTGCGCGTCACGATCAGCGGCGGCCCGTCCAGATGCGCATTGCGCTCGGATCCGGCCCACACCGCCGAGACCGGCATCATGTGCGCGAGGTTCAGCGTCGAGACGATGGGCTGGCGCACGTTGGCATAGGCATGGCCGGGGATGGACGACAGCCACGCATCGACCGCGTTCAAGGTCTCGGGGATCGTGACGAATCCGCGGCCCTGGATGGTTCGCTCGACCGCACGCAGCTTCTCGTCTGCGGCCGTCGCATCGGTATCGAGCACCGTCACGGTGGCCGTGACGTAGCCAAAGGACACCTGGTCGCTGCCCAGCTCCTGCAACGCTGCGTCGGCATCGGCCGACTTGTTCGACGCGTCCGAATCGACCAGCGGACTCTCCTGCTGGAAGATCGTCTCGCGCAGTAGAGCCACGATGTTCTTGCGCTTGGCAAACCACTGGCGGCGCAAGCGTCCCAGTTCGCGTTCGGCTTCGGCCTTGTCGAGGCACAGGAAGCGCGTGCTCCAGCGATACGCGAAGCCCAGGCGATTCAAGTCGTCGAGCAGACCGGGCCAGGTGGATGTCGGAAACCCGCGTACCGACATCACTCGCAAATGCTGCAAGCCGAGCATCGGCGCGAGCCCGCCCGTCAGCGGCTCATCGGCCAGCAGCGCATCGAGGTGCATCGGCACCTCAGGCACGGCCACCGGATGCCGGCTCGTGGACACGCAAGCCTTCAGGTAGCTCAGCGTCTGACCGTCGTCGAGCCAGACGATCTCGGGCATCACGCCTTCGAGCAGACCGAAGAGGCGTTCGGTCTCGGAGACAAAGCCTTCCAGACGTTCGCGCCAGTCGATACCTTCGACCTTCGTGTTCTCATAGAGCAGCTTCGCGGCGCGCGCCTGCGACTCCTCCGGCGGCAGGTACAGCAGCGTCAGGTGGTAGGCACTCTCGAAGTGGCTGCCGGCTTCCGCGAAGGCGGCCGCGCGCTCTTCGTCCACCAGCCACGACAGCGCTTCCGGGAACACCGACTCCGGATAGTCCGCTGCCTCATGCCGCTCGGCCTCCACGAACAGTGCCCAGCCGGAGCCGAGCCGATGCAGCGCGTTGTTCAATCGCGCTGACGTTGCAACCAGCTCACTCTGCGTAGCGCTGTCCAGGTCCGGTCCCCTGAAACGTGCCGTGCGCTGGAACGAGCCGTCCTTGTTGAGCACGACACCCGGCGCGACCAGCCCGGCCCAGGGCAGCCAGTCAGCAAGCAGTGCCGGGCGCTTGCGGTATTCGGCGAGGTTCATCATTGGCGTGATCCCTCACACGTCGAACAGCATCGGGTACTTGATGTGGCGCGCGAAGACCTGCATGAACTGCGCGTCCAGGCGTGCCCCCCAGACCGCGAGCGAATGCCCGACGATCCACAACGCGATGCCCGGCAGCCAAAGCTGCAAGCCGAGGCCCACCGCTGCGGCCAGCGTGCCGTTGGTGATCGCCACAGTGCGCGGCGCGCCGCCCATCAGAATGGGTTCGGTCAACGAGCGGTGCAGCGGCACCTCGAAGCCTTGGGGCAGTGGCGCCGTCATGCCAACACCGCTCCGCCGGTGAAGCTGAAGAAGGTCAGGAAGAACGAGGACGCGGCGAACGCGATCGACAGGCCGAAGACGATCTGCACCAGCTTCCGAAAGCCACCCGAGGTGTCGCCGAACGCCAGCGCGAGGCCCGTGGAGATGATGACGATCACAGCGATGATGCGGGCCACCGGCCCCTGGATCGACTCGAGAACCGATTGCAGCGGTGCCTCCCAGGGCATGTTCGAGCCGGCGGCATGCGCGGGCCCGACGAAGGCCAGCAGCAGGACGGTGGCGATGCCAAGCAGCATCGCGACGCGCCATTGAGGATTTGCGGAAATGCGGATCTGTGTCATGTCGGTTCTCCTGTGGTGGGTGCTGACGGGGACGAGATTGGCGGGAATGAATCCATCAGCTCGGGACTGAGCTGATAGCCGTGGGCATCGAAGCCGACGACGCGCACGACCTCCTGCACGCGGCGGGCATGACCGCGGCCGGCGATGAAGACGATGACGTTGACCGCCTCGGCGATCAGCGGCCGGGGCACGGTGACGGAGACTTCCTGGATCAACTGCTCCAGCCGCGTCAGCGCGCCATGGGCGGAGCCGGCATGTACGGTAGCGATGCCTCCGGGATGCCCGGTGCCCCAGATCTTGATCAGGTCGAGTGCTTCGCCGCCTCGCACCTCGCCGACAACGACGCGGTCTGGGCGTAGGCGCAGCGTCGAGCGCACCAGGTCGGTCATCGTGCTGACGCCGGGTTCGGTGCGCATGCACACGTGGTCGTCCGAACGGCACTGCAGCTCCACCGTGTCTTCGAGGATCAGCACCCGGTCGCGGGTCTCGGCAATCTCGTCGAGCAGTGCGTTCGCGAGCGTCGTCTTGCCGGTGCTCGTGCCGCCGGCCACCACGATGTTCAGGCGGTTCCGAACGGCCTGCCGTAGGAAGCTGGCCTGCGCTTCTGTAAGGATGCCGTCGGCGACGTATCGCGCCAGCGTGATGATCTTCAGTGCGCGCTTGCGGATCGCAAACGATGGGGCGCGCACCACAGGCGGCAGCACACCTTGAAAGCGCTCGCCGGTCTCCGGCAGCTCCGCCGAGAGGATGGGCGCGCCGGCATGCACCTCGGCGCGCACGTGCGCAGCAACGAGGCGGATGATCCGCTCGGCGACGGCCGGTGTCAGTGTGGTGCCGGTCGGTGCACGCCCGGAGCCGAGTCGGTCCACCCACAGCGAGCCATCCGGATTGAGCAGGACTTCCACGACCTCCGGGTCTGCCAGCGCCGCCGCGATCTCCGGGCCCATGGCAGTGCGCAGCATGCGGATGCGGCGGTCCACTGACTCGGCGCTGGTGCCGCCCGGCTCTTCATGACCGTCGTGCTTGCGAGTCATCCAGCGCCCTCCTCGTGCGGATCAGCTGGATTGCCAGTGGCAGCAACGGGTGTGGCGGCTTCCGGGAAGGCCTCTTCATGAACCTCTCGAACCAGGCTGCGTCCGCGCTGAAGGTGGCGCGCGAGCTGCTCGACGAACTGCGCGTAGCGGGCGCGACCCTGGGCTCGGACCGCGTCCTGTTGGCTCTCGGGAATGGGCACTGAGACCGTCAGGAAGTAGCGCACGTAGAGCGAGACGGTTTCGATCAGGATGTTCTGGTCGCGCTCCAGCCGATCGAACTGGCGGGAGAGCCGGTCGAGCCGCTTACCGGTCGCTGCTTCGCGCTGGTCGGCCGCGTCGGGCGAGAGGAACGACGCAAGCGCCGCAGCGATCACCGCCGACTTGGACACGCCTTTGTGCGCAGCGATCTGGTCGAGCCGCTTGGCATGGGCCGGCTCGATGAAGATGTTCAAACGGGTCCGGATGCTCATAGCGCGATCCCGTCGTCGGGGTCCAGAGCTGCTAGCCGCGCCGTCCGTTGTTGCCGCGGATCGAGATCGCGGGGCGGCTGCAGTGGCACGTCATCCTCGTCGTCCAGCACCAGCATGTCGCCGGTGTCCGCGATGGAGGGTGCCTCGACCGCGACATCCAGCTCCGGCTTGATCTGGTGCCCACCTTCGTCGGCGAATCCACCCTGAGCCGAGGCGTCCGGCATCTGGGGCACCACGGGCATGGCAAGGCCGCTCCAGTCGTCCGCCCGCGCCGTGGAGCGATCCGCATAGGCACCCACGGTCAGCACCGGGGGTGCGATCACCCGTAGTTTGAAGTTGCGATCCTGGTAGTAGCGCAGCTTCGCCGCCTTGATCGGCGGATGACCCGAGACCATTACGACTTCTTCGTCTGAAGGAAGCTGCATGACCTCGCCAGGCGTCAGAAGTGGTCGCGCCGTTTCCTGCCGTGACACCATCAAGTGGCCGAGCCATGGGGCCAGCCGGTGGCCCGCGTAGTTGCGCTGGGCGCGCAGCTCGGTGGCAGTGCCGAGCGAATCCGAGATGCGCTTGGCCGTGCGTTCGTCGTTGGTGGCAAACGCGATGCGGACGTGACAGTTGTCGAGGATGGAGTGGTTCTGACCGTAGGCCTTGTCGATCTGGTTGAGCGATTGCGCGATCAGGAAGGCGCGAAGGCCGTAACCGGCCATAAAGGCCAAGGCGCTCTCGAAGAAGTCGAGCCGACCAAGTGCTGGGAACTCGTCGAGCATCAGCAGAAGCTTGTGACGGCGCGCGATGCCGTCCGAGCCGTCCAGCGATTCGGTCAGGCGCCGGCCGATCTGGTTGAGGATCAAGCGGATCAGCGGCTTGGTGCGGCTGATGTCCGAAGGTGGAACCACCAGGTACAGCGAGACCGGGTGCTCAGCATCGATGAGGTCGGCGATGCGCCAGTCGCATCGCGAGGTGACATCGGCGACCGTCGGATCGCGATAGAGACCGAGGAAGCTCATCGCCGTCGACAACACACCCGAGCGCTCGTTCTCACTCTTGTTGAGCACTTCGCGCGCGGCTGACGCCACAACTGGATGAGCCAACTCGCCCAAGTGTGGCGTCGCCATCATTCGATGCAGCGTGACCTCGAACGGGCAAGCCGGGTCGGACAAGAAGTTGGCGACACCGCGCAGCGTCTTATCCTCACCGGCGTAGAGCACATGCAGGATCGCACCGACCAGCAAAGCGTGCGAGGTCTTCTCCCAGTGGTTGCGCCGCTCGAGCGCACCTTCGGGGTCGACGAGGATGTCGGCGATGTTCTGCACGTCGCGCACCTCGTGCATGCCGCGCCGCACTTCGAGCAGCGGGTTGTACGCGGCAGAGCGCGCATCAGTCGGATTGAACAGCAAGCAGTGCGAGAAGCGCGAGCGCCAGCCGGAAGTGAGTTGCCAGTTCTCGCCCTTGATGTCGTGGACCACCGCCGATGCCGGCCAGGTCAGCAGCGTTGGAACGACCAGACCGACGCCCTTGCCTGAGCGCGTCGGTGCGAAGGCCATCACGTGCTCCGGGCCTTCGTGGCGCAGGTAGCTGCCGTCCTTGGATGGCACCCGGCCGAGGAAGACACCAGCTGGTCGGTTCAGTCCGGCTTCGGCGATCTCTTCGGGCTCAGCCCAGCGCGCCGACCCGTAGGTCGTGACGCGCTTGGCCAGCCTGGAGCGCCAGACGGCCATGCCGATCGCGGCGCCCGTGGCGAGCAACCCGCTCGACGCCGCGATGGTGCCGCCACGAAGAAAGACGCTTGGTGCATAGGCATCGTAGAAGTACCACCACTCGAAGAGCTTCCACGGCTTGTAGATCGGTACGCCATGCAGGCCAAACCACGCCGGCCCCAGCTGCGCCTGATGCCCGAGCGCCGCTGCCGTCCATTGCGTGGCGGCCCAGATGCCAGCCAAGGCCGTCGACAACACCACGATGATCTGCCCGAACAGGACGCCTGTTGGCATCAGCTGCGTCTCCACGTCGAAATTCCAGTACATGCATGCCGATCGGCACCACTTGCACGAGTCTGGATTCGAGAGACCGCTTGGCACACCCACTGCGGCGCGGCACAGCGCAAGCTGGCGAAACGAGCTGGCTCAGGCTCTCGGTTATCAGTGCGCAAGCCCTCGGTGTTCAACCAAGAAGAGTCCCAGCGAACGACCTCCGCGTCCAAGGCCGTTTGGGCGAGAGCTACTGGCGCGCTGGCGCAGCACCGTAACGATCAGTTCATCGACTTTGCGTGAGTGAAGAAGCGTTCCAGAGCGATCGGCAGCTGGGCGCGTTGCCTCTTGTGCAGCAGGTAAGTAGTGATGGCCGCCGCGTCGTCTTGCCTGATCCAACTCGCGGCCCTTCCCTTCATCTGCGAGGAGCCCACTTCCGCAACATTTCCGCAAGCTCCTCGATGCGATATGGCTTGAGGAGGATGTCGTCCACTCCGGCACCAAAGAACCCCTCGATGTCCGACGGAAACGCGCTTGCCGTGAGGGCGACGATGGGTGTTCGTGGCCATCCCAGTTCCGCCTCGATCGTCCGGATCTCACTCGTCGCCTCGAAGCCGCTCATGTTCGGCATCAGGTGGTCCATGAAGACGATATCGAACCTTTGCATCCGGAAAGCATCAATGCATTCGCGCCCGTCCGTCGCCGACACGACCTCTACACCGAGCAGTGCAAAAGCACTCTCGGCAAGCGTCAACCCCGGCAGATCATCATCGACGACGAGAACGCGAGCTGCCACTGCAGTCGACTCCACTTGCCGATTCCCGATTGCTCATGACTATTTCCCGTTGGCGAGTCTCGTGAGACCGAGCGCAGAACAGATGGTCAGCAATAAGACAAGGTCGGTTGCTGGCTATCGGCCATTCACAGCCGATCACGCGGCAGTCGGTGGTCGCAGGCCCGGGGCGTATGTGATGAACCGGTCAGCTCGCGCTTCATGGGTCGAGACCTGGATGCGGTCGTTGCGTGCTCAAACGCTCGCTAGCAGCGCCAGTGCCTCGCGATGCAACGCGGGCGTGGCAGCCGCGACGACACGGCCGTCGAAGTCGGCCCGCAGCGGTGCGCCCTGCCAGTCGCTGATCACGCCACCGGCACCGTGCACGACCGGCACTAGCGCCATCACGTCATAAGGCTGCAGGCCCGCCTCGACGACGAGGTCGCAGTGGCCGCTTGCCAACAGGCCGTACAGGTAGCAGTCGCCGCCGTAGCGACGCATCGCGACGGCCCCCGCCACGCGCGACCAGGAGGCAGCGTCCGGTCCTGCGAACTGCTCAGGCGAAGTTGCGAAGAGCCGCGCCTTGGACAGCTCGGTGCATCCGCTGGTGCGCGCCGGTACGTCGTGGAGGTGCGTGCCCGATGGGTCGCCGACCCAGCATTCGTCCAGCGCCGGCATGTCGATCACGCCGAGCACCGGCCGGCCTTCCTGCAGGAGCGCAATCAGCGTGCCGTACAACGGCACGCCGCAGATGAAGCTCTTGGTGCCGTCGATGGGATCGACGACCCAGGTCCAGCCCTCGGCGATGCGTCCGCCTTCTTCCTCGCCGAGCAGACCGTGCTCCGGATAGCGCTCCCGGATCGCCTGGCGCAACGCCGCCTCCACCTCGCGGTCGGCACACGTCACCGGGCTGGCATCAGCCTTCAGCGTGATGCCGAGCGGCTGGCGGAAGTGGCGGCGAGACAGCGGGCGCACGTCTTGAGCCAGTGTCAGGGCGAAGGCCCGTGCCTCGTGTAGGAAGTCCATGTCGGTTGTTGTCATAGCAATCTCAGCCAAGTGGCCCAGTCGGGATGGTGGAGCACGCCGCGAGCGCGCTGGTACTTCCAAGTGCCGTACTTGCGGAAGTCGAAGTCCAGCGTCGAGAGCGA
>Ga0307508_10004529_pt1 | contig 13553 bp, 8 predicted proteins | sample 9_EM_MG_FD_203089 | JGI IMG/M metagenome (GOLD analysis project Ga0307508, IMG submission 203089) | Populus trichocarpa ectomycorrhiza microbial communities from riparian zone in the Pacific Northwest, United States - 9_EM | ecosystem: Host-associated > Plants > Roots > Unclassified | place... | reverse complement strand
CATCCTTTTTCTTCTTCTTGTGGGTCCTCCTTTTTTACTGGTAAATGACAGCCTAATCACCAGCCTGGAAAGCAAAGGGTTTGTGAAGTAACATTAGCGGTGTGTTTGGGATGATGAATTGTTTTTTTAAATTGTTTTTTATTTAAAAATATATTTAAATATTTTTTTGTTTTTTAAAATTTATTTTTATATAAATATATTAAAATAATTTAAAAAATATAAAAAAATTAATTTAAAATAAAAATAAAAATTAATTTTTTTTTATAAAAATCCAGTTAAAACACCTCCCAAACGCCTCCTGAAAATCTCGATGCTTGATGGGTTTTCATGGCTACACCCATTCAATGTCTACTGGTCTTTGATCATTAACTCCAACCCAATTCCCCCCCCGAGCTTCTCTACTTTTCTTTCTTTCTTCTTGAGGTAAGAGTGTATATTTCAGCAAAAGCTTTTGTCTTTGCTAATCTTCAGATTGCATTCTTTTATATTTTATCACCGTCTTTTAAGTTTTAATAGAGCCAAGGTAGGCTGAAGTTGGTCTGCATAGATCTGAGGTTCTTGAGGATATTGTTTTGGAGGCATTTTGTGATTGGGGAGCTAGGTTCATAAGGCCTCAGGCTTGCTAGGGGAGATTCTTCTGGTTCCTAGATATCTTTGTGAAGTGGGGTTTGTTTTTTTTTTTCTTTGGAGTTGGGAATTGGGCATTTTTAGGTTGCTAGGAGCTTGAGGGTTTGGGATACTGCAAATGGTGAGGATGAAAGGAGAGAGTTGGTTACCTGTAGTTGTTGCTTTCGTTTTATTTGAGCTCATTGGTCATAATATATCATTTGCTGCATTCACTCCTCCTGATAACTACTTGATTGCTTGTGGTTCTTCACAAAGTGTCACCTTTCAAGGTAAAACTTATGTTCCTGATTCAGGGCATTCTTCTCCCACTATAAAAAGTGGGGCTTCTGTTATTGCTAAGTCCAATTCTAGTTTCCCATCTCCAATTTATCAATCTGCTCGAATTTTCTCCGGCATATCATCTTACAAATTTGATATTAAGCAAGAAGGCAGGCATTGGATCCGCCTTTATTTTTACCCTATTCCAAACTCAGGCCATAACTTGATGTCTTCGTTGATTACAGTAGCCACAGATGATTTTGTACTCCTGAACAATTTTACATTCAAGAACTATAATGGTTCTTATATGTTTAAGGAGTATGCAGTCAATGTGACTTCTGATACTTTGACCCTTTCCTTCATTCATTCAAACAATTCTGTCACATTTGTTAATGCAATCGAAGTTGTTTCTGTTCCTGATGGAGTACTTCCAGACCAGGCGTTAGCTATAAATCCGTCTTCTACTGTTAGTGGTCTTTCTGAACTTGCCTTCGAAACTGTTTTCCGGTTAAACACGGGAGGTCCGTTGATCACTGCTGAAAATGATACTCTTGGGAGGATTTGGGAGAATGATGCCAAATATCTCCATGTGAACAGCTCTGCATTGAATGTTTCAGTTAACCCTGCATCCATAAGATATCCAGCTACTCTCACTACTGAAATAGCACCAAATTGGGTTTATGCCTCCGCCGAAGTAATGGGAGATGCAAAAGTAGCCAACATGAACTTCAACATCACTTGGGTGTTCTCTGTCAACCAAAACTTCAGCTATTTTGTGCGGGCACATTTCTGTGATATCGTGAGCAAGGCTCTGAACAATCTTGTATTCAATCTGTACATAAATGATGATATTGCCGTTGAGAGTCTTGACCTCTCAACCTTTACTGGTGGCTTGAATGTACCCTATTACAAAGACTTTGTCTCCAACGCATCAGTAGATTCAGATACTTTCACTGTAAGTATTGGTCCAGATACAACATCGGATATGATAAATGCAATTATGAATGGGCTGGAGATTTTCAAAATCAGCAATGAAGTTAAAAGCTTGGATGGGCTTTCTTCTGTTGAGAGCGTCCTTCCTCAATCACCCTCGAAGAAAAAGAAGATTGGAATTATTATTGGTTCAATTGTTGGAGCCCTGGGTGCATTTGGTTTGATTGGTCTCTGTTACTGTTGCTTGGCAGCCCGCAGGTCAAAGACTACTACTCACCAGGCACATCCATGGCTGCCATTGCCATTATATGGAAACTCTCAGACCATGACCAAGATGTCCACAACTTCTCAAAAGAGTGGAACAGCAAGCTGCATCTCGTTGGCTTCCTCTAATCTTGGTCGGCTCTTCACATTCCAAGAAATCCTTAATGCAACGAACAAGTTTGATGAGAGCCTGCTTCTTGGGATTGGCGGCTTTGGCAGGGTGTACAAAGGAACCCTTGAAGATGGAACTAAAGTTGCTGTCAAAAGAGGAAATCCCAGATCTGAACAAGGTCTCGCTGAATTCCGAACAGAGATTGAAATGTTATCAAAGCTTCGCCACCGTCATCTTGTCTCTCTTATTGGCTATTGTGATGAGCGGTCTGAAATGATTCTTGTCTACGAATACATGGCTAATGGACCACTCAGGAGCCATCTATATGGCACCGATCTACCGCCTCTATCATGGAAGCAACGACTTGAAATATGCATTGGGGCTGGCAGGGGCCTGCATTATCTCCACACAGGTGCTGCTCAAAGCATTATTCACCGAGATGTTAAGACAACGAACATTCTTTTGGACGAGAGTTTCGTGGCCAAAGTTGCTGATTTTGGCCTCTCAAAAACAGGCCCAGCTCTTGATCAGACGCATGTGAGTACAGCTGTTAAGGGTAGCTTCGGTTACCTTGATCCTGAGTACTTCAGAAGGCAACAACTCACAGAGAAGTCAGATGTGTATTCATTTGGAGTGGTTTTAATGGAAGTTCTCTGCACTAGACCAGCTCTAAACCCTGTTCTCCCGAGGGAACAAGTCAATATAGCAGAGTGGGCAATGACCTGGCAGAAGAAGGGCATGCTGGATCAAATCATGGACTCTAATCTAGCAGGAAAGGTGAATCCAGCGTCTCTCAAAAAATTTGGGGAGACAGCTGAGAAATGCCTTGCAGAGCATGGAGTTGACAGGCCATCGATGGGAGATGTCTTGTGGAATCTTGAGTATGCTCTTCAGCTTGAGGAGACCTCATCTGCCCTCATGGAACCTGAAGATAACAGTACAAACCATATCCCAGGCATTCCATTGACGCCACTCGAACCATTCGATAACAGCACAAGTATAATTGATGGAGGGAATTCTGGAACAGAAGATGATGCCGAAGATGTGGCCACTAGTGCTGTATTTTCTCAGCTAGTAAATCCTCGTGGAAGATGAGAAGCGAAGGCTTTCCATCCATTCTTGGACAAAGGACATTCTGGTGAAGATTCTGGGGAATGTTCCCGGATAAATGTGAAGATATAACTATCTCTTGTTACGTTATTCAAATTTTTTACCTCAAATTTTCTTCCATAGCTTGTAATATAGTTGAGTGATGCGTGCGAATCAATCCATCAGAAACTGCACGGTACCATAAGGGTTCTATTATTGTCTTGATCTAAAATTCTTCTGGCTTCCAGCTGCCATGCTATTTATTTTTCACACAATTACAGGATATTCAATGTGTTGGGTTTTACAATTTTTATTTATATTCACAGATTGATTATAAAAACAAGGCACAGCTCACTGTCTCAGTATTCTGATATACTTGCTATGCTAGCTTGAATTTGTGATGTCTTGTATTTCTGATATGCTACTACGTTACATAGAACAAAACAAATTTCTCTCCAGGTGTAAGACATGATTTGTGGGAGCTCATTCCCAACAATGAGATTCAGCCTATACTCCAAAGCTTTCATTTTCTAGTTCTTGTGATCTGGAAAGTACCATGTAAATCTTCTTATGTAATAAATTGTGCGTTTTACATAGCATTCGATTTGATCACCACAATGTCTAGCTATTTCAGCAGTTTATCCACTTCCTTACCGTGGTCATTATGGAGAACAAACAGGAGCCATGATTGACTCACAGCAACTTAGAGACAGGCCACCTTCTGTTCAGGACAAAAAGAAAAAAGAAAAAAAAGAAGAGCTTTGTCTTTGTGAATAACCTCTGCTAAAGCAATTGCTGCACAATCACTGAACAATCTTCTGGTCTTCGAATATTTTTTTTGTAATTAAGAAAAAACTAAGACTTTTGATCGAACTGGGCTCGAGCGAACATGATTCCAGAAGAAATGGTCAGACGGGATGGGTTGCAAAAGGGTCTGTATTTAGAATTGTGATTAAGAGTTTATTTAGAATTATGATAGAGGTGATAGTTTAAAATGGTTTTTATTTAGAAATATATTAAAATAAATTTTTTTTATTTTTTTAAAATTATTTTTGATATCAACACATTAAAACCATCTAAAAACATAAAAAAATTATTTTAAATAAAAAAAATTTAAAATTTAAAAGAACACGAGGTACACCGCATTTTTTAACCGACTCTAAATCTTATCCCGTGGAGATTTTCCGCATTTGCTGGCCCAAGGTTGAATGCTTTCAATCCTGATATTCTCTGAAGGAGAAAGTTTTACAAATGACCTGAGTCTGGATCATGAGAATCGGTCAGATAGAATAGGATTCAGATATTATACATAATTTAATTTTTTTTTATTATTGAAATGAATTAGCTCTCACTACTCGAAAGAGGAAAACAAAAAGAATTAGGCTATTAGCAAAGTATTTTGTTATGCAAAATCCCTTTATCAACTCATAGTTTTTTCTTTCTTTTGTGCCTTGGAAATGGAGTCCGAATTGTTGGCAATTAAGATTTTTCTTTGGACATCGTAGTCTGCAAATCAAGGCAGCTCACATGACTATTCCCTAGTTTCCAAACTAGATCCTCCTTTCAGAATTATTGTGATACTATGGATCTTCTCAAAGTTTTTGATATCTTCGATATATGCTCATTAATCTTAACTACATTAAAGAAGACATTAAATGCCTTTCCGATTCCTATCTTTTGATTTATATTATTTGTTAATATATTTCTTCAAGTAAGATTCTTGTAGACTGATTCAACTATAAAAACTTATATTATTAATTATGATGTAAATGTATGGTTTATATTATTTTTAATAATACATGAAAGGGAATCAAAAGAAACGCTAACTAAGACATAATCGAGGAGGCAACCGCGGGATGGATCCTGTAATTAACATGGGAGAGAAATGAAAGAAACAACGACGACTGTCAAGATCGAACCATAAAGCAAATAACTTATACTGAACTTTGAGAAAAAAGATTTGAAAAGAACTAGCAAAAATGACGGAACAAATTTCATAATAAAATTGGAAATCATTGTTTTGTAGCAGACCATAATCCTCCTGAAACTCTTACCAAGTAAGTTTCAATTATTCCGGAAGGAGTTGAAACTTCCGGTGTTATTTTTGCACATGACAACTATTCCCACTCACTTCCTGCAAACTATTCCATGTCCACTGCTGGAACCTCCGGTGCAATCAAGCTTGCCAAAATCCATCAGAAGAGTGTCCTTTTGGTCCAAAACCCCAGCTGGAGAGAACACACAAGCGCCACAATCGGCAGAGAGAAGAGATGTTGTCCTAAACATTTCCTCTCCTCCCACAACTGGCATTGCAACTCCTGGCTTCGCCGGGTTCTTGAAATCAGGCTGGTAAGTCCTCCCAATTACCCCTTCAACTTTCGACGATAGACCAAAGAACTGGAATTGAACCTCTAAGTGAGCAAAACAGTCATCGGAAGGTATCTGATAGTTATGAATCCTGTCATCTTCTTTGGTTACTGGCACAACATTGATTGAGATCTCTGCAACCTCCGGGAGAGTGACTAGGACACTGTTCTTGCTCGATGTTCTCTGTACTTTAATATCACTATCTGGGGATTGCCATGTAGATAACTGGCCTTCCGGTATGATTAGATCTTCCCCATTGTGGGAGAATTTTAGATGGTCAACCTCACCATTCCAGGTTGATGCTTCGGTGGCCTCAAGAGAGAAACTGTGCGAGTCGAAGAGGATGCCAAGGGCTTGAATCCAAGTAAAGTCCCTGGTTCTGCCTGCTGGCCGAAGGCCAATAAAACGGGCATTGATTTGTAGGTTGAGATCAGATACTAAGCTGAAATGTTCATTGCTTTTGCCATGAAAGTAAAAGACAATGCCATCTCCACCAATGAACCGGGGGTCCAAGCATGCTGCTCCAGGTGCATCGCAATTCGGCTTGATACCTATAATCACCAAGAAAATCATTTTGAGTCGTATAATTACTAGTATAACCCATCAAATGAGGAAAGCTGTTCTGATTTATGAAATTATAGAACCGTTGTAAATAAACACTTACGTTTGCATTCGGTCTGGCATACGGGCGAGTTACAGTTCAAACGGCAAACTTTTCTCACTTTGGGGTCTGTTGGATTTGCTTTAGGGCATTCAGCTGGACATGCCATTTTCTTGCGAGCACATGGCCCGGTGATACAGGTCCGATAATCAGCATAGATTTGTGCTGCACCACAGGCAAGTAGCAGAATCATCAACAAGCCATAATTGCTACTCGAAACCTTCATAGCTATTTCCGTTCAATGACCTAAAGATATAATAGATTGTTGGTAACAAACCTGTGCTGATACTTGCCTCTAAAATTCTGATCTCTATATAGATTTTAACAAGTGGGATTTCTTCTCCTTTTTTAAAAAAGGTAAAAAATAAAAATAAAAAAACCAACTTGCAAATTCGATTTCTTGCTTAGCTGAACTTCCATGTGGTTGTCCTTCAAGTACATTTATGGATAGTTAATTTCTGGTCAATGCTTTAGAGCTTAAATCATGATTTAAAATTGTACTCCAAGGTATTCGACTTTCAGCCACACTGAAGAATTCAAAGCCTTTCCAAGGGTGCTGGTTTGAGTGTTGCATTAAAGGGAATCAGCATGCTGAGTCCATGTGATAGCCACACCCTTTTAGCCTGGTAAACCGCTATGAATTCCTGTTTTTGTGCTGCTGCATGTTCCTTGATAGCGTTCCCTGGCTAATTACAGAGTACATACTCTCTGTTCAATTTCAACATCATTTTTTTATTCCCACTTGCGGCATTGCAGGTTTTGATTCCAGACATGATCCTTGACTATCGAACTCTTTCTCCTCCTCAAGAATCGAAGTCCTCACAATCGCCTTTGAAAAATAGAGCAGGGTCATCTCAGGAGCAATATCTGGCCCATAACCAGTAACCATTGGAGTCTAGACAGTGAAAATGGGGATTGTTTTTATCACTTGTGAAGTGAGCATGTAAGCTTCTGACAGTGACTCTTGAAAGAGAGTACAAGTACAATGAAATTCCTATCAAGTGGTACACCTACAAACTAAGGATTAGTACTATAACTTTATTGATAATAGGTTAAATGGGCACTATTCTCATTTGTTTGTTTCGGCATGCAAAACCGACAGATAGTTCAAGTTGCTGTCCCATGTTAATTGGAAATGTCATCTTAAAGCAACATTTTTAGGAATTCCAGCTTTAACAATCAGAAGCACAACAGTCTATATGCGACATTGTCCAATCCAGTGGTACATTCCCCTTGGATATATTATCTTGTAGCCCGGTTGGTGAAGTTATCCATCAATCATACATCGATTATTCATTATTCTTTATCCTTATTCACCAAGATTCTTAGGACACGACAAGCATCTGCAGACACATTATTTTTTCCTCCTGCACAAGAAAAGATGCCATACATGATATGCGCATCCTGCCCTATAAGATTCTCTTATCGCTCACGATTGATATAATCTCCCTAGCTTCTAACATATACACACCCCTTTTCCCAAGAATTTTGCGTTTGAGAGTCATGATTAAGGAAGTGAAAACCCAAGTCAATGTTGGGGTTGCAGTGGATGTCTTATGGAAAGCTTTAACCAAGGATTTGAAGGATATTCTTCCAAAAATGATGCCAAATTTAGTGAAGGATGCTGATATGCTAGAAGGAGATGGTGGCCTTGGTACAATCTATCTCTTCAACTTTGGTCCCGGTGAGTCCATTTCTTTGGCTTATACTAATCAATGACTGAACTTAATTTCTTAGTTGGATCATTTAATTTTCTGAATGAATTAAATCAGCAAGTGGAAATCACATATTTGTCTCGTCTCGATGTACCTGTGATGGCAGTAACCGAGTTTTTTTTGCATTCGAAATATTATGTCAGGTATAAAAACAGTAACATACCAGAAAGAAAGGGTTTCAGAGTTTGATGAGTCTGTTCATCGAATCGGCCTGGAAGTAATAGAAGGAGGCCATCTGGATCATGGGTTTTCTCATCACAAGGCAACTTTCCAGCTTACTTCAACCGGAGAGCAGGAGACTCTAATTGATGTCACGATCTCGTATGAGTCTGCAACAGAAGAAGATATCATGCCACCAAATACACCATCATCAACATTACTTTTCATCAAGAACCTGGAAAATTATTTGGTGCATGGTGCACCTTAGATCATTTTTATTACCTGGGTTTCTTCTCTTTTGAGTCCTTCCCTGTTACTGTAATGAAGGGCAGAGAATTTCATTTTGATGCATTGATCTTCAGTAATTTTTGAAGTAATAAAGTTTCCATGTCATTGAATTAACAATAACAAGTACATAGACACGCACAGAACATCTTTCCACTTCAATAACATCACCTACGAAATATTACTAGCACATGTATGACAAAAGACAAATGATTTTACTGCAAGTCAATATCATTGTCGTTTTAAAGTAGTAGAGTGCCATAGTTTGTCAACGATGGTAACCATCCCAAATCATGACACACCAAACATAAAAAAAACATAACAGTGAATAGGAAGAAACGCCCTTGCAATACAAATACTGGCAAACAGCACCTGACAGCCGACATTACTTAATTAAGTCTGAAGCCAGGTAAGCTTCTATTGTTTTTCATTAGGAGAGCCACAAATTGCGGCATTTATTTCCTGCAAACGATGCCATATCCTGCAGAAGCCCCCTTGGTGCAGTCTAGAGTGCCATAGTTCATGACTGAGGAGGTCTGTTGGTTTGAACCACTTTCTGGAGAGAATATGCAGGAGTTGAAATCAGTAGAGAAAAGGGATGTGGTTCTGTAATTGTTTTCACCTCCCAAAATTGGCATTGCCACACCAGGCTTTGCAGGGTCTCAATCAGGCCTGTAAGTCCTGCCAAGTACTCCAACTTTTGAGGATAGGTGAAAGAACTAATTAAACTGCACCTCCAAGTGGACAAAGCAGTCATTAGCAGGCACTCGATAGTTGTGGATTTTATCATCTTGTATAGTCACTGGAACTTCATTGACCATCTGCTCTATCCTTCAAGGTGATTATGGCACTGTTCTTTCCTGATACTCTCTCTACTTTTACATCTCTCTCTGGTGAGTACCAGGTGGTAAGAGAGAGCCTTCAGGTATGACTAGATCTTGTCCATCGTAAGAGAACTTTAGAGGTCAACTTCACTGTCCCAACTTGCTGCCTTAGTGGCCTACAGAGAAAAGGTTTGAGAGTTGAAAAGGATTCCCAGGGTTTGAATCCAAGTGAAATCCCAGTCTCTGCTTGCTGGCCTGTGACCAATTAAGCGGCTGTTGATTTGAAGATCAAAATCTGATACTAAGCTGAAGTGCTCTTTGCTCTTTCCATGGAAAAAGAAGACGATGCCGTCACCACCAATGAAGCGAGGATCATAGCACGCTGATCCTGGGGCTTCACGGTTTGCTTTGCGATCTGGAAAAGAAAGAAGATATATATATATATATATCAGAACCATGCTTCAGCAACTGTAGTTTCCACAACCAAATTTTGCAAATCGACAGCCAATAAAAAAACATCTAAATGTTTTTTAATCCTGAACAGCATCATTTTCATTAATAACATCATTGCCAATGCTATTTTAATTATCAACCTGATGAACATATTTAGCATTGATAATGAGAATTGAATGAATAGAAGATGGTTATATCTTACGCCTGCACTGGGCCGCGCAATGAGGAGAGTTGCAGTCAACATAGCAAACTTTTTTGTTGTAGTCATGTGAGTAAGGTGGCGTTTGATATGCCGGAGAATGATGGATTGAACAGGATAATTGTTTTTTTGGGAAATTATTTGGTGTATCATTAGATATTACAATTTTTTTTTATTAAGCTAAGGCTGGTTTAGAGAAGAAAGTTTTATCCTACCAAAAAGAGTAGGATAAGCTTGTTTAACTTTTTTTTTTTATATATAAAGATTAATCTAGTTGAGATAAATATAAAAATAAAAATAATAATTATTATAAATTTAAAATTCAACTAAGGATCGACTAGGATAAGATTAGGGTAGACTATTGACTTGAGTTAATATAAAAATAAAAAATATTATTATCATAGTATTAATATTCGATTCAGGGGTCTCGATCCGGGGTTAGGTCTGGGTCACTAGTATGAGTTGATCATTGACCCGGGTTAACATAAGGATAAAAAGTTGTTATTATTATAGCTTTAAAACTCAACTCGGGGTCGACCCGAGGCTAGGTCCGGGTTACAAATTATGTTGACCATTGACCTGGTTTAATTTAAGGATAAAAGTGATTATTATCGTAGTTTTAAAACTCGACTCGAGGGTTGACCCAAGACCATGTTTGGGTCACAAGTCGGGTTGACCATTGACTTGAGTCAACATAATGATAAAAATGATTATTATTATAGTTTTAAAACTTGACTCGGAAATCAACCTGGGGCTAGAACCAGGTTACGACCGGGTTGACCGTTGACCCGGGTCTACCTTAGGATAAATATAGTTATTATCATAATTTTAAAACTCTACTCAGGGGTCGACCCGGGGCCAGACTTTAGTCATGGGTCGGTTCCTGGTCTCGGGTTGACCATTGACCCAAGTCAAAATAAAAATAAAAATAAAAATAAAAATGATTATTATCATAGTTTTAAAACTCAATTAAGGGGTTGACCTATGGCAAGGCCCAAGTCACGGGTCGAGATGGTCAACCCGTGTTGATCCAAAGCGGTGTAAGAATAAATATAGTTATTATCATAGTTTTAAAACTCGATTCATGGGTTCGACCCGGGGTAAGACTCGAGTTACGGATCAGGAGAGTTAACCCATGTTAACCTAATTTTTTTTTTAAAAAAACAAAGCAATCTTATTTTGACAAAAAAAAATATATATATAAAAAGTCAATGGATTGTTTTACCTATGTTTATCTCGGGTCAAGTAGGTCTAGATCTCGGGTCAGCTGAATCCCATCTAACATCTACCAATTATCCAATAAAATCCAAAACATACCAAACACATTACAAAATATTTATTTATTCAGTTCTAGTCAATCCATTCCAATCTACCAAACACTAAGTGTAAGGGCAAGCTACATTATAGCTCCGGTTCCTGGGGGTGCTGCAGTAGAAATATGGTTCTTCTGCTTCTGCTTGTATGTACCCTGTAACTACGGTTAACAGAATGATGAAAATGGACCTGCTACTTCAGTTAATGATATAGGAAAGAAAACCAAAATAGGTCAAGTGGTGCAAGAACTCAACTTCTCATGTTGCTATACATATAGAATTTAACAAGCTGCAGGTCAACTGTTACGATTGGTAATTAAGTTTCTCTTTTGATCTTTAAAACTCCTTTTCAGCTTGTAAATCAATCTACACCAGGTTGGTGTTTGAAGGATGAACAATGGCTTAGTTGGCTTGAAGGCGATTAACTAACACCTTCCATGCGCAAACTGTAGTTGTCTCAGGCTTAGTTGGCTTGAAGGCGATTAACCAGTAACTAATGCCTTCCACGCGCAAAGTGTTGCCTCACCGGAGGAGGCACCGCACGCAATGACAGGAATATCGGTAACTTGAGACTGTTAAAGTTAGACTTCATCATCAAGGATGGTGCTATTCATGAGTGAGGAGGTATAGGCACCAGATAAGGCCTTTAATTTGTATGTTTAATGCTTAGATCTTGGTTAACAGCACCTGTCAGCCAACCTGAAAGCTGGTTCATGTTCAGTTCTTTCGATGGATACTAAGCTAAATATTTTTGTGTTGTTACTTTGTTCTGCCTTTCGTGCAACAATTTGCACTGATTAGAGTCTAATCCCTACTCCGCCAATGATTTTTATTTATTTATTTATTTAATGATAGTGAGCATCTTTGAATCAGCTTAATATTATTGAAGATTAAGTCTTCTTTCTTAACGATCTTGATGCATGAGATTCTAGAGAAAGTAGGGTGTTAGAGCGGGTTTGTTGCAATTACAACCTGTGAAATGAATAGCAATAGCCTAAGAAGAAGCTTACAGAGGTGTTTTTTTTAAAATAAAATTTCTCGAAAATATATTTAAATAATAATTTTTATTTTTTAAAAAATTAATTTTAATATTAGAACATCAAAACAATCTAAAAATATAAAAAATTAATTCTAAAATATACTTAAATTTTAATGAAATGTTATTTGAAACGCAATTTTAAATGACGCAATTTCAAATGACGCCTGGATATTCTAAATGATTTTTCTTATAAAAATTATTGTAATTTTTTATTTGATTTGATTTGATTGTTGGATTATATTTAAATTTTACTATAAAATTTTACAAGATATATTTTATAGTGGGTAGTTGCCAAATTTTTTAGCTTTAATATTTGACCAATTTAATTTTGGTTTTTGGTTTTTGGTTTTTCATTTCTCCTGTTTGCTTTCGATTTTCCTTTTCTTTTCTACAGGAGGTCGGCGAGGGGTTTATTTAAGCTATTGTAAGTCCTCATTTTTTTTTTTATGGTTATTTGTAAGATCCTTTTTTTTTTCTTTTTTTTTCCTTTTCATGATTTTTATGTATTTCTATTTTTGTTAACGTAATCTATGTTCAAGTTATGTCATGTCTTAAAAGAACGACCTTCATATCAACCTAGTATATTTAGAAATTTTAATAATTCTCCTAGATGTTGTCTCCAAGGTTTGAACCTATAAAATCAAAGAAGAAAACATATAAACCATGAGGGGTATAGCTCAACTGATCAGATTCTAGATTTATTCTCTAGAGATCACCGGTTCGAGTCTCTTAAACTTCAGGATCACTGGAAGTTTATATGATCGTTAACTTTAGGGCCCGTAGGATTAGTCGAGATATGTGTAAGCTGATCCGGACACCCATATTAATAATAATAAAAAAATATATGTCCTTGAGCACCTTAGAGTTAACTCTACCAATAATTGGATAGATAAGAAATAGTTGTATTAAGTCATTCAGATTTTTGTAAATGTTTAAGAAATAAAAAAAATAAAAAAATATTTGTTAATAAATCATTAAATATTTCTATGTCCTATATATTTTAAAAAATCTTAATAGGTTAGAATCTCATGTTGTTTTGTCTAAAAAGATCATTTTTTTATTTCCCATATGTTCTTGAGATTTCAAGTTTTTTGAGAAATATTATTTTTTAATGTTTTAAGAGTTTTTTACACTTTGAAAAGAAAAATAGTGTTTTTTATCCTTAGAAATTTTCATGAATTTTTATTGATCGTCATTTTATAATCTACATTTAGATTGAATAAATTTGGTTACCAAATCTTTTCCATATATGCTT
>Ga0307508_10004528_pt1 | contig 13553 bp, 21 predicted proteins | sample 9_EM_MG_FD_203089 | JGI IMG/M metagenome (GOLD analysis project Ga0307508, IMG submission 203089) | Populus trichocarpa ectomycorrhiza microbial communities from riparian zone in the Pacific Northwest, United States - 9_EM | ecosystem: Host-associated > Plants > Roots > Unclassified | place... | reverse complement strand
AGCGTCGTGCAGGGAAGTACGGTGCATTGGAAGACATAGAAATAGGTTGTACATTGAGATTTTGTATTTGCAAGAGGATACGCTCCGACAGATCCCATCATCCCCGCTTCACCAAGCAACGACTCCCAAATGTCGCGCGCATTTTTTCGATTGTTATGTCCGAACAATCGAAAAAATCTTCTGTTACGACAACCTTTAATTCCGACCGGCTCTCCAAAAGACTGAACAAATAGGCAACAAAACGGTCTGAATAGTCCTCATTTTGGACCCGCACGGTCAGTTGCCGAAGACATGGGAGAAATGGGCCTGGCTCATCGGGGGGTTTCGTGATCCCCAGCATCTGGCAGTGTGCTTCATCACCCGTTTCACCTAGCAAGATAAGAGCGGAGATGGCAATGGGGTCACAACAATCTGTAACGGAGAGCGTCTCGATTCGGGGATGAGTAATCAGGAAATAGTAAAACTTTGGGTCGCGAAGGTCTCCATTCATGAGGATGAGACTCTTCAGGTCTTCAAATGGGGGGTATGGGATCGCGGGGTGTCCGATGGATTCCGGAATTTCGTCGGGATGCATTCCAATCATGATCAGTTCCCGGAGCTTTGGTGTCCTCAAGAACTGCCGGAAGATCATGGAGGGATCGCTTGGGATTCCCAGTCGCGTGAGGTAATTCAATGTAATAGGCTCTCGATTCATGACGGCATTGAATCCGAACCTTAGGTCCTGGATGATTACCACCTCGGCGAGTGGGCATCTTGAAAGGAAATCTAGGGCCTTTTCCATGGTGCCCCCTTCCAGCTTAATGCACACCAAGTTGTCACTCTGCAGGTTTCGTAAAGCTGAAAAATCTCCCATGAATGAAAGCCCTCGAAGGCGCGGTGTCTGTGCAAGGGTAATTTCGGGAATTTTAGGGGCAGAGAAATTGTGGTGGCTCGTGATGATGAGGATTCTCTACCGCTCAAGCGGACCTGGCAAGGGAAAGGTGATCGCTTCGGTTGAAAATTTACCCAGTGTTAAATCGAGCTTTCGGCAGCGGGGAAGATGGGGATAGATAGTCTGGACAATCTCGGTGGGAAATGTGCACGAGAAATCGTCATCGTCAAATAATGCGATGTCAAGCGAGCTGTTCTTGGAGCGCTCCAACAGAGCTTCGAGGTATTCGACCTGATATTCGATCTTTTCGAAATCTGGTCGTCTTATCATTGTCCAAAGACTGGGGCTATGAAGCGCGGCTGAGCGCCAAACAGAGCAGACGGAGGTGATGGCGAGTAAGAAAAGTTCAAGTCGTTGGCAATTATCGCGTCCAAGGAGGAAAATTTCGACGAGCAACTCGTGCGGTAGTCGGAGAACGAATGCCGTGTTCGATTTAGTATCGCCATCAGTGGGGGAAGAGCCGGTTGCTGGACAAGGCCCCGCAGACGGGGGCCTAGGGGAGACAATGACGCTCATATTTTCCTCCGTTCGATAGTCTGCGGCGCGGCTAATCAAATGTAGCTGGCTTCCGAGGGTACACGAATCAATCAAATGCACCAGCCAGTCCACGCGTCAATTGTTCGAAGACGGTCTTGGGAGTGGGGAGTAATAGGAAAAATAGGAAAGAATGACCTATCAATAGATTTGCAAGACGTCCAAACAAGTACTTCCTTACCGACAACGGTTGGCCTGGTGTCTGTGAGAAGGGTGGACTTTTTGAAAATACCGGATGCCTCAGAACCGCGCATCGGAGAAAGCCGAAAGGCCTCCAACGTCAACGTCACACTCACCTGGGTCTGCCTCATCCCTCACATCATACAACGTGCTATACGGGGTCGTGAACACAAAGTGATTGATAGGACTCTGCGGTTTCAACTTACAAACGGGTTCATCAAACTGCCAATGGAGCATCCTTCGACTCCGTTCGAGAGGAGGACCCATTCTCCTTCCTTCAGTTCTTCGATCTTCACAACCTGCTCTCGCAGTCTTCCTTGCTCTATCATCCATCGACGAATAGTTCCACCAATACCTCCACTTTGACTCGGAGGCGTCACCCAACCACCATCCCGCCAAAATGCTACATTCCTCAAGGAACCCTCTGTAATCTCTCCGTCCTCATTATATAAAATGACTTCTGCAGACGACGGATTTTGCTCGATTTTAAGGCGCTGACGAGCTGTGGTGTACGGGTCTCGGACTGTAGTTTTGTACGATGTAAATGGCGAGCGTGGTGTCGGCTCTTTGTCTATAAGAACTCTTATTGGAGTGGAATACTCCACGGGAAGCGAGGCGAGCCAACTCGGAATCCCTGAAGGCGCCAAGGCGGAGGCAGCAAGGATATCGAACTTGCGTGGGGGAACTGGGGCCACCGACACCTCCAGTCTCCCATCGCAATACACGACAATCCGAATCTATGAATGCTTGTAGGTATTTGGGGCAGATCAGCGGATGAAAAGAAGCCAAATGCTTTCACCTTGTATGCGTGCCCATCATCTGTGTGCTTGTTGTCTCTCGCTCTCTCTTTCTCAATTGCACCCTGAGCCAGAGACAAAATCAGTTCGCAAGAATTATTTTCCCGAAGCTTCGTGGCGGCTTTAGTCCATCCAAATGCATCACATGCATCCATAAGGCGGGCGCGATGATATGATAAGAGCAATATCGGCGAGTCTGCATCTACATTCTCATGCTGAGGGACAGTTAACAGCAACTCCCAGGGACGCGACTCGTCATATCGCATGGAAGAGAGCAATTGGAAGTCGGCCGAGCAGTTCATTACCAGGCGCTTGATCGTAATCTGAACTTGTTCAAAGTCCCAAAGCAGGGCAATCACACACACCTTCACAAAATGTACATCTACCATTTCCATGCTTTACATATCCAATATACAAAATACACGAAATCAGCAGCCTTTACCGATACATCACCATGCAATCTAGCAAAGTGATTCACTCAATATCAAAAACCAAGAACTCGACGTCGCCCTCCCCTACGTTTTTAATCTCCAATTTGTCGCCAACGCTTCCCGTGGCAAATGTGCCGTCACCCTCGCCCAGCTCAAGGCCATCATTGATGGTGACACGTGCACCGCCTTTCGACTTTGACAGCGCCGCCCTCTCGTTATATCCAGAAGTTTGAATGACGTGAACGTAAGCTTTGCGCACACTTTCTCCGGGAGCGGGCGCAGGAAAAGCGTGCTCGACGGTCGCAGTGGGAGAGAGAATGGAGGCATACACTGAAACGGGTGCGTGAATTGGGACAGGACCGGTGCCCTCGCGCTCGTCGACGACTCCCGAAACCTCGGAGGATAGGGGAGCAACTATTTGCAGGAGCTTGTCTTTCTTCTCTGCATCGCTGAAGCTGCGAGTGTAGTATTTTGGATTGAGCCGGGACACGCTGGGCTGCACCCATATCTGCAGGAAATGGACTTGGTCTGACTTATTCCGGTTATACTCGGAGTGCGAAATGCCAGTCCCAGCGGAGGTCATCTATTATTAGCAAGAAACAAGAAAGTCAGCCTTAAAGTCTTGTGGTGGACGATTGTTCCCTTGGGACTTACCTGGACATCACCGCGTTTCATCGTCTCTAGGTTGCCCATAGTGTCCTGATGCTCAAGTTCACCGGAAACAATGTAAGAGAATATCTCCATTTCGCGGTGTGAGTGCTTCCCAAAACCTGTCGAAGGCTCCACGCGGTCTTCGTTGATGACGCGCAGTGCCCCGAAGCCATTGTATGAAGAGCTGAGGTAACTATCATACGCAACGAGAGTAAGTATGTGCTTGTGGAAGCGTATCATCAAAGCATGAAACACGTACGAAGCAAAGCTGAAGGTATGGAAAGTCTTTAGCCAACCATGGTCCGCATGACCGCGTTCCTGAGATGGGCGAGCAACAAGCTTGACGTTGGGGTATTTAGGAGACGGGGCAAGAGAAGGCGTCTCGGTAGATGGGGACATGTTTCTCGTCGTTGTTGCTGTTCGAAAACTAGAAGATACGAGAGTTGGACTCCGCAAAGGAATCAGACGACTGAGGAGTGTTCGCTGAATGATGCTGAGAGGGCTCTGGACGTCTTCTACTGCGCTTTTATAGACGATCGCGAGTAGGACGACACATACGACGAGTGTAAGTTGAAGATGACGGAATGTCAGCATGACAAGAACGTGCTTACGTGATAGTGTCATACAACTCGTCAAATCAATCACGTCATTCACCTCACGACGTTCAAGTTCATCTCCAAGACGGACAGTGTTCCAAGAAATACCTGGATATTGTAGCAGTCGAAGGGGGTGTTCGGCTCTGTTTGACAAAGCAACCATTTTGGCTGGCTAACTCGGACTTTCTGGTATGAAATAATGAAACGGCTGCTGTTCCTCGTAGATCGCACGCTGCAGGTTGTGATAGGGCCGTTTCATCTCTGGGCATTATACCTTGTCGTCGCTGAAGTCGGGTGTACGTTTTTTCGCCCAATTTGGCAACACTTCGGCTTGCAAAACAGCCGACTCATGAATGTTCATAGACGGCTGGATATTTAGCATCAATCGGCGTCCAATCACCGCGAGTATGTGACTCATTAATGTTTAAGGTGTTTGACTACCTCCTGACGTTACTGCTTAGTCTTGTATACAACAATATCATGTCTGCTTATTTTTGCCACGTTGAGAACATACTGGAAGCTTTGCGTCTTTTCGAATCGTTCTGGGGATGTTCCCCCAAAGCAAATTGTGCCTCCCAGGGAATTTCTCGACAAGTCTCTGTCGTTTGAATGTACTTCAGATGGTGACATTATGAAATGTCAAAAGGATGGGTGTGCGGGCAGGTGGAAACCACCAAGAACACATCACTGCAGTCAATGCGGTGTTTGTAAGCTGGAATGGGACCATCATGTGTGTTAATTTGTGCTTATTATTCAAGTCCTGACCTGACACCGCTCGTCCTCTTTGACAATTCCATCGACTAAGTGTCCGTGGGTTCGTGTTCGAATTATTGTTCAGAGATAAATCTAGGTGTTAAATCATCTCCCCGTGCGTCCCAGATCGGAAACTGTGTCTCGCTATCCCAATCCAAGCCGTTCCTCCGTTTATTGGCACTTACGCCTCTGGCAATCAACATTTCTGCTATCCCCGTTGTATACCCGATTTACAAACATCTCCGCTCCGCACTGCAGCTGTCATTCAATGACCCATGGATTCGCGAGAATTGGTGGGACTGGAAGTGGTCCTGGATTGTGTATGGAGGTCCGTTTGGTCGATACGTCATCGGCATCGTCTATGGATATCGGGCTTTGCAACGAAAGATCGTACACAAAGGACCATCTCATTTCGGCGACTTCGTGAAGGAACCGAGACTCGCGCTAGCTGGTACAGTGCTCTTTGCACTATTACTAGGCGTGTTCACTGTGGTGAGTAATTTACCACCCTGTAAGGCCCACGCCGTCGCTGAAGGGAACGTATAGGGCCTGAGTATTCAGATGATGCGGAATATTTCTAACGGCGAGACTGCTCTGGATGTTTTCAAACATAATCGTTTGCACCGCACCAATTTGTTTGCGTCGAACGTTTCTAAGCGGCTCTCCCCATCACCTGCTGTTGCTTCTCCCTCGCCGCCTTATGTATGGATCCCACGCGCTCTATTCTCCGATTACGAGACAAGATCACTCCCTGAGACCTTCCACGGCGCCGCTATCCCCGTGCAGCCGGGTGAGAAGCTATACGACTTAGGCAAGGAAAACAATTGGGCTAAATGGAGGGCTTTGGCACGGAACGAATATGCCTTAGAAGGATCTCAATCTCGGCGCCTGAATAACCAGTGAGATCCTCGTTTCTTCTGCTAGATAGTTTGTCGACTCTAATACGCCCATATCTAGGTGGACACTGAATCCAAACGTCCTCGCTCGCATGAAACAAGATATAATCCAGGACTTCAAGAACAAGAGTACATTGACACATGAGACTGAGTAGAAGATGTAATGTGCCCCGCCGATCTGTACCGTGTTTAAGGAATGGGAAGGGACTCAACATGCTACCGCGTTATATCACTAAATGTACGTACGCTTGTACCAGCACCACAGAGGACAGATGTTGCACAATTATACAAGGATGCATTTTGTGTGAAAGATCTCACGATCGCTTCTGCCGAATATGTGATTCCATTAGGACATCAAGCCCTTCCTTCATGCCCATTGCATGCTAGCGCAACATCAAATACCGCCCGGTATAAATCCGCCTGTGGTTGGAAATAAGACGGGTGGGACGTGTAGGAGAATTGCTGGGTTATTGAGCCACGGTGCTGAATTTGCTGAGCGGTAAGATAACTCGTCTCGCCAAGCCAGCAATTAAGGCATCGAGCGATGAATCATATTTGACAGCGAGGAAGACGGGTAAGACAATCACAGCGAGCATCAGGTAGCATGAAGCAGTAGTTCCAAATCACCAACGCTAAGAATCCTTGTCCAGCGCAGTTCCTAAAATTGCCACCACATCCTTTTGCATTTTGGACAGATAAGCGGCTAATTCCTCATCTAGTAGCGTAGAGTGTTCAAAGGCTTGAGTCAGCTGAGTGCGAAGCTAGATGTGAACAAGCCATCCAGGACGAAATGGGTTAGGTGCCTTTCGACTGATGGAGAAAATTGACGAGAGAGGACGAATACAGTTAGTAGAGCTTTGCGTCGCTCGACCACTTGTGACGTCTTGCTTGAGGCTTGCTTCTCTGCTTCCATACGCGCTAGATTGTTTGCTACCCGTCGAGCTTGAACCATAACATCATCTGGGAGATCGGCGAGTTTGGCAAGTTCGAGGCCTGAAGTAGTTGTCAGCAAGTAGGACTAATATTTGTATCTCATGCTGATAGATTTTGCTTTCCATAATGCGGAATATCATCTCCTTGCCCGTCGAGTAATCTAGTGTTTTCGTTTGCAACAGGTGTCTGCCTTGGGCTGATCGTGGGGGGAGATCTCACCGATACTGGAATTGGAGGCCGAATTGAGACGACAAGCTTTGGATATTGTTCTAGGAAAAATCAGTCAGCGTAGTTCCGTAGCTATGACATGCAATACTAGAACCTTGACGGCTAAATGGAGGCTAGGAGTTCGTCAATTTCAGCGTGCAATGCATCTTTCAATTGTTTCGACATCGCGTACTTCACGACTTTGGGCCGACGGCTCAGGGTCACCGATAGATCGTGGAAATGGCTGGAGGCGGCTTGCTCAAGCTGGCCTCCGCTTCAGGGTATGCAAATCTTACGTGGCAAAGTAGCAATAAGCCTTCATGGAGTCATTTCAGCGTCGTCCAAGGATGCTCCAATGTGATTGCTTACACCAAGATCGATGAGAGACTCGGCAATGGCATGTGCGATGCCCATCCCCTCGATTGTTGACGTGCCTCTACAATTATGAGGGAGTCTGCATACACATACACGTCTTGTGCAAAAGACCCACCGCCCTAGTTCGTCAATCAGGATTAGGGAGTCCTTTGTAGCCAAACCTGACCAGAACGCGTCAGTGAGTGCATTTGTTGGCGTAGAGTGTGGACTGACTTAATATCATTGCGCACGACGCCATCTCGTTGGAGAAGGTGCTCAGGTTGCGTTCAGGGTCATCATCGTTGGAGAGGCGGGTGAGAAGCGCATCATGCAATCTCGACGATATCGGTTACAGCCTGCGTGCAACGTACATGACACCGCAGGCTTACTTGAAACTTGCATATTCCGCCGGGACGCTTGTAGATGGTGAGGCTCCACGCAATAATGCGCAGATTGACCACACTCACAAGCACCCGCAAGTTGCCATGATCGTTAAAAGACCTAGCTGACGTATGTACGTGCTCTTGCCTGACATTCCACTGTCACAGCCAAACCTATGCCGGATCGTTCACAACATACCGGACATACTAGTAGCGTAAGATCAGCGAATGGGAGTGTCGAGTCATCCCTGGCTTACTTCGGTCCCTGGACTATTTGAAACGTCGACGCTGTGCATGCGTATGCGTCGTTAGCGACGAAGGCTCCAGCGGACTGTACATTCTCTAAGATCGGATGACGTCCGCTCTTGATGGCCAGCTGCGACTTTGTCGTCAACACGCGGCGCCAGTAAGTCGCATAGGAAGTCACTTGCCGTCCCAGTGAATTCAGGCCTAACTGGTGTACAACCGAGTAGGTAGTAGCACTTTATACTATTAGGGCTTGTTCACTCACCGTAGTTGTGCACTGAGAACTCAGCACAGTAAGAGACTCTCAGCACCGGTCAATTTGAGAACCAAGTACAAACCAATAGACGCATGAGCGAAAGCCCAAAGGAGATCTAGGACAGATATCTAGAGAGAATGATGAGAGCATGAGTGGAGCAGAGTTCAACTCCGGACTAACAGCTTCTGATGCTTTGTAGAAAACGCTGATATTCTCCGTGATTTCGCCCACCATGTCTTGTATCACTCTATGGGGCAGCCGTTCACGCGCGGACGGTGACGATGGTGCAAGGACCCACCTGTCACTTAGCATAACGGCCTCTTCGAGTGCATCTTTCATTCGGGCATTGCGTTTTTTCTACTCGTCAAGGCTGAGTGCGTTGTAACTCCGTGGTCCAGTGAATCGCACGTACCAGTTCCAGGGTAGTAAAGATATACTTAGCGCCCTTAGTCGTCACATTAAGAAAACCCCGAGGCAACTGTCCCTCCAAATCGTCCTTAGCAAGTGTGAGCCAAAAGCCCCCGCCTTTTTCGATATATGTCAATGACAGCGCGAGACTGTGCTCTGTGCTAAGTGAAGCACATAGGTCATGAATATCTCCAACATTCTCCTTGTATGTTTCTCGGGCCACATCAAGCATGCGATTGAAGTTAGCTCTGACGGCGTAGACTTTGTTGTTAACAGCCGCAATCCCAGATCGCTGAGGCGTATTGTGAGCTCCCCGCGCCGTGACCGGCCCGGCGTCCATACCTTTGCTATCCCTGCGTCATCGTTCAAGCCCGCCGCCAATAGTGACTCAACATGACCCAGTCTATCATCTTGGAGCAATTCAGCGATCGTACGTAACATGGTGCATCCAGCGCTATCCAGAGCGCTTCGGATAGCTGGGATGCACCGGACCATATTCCGAAGGCTGAGAAGGGTCTGTACGTGGCTAGAGGCGTCTCTGGGATTGGAGGTTTGGTGCTCGGGGTTAATAGTGATTATCTGTAAGATCATGAGATCACCGTCCATCCCTGCGTCATATGGACAAACCGAAGTGATAAGTTTGTCCAGGTCGATCTTGTTTATGGCGCGGAGAGCCATTCTTATACCGTTGAAAATATCTTCTGTTTGAACAATCTCCTCTACGGCGTCTAAACGCATGTCGATGGATTTCTGAACTTTGCTAAAAATGAGACAAAGGTCCCGTTTCACTTCCGGGTAAACGTACTAGTAGTTGGAGCAAGAAGATTTGAACGCAGCAAGCGAGCGCCCATTGGAGTAAAAACATGATTAAGGAGACTGAAGTGTAAAACCAAGTGCGAGTTATATTTCCGACGCTAACACAGAGATGAAAAAAAAAAACCTTACCCGAATAGTGAATGTTTGGTCTTCTTACTAGCATTATTGCCACATATCTCGAGATTTTTCGCACTGTCATGGTCAATAAACATGGTCCCTAGAAACAATATCATTAGACGCATGTTGTTAACTAATAAACTCATAAAGCGTGCCTTCGGTCGTCTTCAAGCGAATTTGAAGCGACTTTGGTGAATAAGTAGAATGCATTTTTGTTTGAAGATACTTGAACAGGGCTGATACCGCGCACAATGCAAACGACCTGGCGATAGAAGGACCATATTAAGCGGCTAACTGGTGTAGCAGGTAATAAGCCGCGCACTCCTTGGTCATAGAAAGAATTGCGGCAGCCCTGTCCTCGTCTTCAACAATTAGTTGGGTGACGAATTCAAGACCTAAGAATAGAATGAGTAGATGAATAGATGCATGAAGATTCACACTTTCCTGCAGTGTCATTCCAATATTTCCGCAAGACGGACTCAATGATGACATCGGGGAACTCGTCCTGCATATATTGCACAAGTGCGGATGGCGGACGGCTCGAAGCAGGATCGGAAGGGAGAGATGAGTCCAGAACAATAATAGCTGAGGGATAATGAACATGGATGTGATGGAGCGTCCTGACGTATGTTTGGCCATCAGATATCTACACATCCACGGATTGTGAGTGCAGAAGTACTTCTTCAGTTCAATTGTGATACATACCTGAAGCAATGACACTTGGCCAGTGTTGCGATTTAAGGTGGCTACCCCAATTTCCCTCCCAATTCCTAAAGTGAACCCGAGCTCAGGAGTTTTGGCGCGTTGGTCGCGGTGCGGAGGCGTACCTCGATGCTCATAGACTGCTACCACATGGGGACCGGAAGATTCACCCGCTGCTGTCGAGGGTCTAGTGCTTGGAGGGCGCCTTGGTCGCGACTGACTCTCTTCAGCTGATTGTGGACGAACAGGCATGGCAATAATCACGAAAGCTCAAGTTGACGTTTGTTGTAGACGTGACAAAACTAAGGCTAACAATTATTTGAAAAGGTACAAAAGTACAATAAACTATGGGGCAATAGGCTTGACTCAAAACGCAAATACGGCTTCCTTCTTCGTCCTCCTCCCACCAAACCGTTTCGGTAAGACCGTAGCCGCATTATACACCGCGTAGTTCGATAGCCCAAGGCCGACGGTGACGCCAATGGAGACCTGGAGTATACGCAGCGTAATGTCCTCGCCTGTGTACGATTCTCCGTCCACGGAGGAGATTCCTGACTGGAAAGTGCAAACGGCAGGTTGGTAGATGGGATAGCGAGTTTACTGTGACATACCGGAATTAAAAAGAGGACTCCGGGCACCATTGTAGGATAAGCATAGCCTTTGAAGATGCGAGAGTATAAATTTCCGAGGAGCCCGACGACAACCGCCCCCACGGCAGTCACCGAATCACTTCTGGAAAAATATCTCGAGGACACACGGTTAGCTGAGAATAATGAGTCAGTTAGGAGAAACGTGATGATGATTGGGAACACAAGATGTCTCAACACACCGGCGTAAGATGCGGAGGAAATAAAAATCATGGCAACAATTTGCTTCAACACCTTGCTCTGCCGAGTGAGCGGTTGAAGATTACGAAAGGCGGAGATGAGCGTATACGAAGGAACGAGCAGGAAGAGCCATTTCCACGACCATGAACGGAGGTAGAAGGGGGCATCGGGGGAGCGTGTGCACGTGTCGGTCATGAAGTGGTTTCGTGAGACATCGACGGAGATTCCGGTGGATTGGATAAATCTAAGAGCCCCCGAGGGCCAAGGTATCGTATCATTACCAGCTAACCGGACGAATAGTCCAGTTAGTTTGTTGGGATTGAGGAAGTCAATCGCTTGCTGTTTCAGCGCACTCTCCTGGCGATCCCAAAGTAGCCATAGTTGGGAACCAAAGCTGAGAGAGAATCCCTGTAATACAATCTTGAGAATCAACTGATAACCGCAGAAGATTCACTTGCCAGAAACAGCGAGTAAACGACGGCATGCACTAGCTTGATGCTGCCACTCATAGCATGTTTTGCGGCAATTTCTTGAGCGCTGGACACTGTATTTGCAAGCTGTTGAGTTGTTGAAGGGTGAACCCAGCTGAGGCTTACGAATTATGAATCCAGGTAGCAGGGAAACCACGCCTGCAGTTGATGCAGCCGAATAGCAGACCCATTTCTCATTGTCTATCCTACTTAAGGCTTGGGAGGCAAACGATATGCAAATGACGGCTGTAACCCTGGGGAATGACAACGCATTCGAGACGTCAGCGACGCTGATAGAGGCGGGAAGTATGGCGCCAACACTCACTCATACAAGGTAGAGAATACTCATGAACTCGCGGACGCATAGATAGAAAGCGTTGATACGAATGCGCCGAATATTCCAGCCACAGCAGCGTCAATGAGAGAACCGTTGAAGGCCATAGGGCAAAGGAGAAACGCGGTCAGGAAACCAAAGCATATTCGGGCAGGACGTCCCCAAACGGTTTCCCGTCCGGAGAAAGCAATTTCCCCAATCGCTCCGCGGCTTCGCTTGCACAAATGCGAGAGTGTGTGATATCTTTGTATATTTCGTATGTTTCCGAGAGGCGTCCTAGGTCAAGTCCGGTTGGTGTTTTCACGAGTCGCATTTCGGTGCTACCTTGCACACCGTCGCCAAATGAGACCAGCATTAGGGATGGAAGGAGTATTAAATGAGCCTCCCGGAGACCCAAAGCCTGCCGAGCAGCCTTCATGATGCCTTCGAGACGATGAGTGGGTGCGCCAAACCGAATGAACGCTTTGCCAAGCCTGAGCAGGCAGTGACGCTTGACGCTGCCAGCTGCATGGGAAAAGAGTGTTAAGTACGTATACTTAGCAGGGGGGAGGGGCTCATTACATTGACTCTTGAGGAACTTGGCTTCGTCTTCCTGTGAGGGAACGCGTCCATTCTCCATCTCAAATGACTTTCTCCAGAGTGCGATATCATCAGTGTTTCTTGGGATACCTGTGATACGCGGGTCATCTTCTTCTAGATTTGATGCATTGGTGTAACAGCTGCTGAGGGAGTCGGACCTTTCTCGTCGCGGCAGACCCATATCGAGACTGGGGTCCGTGAGTTTCAAGGGTCGCCACTCTCGTTTTTCTGGAGGGTACGCCTCGATGTCTCCGGACGACTGTTTATCATCGTAAACGGAGAGACCACCAGGAAGGCGGTCCCACATATAGGCGCGGGCTAGAGTACAACCACGGCGGTTTTGTCAGTGTCATTTGAACCTCTTCGTTGTTGTTCAAACTGGTGGACGTCGAAGTCTTCGCGGACGAATGAAGGCTCTGGGTGATCAAGATACTCAAAATCGCCAAACGACTCATCTTCCTCAGAGTGTCCAAACGAAGCAAAGGGGTTTTGGAATACCATAGGAACGGACTTGAGAACGAATGACCAGGCAGATTGCCGAGGTTGTTTAGGCAAGATTCCAAACGGATCACGCAGTGTAGGACCAGAGAGTATATAAGGGTACCTGACACCATCTCGGCGGTGTCTATGTCGTCCACATTTGCAACAACAATAGTCTCGTGACCAATCGTCATTTCATTTTCATTTTCATTTTCATTTTCATTTCAATTTCAAGCCCGGTCACGAGACTGGCGCCACCTAATTCCCAAAAGAGGCAAAGAATTTCCGCAAACGGCTGAGGTCTGACCTGAAGGGTATAGTTCGTCACACACAGCGTAAGTAACGGGACCGCCATCATTCACGTTACCGCTACTTCAAAACCCCCAGCAGTATAAGGGTTTAACCTATTGTGAGACGCCATAACCATCCTCCAATGTAAAGGCGTCCCGAAGATTCGGGGCGAAAATCCCACGAGCCCAGTGTTCGTGAAGGAAGCGCTTGAGACTATCATTCAGGCGCCGCTCTACTCCATCCTAACGCCCCGCGAACCGTTCCGGCGGAGGGGTGGCGCACGAGTCCACTTCCCTTGGTACCGGTGATGTGTGTCGGTCCCCTCTTGTCCCCGACGTCTTCTCGATCTCTATACCAGCTATATATGAGAGGTTTAGATGACGG
>Ga0307508_10004527_pt1 | contig 13554 bp, 11 predicted proteins | sample 9_EM_MG_FD_203089 | JGI IMG/M metagenome (GOLD analysis project Ga0307508, IMG submission 203089) | Populus trichocarpa ectomycorrhiza microbial communities from riparian zone in the Pacific Northwest, United States - 9_EM | ecosystem: Host-associated > Plants > Roots > Unclassified | place... | reverse complement strand
CCGATTGTACCGTGATTTCTTCACCAAGTCGACGGTGGACGGGAAACCACGGAATCGGTTGCCTGAATACCTTTTGGCGATGCGCGAGGTGGCGCTGGCCGCGCTTGAAGGCGGGAATCGTGATCCATTCTCGGTGTTATCCCAATAGATATTTATGTCCACGGTGATCCGGAACGATTGCAACCTTGACTTAATGAATGCAGGGTAGGGAAAAAAGGGAAATAGGAGGAGCCCGGGTTCCATGCAGGTCCTGAAAGGGACCTGCCTTCTTTCTCCATCGGTGTACCATGTCCTCGGTGAGCGTTTTGGAAATGACTAGGTTTCTATGTCAGGTGCTGCCGACTAGCGAGCGGGATCCCTATGCATCCACCATCCGATTGGTTCTCTATTTTTGTCGCGCCTTTCTGCTGCGCGGCGGAAACAATTTTGTCACTGCTTTTATGTTATGAAACGTGTGTGAGGGGGCATCGAGAAATGAGAATATTGACCGGGAACTCACGGAAATTTCCATTTTTCCGAAATCGATCGATATGAACGCGGCCGCGGCGAGGGCGAGTCAAGTTAGCAGGGTAATTGGCCTGATCTGATGCGATGCGGCTGGCCCTTTTACTGTTGGTCATCTGCATCTATTCTTTTCTTCCTTTTTTTCTGAATATCCGGTGAGGTATGTTTTTGATGAATGCATATCCGCGCGCCGGGTTGCGTGATGCGATGATGTGAACAAAGCCAAAAGTCATTGTGCTTGCGCTAAATAGACGTTGACGTTGGTAAAGTATTGTATTTTCTGTATGCATATAGTGAGCGCTCTCTAATGAATCGCCCCAGGTCCAGGTACATCCTCTGAGTCGGCTTTGGTACCTTGCTTGATCTTCGTGATTGGTGTCTGGAGGGAAATATTTGGTGGATCCGCGTGTTACAACGGGCGCACACGCCGAATATTGAAGACGGAAATCTTCGCAAATGGGAGCTTGAATTTTTGGGATTTTTCATTGTGGCGTTAACCAACATGATTTTCGGATGATTTGCGAGTGCATGACATGTCAGGAACCCGGCTGAGCTGGTGCTTCTTGCTCATTGCAACGGCACAGGAGACCTGAGACTATTCTGTTCAGAACCCCGTCAAGGCCGAGATGTGTTATTTGTTACTGACGCTGCTACTCTGAGACAGTTGACGACCCTAGTGTCGCACCTATAAAGAATTGAACAAAGACAAGCCGTATGTGTGGGTGTGTGTGAAATGGCTACCGAGCTTTGTTTAGGAGTCGTTGTTTCACACAGCGGCAGCGGAAAACGGGAATTGCGCACGTAAACAGAACAAACAGAACAATGAATGATAATGATGAGGATGGATAATAAGGAAGGAGGGGTAAACAAATGGCCCTGTCCTTTCCCCGGCGGCACATTCAATGAAAATTGTCCCTATCAACCGAGTTTCGACATTTCGGTTAACATGTCAGAGCGAGCTTATGAACTGGAAAACACCGAGGGTGGTCGGAACACTTTTTTTTAATATTTTTATGAAAACCCATGGTCACCAAGGGAGCACGGCGACCGACATCTTCGTCACCGTCTCTTGGCAATCGTCAATGTTGATTAAGTGAATGGATACGGCTATGCAGCTGGTGGGCGGGAAAGGCGTGGCGGCGTGCACGCGACTTACTTGCGAGCGGCAGTGTAATGTGCGTGTAGTCGTTGTTTACTAGTGACTCGAGGTGATGTTTCAGCCTACGTCCCCAAGGCAGTGCTAAGCGCGTGGCCGGGGAAACTAGGTGGGAGAGACGAGTTTAGCTGCGGGCAGAGGTGATGCGACGGCAGTGTTATTCGGGGCGTTGTGTTGGATAACGCGTAACACATTATTTGGCCCACCAAAAAAGGAAGTTCTCATTGAGCCCGATAGGGATGGCGGATTGGCGGGTGAGCGGGTGTTTTGAAAGATTTTATTATTTTATTCGAATATTTGAATATTTTCTACTCGCGGAATTCCCGATTCAAAAAGGTCTGGGAATAGAAAAAACGACGGTTGATGGCGCGCGTCGACGTCTGATGTCAATGAAACCCCGCCTTGTCAACCATCAGGAACGGCTCTGGTCGAGCGAGAGTGTGCTGCTGCTGCCCGCCAGCACCTCGTTTCAGGCGTGTTGACCGCAAAAGCATCCGACTCATTGTCCGTAGTGAACAAGAAGCGAGGATGTTTCAGATAACAGATTCCCCGAGAATCTTTTCATTTTGGTTCGCTGATCGAGGGCACAGGAGAGTGTGCTCTACTTTTCCGTTTCTTGTTCAATTGTCGACCCTTTCGAAGGTCTCCCAGAATCCTCTTATACCGCCTGTTGCCAGCCCACTCCCATGTCCATTCACCTCCTTCCTCCATCGTTTTCGAAGACGTCCAGGACGTGCGGGTCATCCTAATCCCCACTATCACCTCCACCTATACTCTTTTGCTTGGCCTATCTTCGCTTAATTTCGCAAACAGCTCGCGACCGACACATCTTGGGTCGCCGACTCTCAACTTATCTACTTTCTACCTTTGAAAATTTATCCACGTCGAGCCTAATAGACGCAACACGCATAATGTCTTCTTCTGTCGCACCTGCACGCGGTCGCCCGCGCCGTTCAACGTCCAGCTCTCGAGACCAGTACTATCCTGGATCCACTGGAGCCAAACGTCATACAGATGAGCATGACGAGCTCACTGACTCGGGATCTGATGGTGGCTATAGTGACAATGAAGGTGGTCATCGACCACACTCGCCAGCTGAAGCCCGCCCTCGGCGAACCCGCACACTTATGACCCCCCCGCAATTGACCATCCTTCACGCCTTACTCCACCAGGTCCGTGCACCTCAGCTCCACCCGCATATATTCATATTTCTCAGCTCTAAATGCCTCGATTCATTACTTCTAGACTCGGTTTCCTACCACCAACCAGCGAGAAGAGGCTGCCCGTCAAACCGGTTTAACGCCCCGTAAAGTTCAGGTAAGCAACAAAAAAAACTCTCGCTGCTCATTAAATGATGATCGTGGTCGGTAACTCTGACACTTTTTCGGTTCATTCCGCAGGTTTGGTTCCAGGTATTTAACTCCTTCCGTCCGATTTCAAGAGGGTATTTGCTCACAAAGTTGTCCTTGCCATTCTGTGCGGTTCTCTTTAACTCCTGTTCAGAATCAGCGGCAAAAGCAAGTGAGTTCGTTCGGCTCCCCCCATTGGGATAGATCATGCGCCCACCAGAATTGCAAAGAGATATACTAATGTTTCGAATATTCACCCCCACAGAACGACGCAGCACGACGAGCAAATACCGCGAATCTTCCGCTGTACTCTGCGAATTCTGGCTCTCAGTGGCGTGCTGGTCCGGCATATCAGAACGCAAACGCGAACGCTGGCGCAGGAGGACAATATGCTGTCCCCCAGGCGCAGATGCCTAGCAATGCAGCGTTTGCCGCGGGGTCCCTTATGGATCCTGTGCGTCCTTCGACGCCAGATGCGTATATTCCTATGGGCGTAGCGAATAACGGCGGACATACTCGTCGACGGTACGATTCAGTTACGTATGATTCACGGGGTGCAGCAGTTGCCTCTCATTCCCGCTCGACGACTGCGCCGATGTACGGGATGGCGCCTGTGCCAATGCCGTTGAATGATACGCCAGCCAGCGCAGATGCATATCGCCTTCGCTCGCTCCGCGCTCCGCCGTCTCCTCAAAGCTCCCGCTCGGCTCCTCGCTATGATCAGGAGGACCTTCGTGGCCTTCGTCTACCTCCTTTGAACCTGGAAAATGCTGGTGAAAGGGGGAGGTCTGGCTCACACTCATCTCGACCCCCAGTGGCTGGCACGCGTCCTTCCCACCTGCGGACAAGCACCACGGCAGCAAATATTCCGCCGCCATTCACGTTGGAACCACAGCCGATGTGGTCTAACCAAGGCATGTCGTCCCCTACTGCTGCGACGAACATGAGCAATGCCGACCCGCGGTCTCGTTCTGGCAGCGACCCTCTTCGCGGGTTTGATGACTTGAACCTGAGCTCCGGACAAGCTCCTCTCCAGCGTCATCCGCTGGCTCAGAACGCGTCCAGACAACAAAGCGATGGCCACAGACGTCAAACGTCACTCCAAGCGAACTATGCTGCTACGAGCGGCGCGGCCATCCCATCTCCAATAGCACGTCTTCAACAACAGAGCGGCCCCGCTCGCTCTAGTACACCAGGCCCTTACCCCCACGGATATGATCAGCGTGCCACTATCGGCGTACGCTCACCCCCTGTCGCGGACCCGGTTGGCCGATCGTCGACCCCTTCTCCCGCTAAAAAAGGATTCTGGAAGTGGGGTAGCAAGTCCTAAGAATATGCGCTCATTATTCAGAATTACAACGATGTTGCCTCACGCCGCGCATACATCCAAGTTTTACTTTGGGCCCCCAACCGCACGACCACAGGGTTGCCCCGAATTTTCTTTTTCCGTATTGTTTTTTTCCACGTCATCGCCTCACGCCTGCATTCATCAAAAAGTTTCCCACTGCTTGCCTAGGCCCTTTCTGCGTAGTTTTGCAAGGCTAACGCATGGCCTATAATTCCGTTACGAAATTCCCTGCTCTAATCTACTCATCGACTTCTTGATGGCTCTCGAGTGTCTCGCATCCCACATCTCATATTGGTCTTCGTCATACGCCTCCATAATCATTCCATCATCGGTTTCAGCGCGGCCATTACGTTTACCACCACTTCGATCGCGGTCTTGTGGTATGCGGCCAATCCAACACGTCCAAGTTAGGAACTGGCTCGTTTTCGGCATTGGTTTATCATCGGCATATTGGCGAGGTTTCTCCATTGCCCCTGCGACGCCGTCGTGCCGTCGGACATGTTCAAGCTCATTATTTGTTCCATTGGCACATGACCACCTATTGTGCCTTACCGACCACCAACGCGACCGCAGCCTCCTTTGGTGACGATAACTAATTGCTCGCCAAGCCCGACGGACCTGATGATGATTCCCGGACTTTCTCCTTTTGTTTTTTGTTGCTTTCCTAAGTTTTTTTTACTCCCATACCTCCTCTCTAGTTCTCTATGGGAATTCCCTATTTACCAAGGGGGAGTTCTTCATTTACGTCTCCGAACCACTAATTAGCACCGCCTTTCGTATCCGTAACTACGTTCTGATTCAACGGGTGCAAACACGCTTTTCTTTTTCTCTCTCTCTGACGTACACTCTTACCCACCTACCTAACTTCTCTTGCTTGCATTTCGTTTGCTTGCATTAAAAAAAACCTAATGTCAACCCGGCATTATACATTCGTCGTTTTTGTCTTCTCTTTTTTCTCATGCTTCATCATCGATTCACAAGCGCAACTTAACTGCCCCACTGCTATCACAACAAGCGTCGTTTTTGTGTTTTATAAAACATCGACGTTGTTCCAGTTTCATGCATTGACGCTGCGCGCATGCATCCATCCGTTCCATTCCATCTCTTGGTGATTAACGGGTTTCTCCTTTAGCTAACAAAAAAGAAGCCCTTTCGTAGTTTTAACTCTCAGCACAGTAAAACTTGCAGCCTCCTCTTTGATTTTTGTCCTCTTCGTTATTCGTTATTCGTTCTTCCTTGTGAATCGTTCTCCGTAATTTCCTGCACACCACAACACGCTTTTTGCAACGAGAAGCGTCTTAATGCGCCATCTCTTCTATAGATTTCATGCCCAAATAGAACTTCCGATGACAAGTCACACGTTGATTCCTCGAAAGGCATGAGAGTGTTGTGCCGTAATGATTGACTGGTGAGACAGGAGTTGCGGGTGTACATGGAAACTTGAATGTGAGGCATCTATTGAGCAATGAGCCACAGATGCTTATTTGGAGAACCCATCATCATGAGCGAGCCGCAGCGTCACCAGCAGCAGTGCTTGCGCGTCGTTGCAGTAAAATCTGGCGCAACGCCGCCTCTTCCAATAATAATGGCTTTTCCCGGGTTTCTGGGAGAATGTCACCGCTCGCTACAGCGCCGGGAGCAGTGCTGTCACCACGGGCGGCGAGCGTGTTTGTCCGCGTGCTCGCAGGGAGGGAAACACCCGAATCAGTCTCATGTGGGGCCGCACGACTAGAAACACTGTCGTTGTTGCTGTTGGCGTTGTTGGTAGTCAAGGATCGTTCCAGCTCCTTGGCAGCAGCAATCCGGGCCCGCAGGAGTCGTAGCCTTGCCTCGTTACCATGCACAATCGACGAACCGAAGGACTGAGTTGCTCCGGGTTTCTTCGTGTCCGAAACCACAATTACGTGCGAGTCCGACGACAGTGAGGTTCCCTTCTCAGTAGCACTGACATCAGAGAAATTACTATTCTCGCCAGATTTCACCGACCGTGCGACAAGACGGCAGTGGGAGCGATCAGGTTCGATGTCTAATGCCGGTTGGGAAGGTGCTGAAACGATGGCTCCCTCACCAGTAGCTGGTTCCCCGCTGATGTCCGGAGCGTTGGGGGAAGCGAGGGATGAAATCGACGAGCAATTACGTGTCGATTCCTGAGGCACCGAGTCGTCCATCCGAGTAACGTTTGCACGCAAGCGACGGGCTGCATTTCGAATCGATAGCTGTCGGGGGGGATCTCGTCCTTGTGACCGACCTAACTGGTGGAAGTTCGGACCCGAAGACACGGTATCTTCATTGCCCAAGATAGCCAAATTTGACTCGTAATTAGCGATGATTTGAGGTGACGACAAGTTAGATCGCGCAGATCCCACATTCTTGCCGTGACCCTGAGATGGCTGCTCACGTTTATTGCCGCTCACGGTGTCGCCCACAGCTTCAAAGATTGTGCCTGAAAGCGTCAGTTGGCGATCTTGCCGCGAGAGATTATTGCTCGCTGGAGCGGTTGATACCCGCCCCTGCATTTTCCGGGGCGGCTCATTTGTGTCGGTCACCGATTCGGCGTTTTCGCGTCGCGCAGTGTGGCTAGCCGGGGGTACATCGGCCAGTAAATTCTTCTGGATGGGTATACTAGATTCTCCAGATGGTGAGGATGAATGTGAAAACCGGTCTGCGCTGTGAGGTTCGGCGGCTGGACAATAACTTCTCGATTGATTTCTTGGTCTTCTTGGCAGCGGAGGAATGGACGACATCCGAGGAGAGTGAAGCGAGCCCCCGCGGAAACTTCTTTCGTTTCTGTATCTATACTCAAAAGGTTTGTCGTACTGGCAATGCCCGTAAGATGATTGATTGACTTGCAGCGTAGTTAATAAATTACCTGGACAACCGAATCATATACGCTCAAATCCCTATACGGTGAACGAATATATGAATATAGTTCTGAGGGAATGGGGCAAGATAAGATAAGAACAGAGTCAAAGGAGATGTGAAGAGGTATCGGACCGTGCGCAAAGTGCTCCGCATTGTCCTTATGGTCACCCTCCCTATATTGCTCGCCACCTATGACGGCAATGTTAGCTAAACACATGAAACGCAAAGGGATCATTGAAGCACGAACCAAGATCGAGGAACTCAGCAATAGCACGTACGGCAGGCTCCGATCGCAGATCCATAGAGCGCAAAAGGGAGACGAAAAACGTCGTGAGGAATTGTATGTCAAGATTCACCCATACTTGCAGTTCTCGACGTATGAAAGCTGTGACGCGGCTCATAAGCTCCTCAGAGGTATTAAACTGAGCTGGGGTTGGATACGGCCGGTGCTTTGTGTACGAATTTGATGCGACATGCTAAACGGCGCCATCAGCTTTTTGTCAGCAGAACTCGTACTGGCCCGGATTACAGAGGTTGCAGTGATGATGGCTAACCTTTGCGTATAGTTTGTTTTTATAAACCCACCGCCGTTTCTCAACAGCGCGTTCAAAGCAATTGGAGCTGTCAGCTTCGTCGTGTCCATTTTGACGGCCCCATTGGATAGGCCGCTGGCGTCGACGAACATTCGCTTGTACTTGTGCCTGAAGAGCATGTCGAGTTTCTAGTGGCGTATTTAAGGGGGGCAGATAATATTTCTGATAGTCATATTGAGAGCGAATTTCATGAATAACATAAGTTCCAATCTCGACAGAGCAAAGGGGGCACTTTCTAGATTGCTCTGAAGCAATCATCTCATTAAGGATGCGGTACGTGTAGCGACGGAGAGAAGAATCAAGCTTACTTGTCCAGATAATCGCACACTCGAAGCAGAACTGGTCGTGGGTGCACTGCAGGACAGTGCGATCTACAATCCGCTGTAGGCATATAATACACGAGTCATCACTGTCGATATCAGTTTCAGGCGAGGCAGGGTAATTCATATGGTTTGATGGGCTGGCCTCTAATGGCTCAACATCCATGGTCGCATCAATCGAGTCACGAGGGGACCGTGAGTCTCCATTACATAAGAAATCATTCTCGCGCCCTTGACGTTCTGCTACCTCGCGACGGTCGATTCTTACTGGCGGAAGGGTCAATCAGGAATATTGCGATGTTTATATTCTTAAGCGTTGTTTCCCGAAAGCAATGAGGACTTCGACTACTCTAGGTGGCAATTGGTCCTGCGCTCAAGTCTACCCACACCACGCCCACAACATTCTGGATTCATTAATTACGCAAGCGGAGTGAGACGTCCAAAGTTGTAAACGCAATCGTAAACCGGGAGTGTTAATACCAAGCCATTATTGACAATGTGCGTGGGGCACTGCCTCTCCTGAACCGAGTTCCGACCCTTAGTTCCGACAGTACATCAAGCAGCCGTTCGTCCTCAAGAACGCCGCTAATGAGTCGACGGCAGTTCAATTAGAAGCTGTATCGGACCCTATATCTCGGGCGTTCGGGCATGGTGCCTTCAATTACCCACACCATCGCGACTTGACTGCCTTTGGAGAACACTCGAGATTCGCATCCGTAAATAGAACCGGGAAGAGTACACTACTCTTAATGACTACAATATTCGCGTATTGTCTGTTTGTTCTGGCATCCCGCGTATCTCACGAACGGGAAATGTTAGGTATGCCGCTGCAATTTCAAGGTCCCGCGCTGCGGCGGCATTGAGGGTCAGGAAACGGAAAAAAACGAACAAAGAGTCACAGGATACATGCTCCGTCTGAACGTTCCCTTTGATCCTATGTTCTTCTGGCCCCCCTTCACTAATGTGGCTTTGCGGCGGCCTGGTAAGTACCGCGAAAAATCAACCAGTAACGCGTATTGCCATCTCTCGGATCCTAAGTTCCGCTTCATGAATATCGTGATGAATCATGGCAAGGAATCCGGAAGCTCCCACTAGGCGGGCGGTGCGGACAGGAAAAACAATTGCAAGATATCAAGAAACAAACTAGAAGATCATTTGTGGCTTGTAGCTTTGTTTTTGTGAGCTCATCCTTTAGTAGCGCTCACGCCGCTGTTAACGTTATATATGATCATGACCGCGCTCAGAATTCTGACTCGTTCGTCCCTGATTTTCGTACCTGACGTAGTCCGACTCACGAATGCTTCATCCATATACATGTGTATATGCTTTCATATCCCCCAGCCGCTCGTTGCTCTGAAACAAAGAAAAATATTAATATATGCAGAGCAATCACACGCTTCCGCCGCAACTACATGTACAACAATATTACTATGATGTGACGTAATTAAACTCCGGGATTTGGCTAACCTGGGCCAGTCTACCCAGAATATACCCTGTCTCGCTGGGGAGTGAGTCGCAAGAGAGCGTGACAATATTCAATGCGTGAACGTGTGATTGTCACGTGGGAACGTGTGTCATCAAACAACTCGTATATCTGAAGCCTGAATTTCGTGACTTTTGAAAACTTCTGCAAAACTCGTGATTATTGACTCTGACTGCTTCTTGTACTATTCCCCCGTTGTTATTTTACCTGTCGTCGTTTAACACGACAAGCTCCATAACATCGCGTCCTACCCAATGACGAACCCGGGAAACTCATTGGACCAGTATCATAACCGTGAATTATATGGCACGTTGCAGAACATATACTGAACATATTGGCCTCAAGTGGATTAGTGATGCTGTTACATTTGCGGATGTGAACCGACTGACGAAGAGGAGGGAGGTCACTTATCTCAATGGAAGGCAGGTTGCGTTCTATGCCAATATCAATATTACATGTAATACTCCTGCAGGTACAAGCATCTCCTAGACAAGCACGGCGTGGGGCTAACATTTTGAACATGTCCGTTGAATCCAGTTTGCACCCTCGAGCTCAGTCAGCTTGGAACTTTCAGGGCGATTCCCGGAAAAATCTAGCCTCTAACCTGTGTATTCGTGTGTATTGGGGTCCTGTATAATGCCGTCCCTGGTTGGGGTTGGCCCGGTCTCGTACTAGCACTTGGCATAGACTGAGTGTAGTCCACGTGATGGTGGGTGAATGTAAGGGTTCGGCACCCGGGGGTGCCTAATCCCTCGGGAAGGGTGTTTTTGGTGAGTCTTATCACGCCCAAGTGCACTAAACCTCGTTTATATTCGACGGTATGCAAGCGAAGGGCGACAGATATGAAAGTAAGACTTAAGGGAAAAGAGTCCGGCTCCCGCCGGTCCTTCTACTAATAGGGTCCAACAGATTACCTAATATTTTCCTCACAGTGAACGAGGAGGGCGGTTCCCCTTGGCAGGCCAAGTTCGGTAAGGGTTTTGATGATTTTCAGAGGTAAACTTATTTGCGAAGTTGGATTCCATTGTAGGGTGTTCAGTTAGATCTTCTTTGAGCAGGATCTCGTGCTTTGCATCGCAAACTTAACTAAACCTCGACTAAAATAGCCCGAGAAAACATAAACAACAAACGGCGTCAACGACATGAACCGATTTTCAAGGGCTGTAACCAGGACCACGAAACTTGCCGGAGGCTTGCCTTGAAAATGACGGGGAGTGGTTGTCACGCCTTTGCGTGACCCTCGTGTGACATCTCTACCACATGCCCGCCACATATACGGGCCCGTCTAGGGATGTTCAGGATGGGATGATTCTTATCACCAAGCTTTGATAAATTTCCATCAAGTCATGAAAAAATCGCGAACAAATCACTGTCCCAGAGGATGAGACTGGTATACAACCCGACCACGGCCCTCACGGCCCCATCCCCACACAGAAATTAGGAGTTTGGCATAGGGTGAGCATTTCTGCTCTGCATATATTGCGTTGCGCTGGAGAATTTCATGATGCAGGTGTAGCTACAAAGCCACAAGATAACCATCTGTCAAAAGTTGAAAACAGGAAAAAGATAAAGTGGAAGGAGAAGGTATGGAGAGGAGAAATGTCAAGATGAATAAGTTTAAGAAATGCAATTGGCGAAACGATGCGTGAATTCCCTCTACCAGAGGAGAGAGACCGGCTCAATGATTGATAGAAGATGAAACGTTAAGGATCAAAATGGAGTGACAAGAAGACATACAAGGAACATTGAAGATAGCAAAGAAGAAAGGGAGAAGAAAAGAAATATCATAGTAAATAGCGCAACATAAAATACTAAGAATTGAGTGAAGCATACAGGTGCGCGACGTGCGCGGGCAGTCCGAACAGCGTCCGGTAACGCAATAATTTCATATTCAACGCCCTGGCGGCTAGACACTACTCTTTGGCAGAGAGGATCGTAAGGAAGCAAGGGTGGGAGTTGTCGGAGATTTGATTTTGCCCTCCTGCACAAGACGTGCACGCAATCGTTCTCGCATAACATCCGCATTCACTGTTCCCGCTTTCGCCTTTGTGGCTGCAACCGTCGCCGATGGTGGTTTCTGAAGGTCCTCAACGACCTGGGACAACGAAGCGAACGGTGTTGGCGATGACGAAGACTTGGGTGAAACAGGTGAGGCCGGCCTTCTCGAGTTCCAAGGTATAAAACTCGCGAGCGTCGAGCCGATCGCTGACACGGGGGACCGGATGACAAAGGGAGACGAGGACGTTGTGGGGAATGCTACAACGTTTTTCTCCTGCGCAGCGTTGACGTTTGTGAAGGAAGGAGAAGTTGGTGTTGTCATCTTTACGTGAGTGGCCATGTAAGAGAACGAGAACGATTCGTCGCCAGTGGTAGCTGTGCCTGTGCTAGTGGACGTGGAAGCAGACGATGATGAGAACGAGCCGGAGGAGACATCGGAGGATTGCGAAACCGCGAATAAGGAGGCAGGGAAAGAGGATGGCGGTGACTTTGGCGTAGGAGATATGGCACGTGCAGACGGGGCGGGTGTACACGTAGCAAACGTAGGCGGGGGGACAATGAACGCAGGTGGGGCGACTTTGGGTCGACCTTGCAAGAGGACACGGGGTTTTGGCCTAGGAGGAGTCGTGGGGGTAACGGGAGCGGTGACCGAGGAAGCAGCAGGGACAGCGGTGGACGTCGAGGCTGGAATGGGGGCCGTCGGCAATGGCACTGGGGTAGGTTCGGCGCCAGCGGCAGCGGCATCCTTCGGGATGAGAGGAACAATGCTCGGCAATTTATAGAGGGGCTTCTCCATGACGTGAGCGGGGGGGAACAGCGGATCAGACGATCGTGGGGAACGAGACATTGCTGGGGTCTTGGTCTCCTCCTTTGGTTGATGCTTTGCCGTTTCGTCACCCCATGAGAATCCTTCGTCTTCCTCAGCAGCAAAGTTCATCGCAAATGAGTCAGCGAGCTGTGGTGTCACTTCGACCCGTGTCTGGCTTTTCTTCGAAGGCTTCTTCGAGGCGCCACTAATAAATGCGACAAGTGGAGGGTCGTCATAGTCATCTACTTCATCATCGTCTGTGATGAGGAAGGGATCTGCATGTGCGCTCGCCTGCTTACGCGTCAGGGCAGTTGTAGCCGCAGGTCCGGCAGGGAAGCGCCAGTTGGTAACAAGCGACGTTCGGCGGGCATGCGAGTCAGGGCGAGAATGCTGCTCGACGGGAATGAAAGCTGGCATGGGCGGGGGAGTGGGGGTTGGACCACTTTGTTCATGCTCTGAATCGCGAGCATCGTCAAAGTCTTCCATCATCTCATCGTCCTCTTCCATAGTGTGTTGGATGAATGCGTCAAATCCGGTCGGTTCATCCTCGTACGAACCGACACCATGACTCTCTTCATCGTTGTCAGAATCGTCGTCAGAGTAGGCTGCATCACCGGCACTGTTGGCGGCAAAGCCGGCCCGCAGAGAGCCAAAGGCTTGTTTAATGTGGCGGCTCGACTCATCTTCCTCTTCTTCGGCAACGGAACCAAGTTGTGGTTCTCCATGATCCTTAGATTTAAATAGAGCGCCGCTTGTCGAAGTCATGGGGAGACGGCAGCTTTCAAAGCTTTCGTCCCCACAAGCCTCAAACAACGTCGTTGCGGTTGAGCTGGAAGACATGCCACCAACACGCCTGGGCTGCAACGATGCATTCGCCTCATCAAGCGCCACATGCGCCTGGTCCCTCTCAGCGCGCAGCTCTTCAACCCGCCCTTCAAGGGAACTGAGCTCCTTTTTCCATCCTTTCTTCTCGATCTCCCAGGTACTCTTCTCGCGCCTCAAGGAACTAACCTCCTGTTCCAGACCTTGAACCTCGAGCTGCAAAATATCTGCGCGGTCCTTGGCTTGCCATGCCTCCTGGCGTGCGCTCTCTAAGCGTTTCTTTAAGAGTTCGGCAGCATGATCGAGTTCGG
>Ga0307508_10004526_pt1 | contig 13556 bp, 16 predicted proteins | sample 9_EM_MG_FD_203089 | JGI IMG/M metagenome (GOLD analysis project Ga0307508, IMG submission 203089) | Populus trichocarpa ectomycorrhiza microbial communities from riparian zone in the Pacific Northwest, United States - 9_EM | ecosystem: Host-associated > Plants > Roots > Unclassified | place... | reverse complement strand
CACCCCAACACCCGAAACGTGGCTTTGCTTGCATTTTGGGCGTTGGCTGGCCCCCCCTCGGCAGCTCCCCCTCTCCTTCCCCCCCAACATGGAAAACGTGACGTTGTGTCGTGTTTTCCATGCTGGCTGGTTCACCTCTCCCGCCGGACACGAAAAACACGCCCCTCCAGGGCGTGTTTTTTGTATTTAGTTATTTTACTTCTGTATATAATATATGTAATTAGTTTTAATTTATAAATAAATAATTTTTTTTTCCCCACTCATTCCTGCGGAATCTGGTCATTCCGGTGGACATTCCGGTGGATTCCAGTCACATTCCGGCAGATTCCGGTTCCATTCCTGTGGATTTTCTTCAATTTCTCCAAATTCCAGTCCCATTCCACTGGAATCCACTGGAATGACTGGATTCCTGCAGGAATCTGTGGGGCATCAAAAAGTACTGCTTTGTTGTTGTATTTCTTGATGAATACCCATTTGTTAGGTATCAGTATGGCATCTTTTGGACATTCAACAAGTTCCCATGTTCCAAGATTGTTTAGCTGATCCAATTCGGCTTTGATAGCCTTTTCCCATTCAGGCCAGTCGTCAAGCTGTTTGGCTTCATTGACCGTTTTAGGATCTTCGGTTCCTAGGGTGGCTTGGTATGTTGTTGCTGGATTTTCATGGTTCATCTCTTCCTCTTCATCAGAGAATGGATTATTGAGATACCTGTAATTCAAGGCAATTTTGTTCTTAGCTTTCTCTTGCTGCTTTGGTCACTTTCGTCAGGCTCCTCATTATGCCTTTTTGTTTTATTGTTGCTGACTTCCTGGTTGCAGCATGGCGCTAATGGAAATAACTTGTTCATGAAAGGTAGAAGGTACGCAAGGTGCATCTAGCTAGGGCCACCTCACACATGGCACACGTCAGTCTTACTTATTCTGTCGTATTCGGAAATACATGAATAATGGAGCAGAAGAGTTAGGAAAAGAAGAGATATATAAGGGTGGAGCCAAATGTGTATGGTGTCCAGTGGTCGGCACTTTACTACTACAATGCCGGCATTATCAAAAACAACTGCTTGTGGAACAGGAGCATGTCAAGCTGTAAAATGTATTAGAATAAGTAGAAAATGTACCAAATTCTGTTCACCCACTCCACGGCCCAAAATTTTGACCTGTAGCCTGGCAGTAGTCATCATTAGTAATTTTTTTCCTCGTTTCAAAATGCCAACTTACTTCAGTAAAACTGGCATGCTATTGCTGCCCTCATTCCATATAAAATCTTGTTCTTGCTTTTTCTCCCTTCCACACCCACCCCCTTCCCATAATCCTGAGTCCTGCCATTCAAGTCCTGCTCTTTTCCCATCATAGTCTTCAACTGCTTCACCCATGCTTTTCCACCTTCATCCACAATCTCATTCATGTGTTTTCTCTATCCTGTCCCTTTCTGGCAATCCTGAGTCCAGCGATCCTGAGTCCAGCTGTCTGAGTCCTGCATCCCCTGACCCCCGTCCGCACCCCCAACGGCAAACCGTCTGCCCCATTTCACAACTACTCTTCTTTTTTCCTGTTGCTGTCGACTCAGACCGCATCACCCACTCTGTATCACTACTTGAATCCAGCTTATCTCTTGCATTGTGTTCGTCATCTGGTGATAACTTGATATGCTGTCCATTCGCAAACTCTGCCAGACCAGACAGAAGGTGACAAATTAATATCTCAGATAACGAGCTTTCAAATCTCCTTCCAATTGAAGATGGTGGCATAATGACAGTTGACCCCCGTTGTGTGAAGGAACATTAGAAATGTTCAGGGTTGAAATGCAAGCAAGGTCAAACAATTCCACAGCCGTGTCATAACATATTGAGCGCATGCTGTAGTGCTTCAACAACTATATGTGCATGTCCTGCAGCATATATGGAGAAACAACGTCAAGACTTTACATTGCTGGTTGCTATGATACACTGAAGACATCTGCTGGATGTAGAATTAATTATATTGTTTGTTATATATCTGTAGGCAACAAGGTGGCGTATGGTTATTGAAAGACAAAAAGACGTGATGTGGAACCTCTGTCAAAGGCTGCCTGGATGTTATTAAACACTACGTCTCCCATGACGTACATATTCAAGTTATATTGCCATAGACATATATACTTCATATTATGTTTTTTTGAGTGTGTTACAATGGTTTTGTCATCAATGTGCCACCGAGCTACCGTCCAAAATGCTAACTGATTCAGGCTTGCAATCTTTGTTCAAATGCAACAACATTAATTAAGGCACCTATTTGACAGGTTAGAGACATACAAGGAAATATCCAGGAGATTTCTGGAAATTTCTGTTTAACATAATATGCCATTTGGTTGGGTTATGCTGAGCCACTGGCAAACACGGATTGATTGCCTGATGTGGAAAATTATCTGCATCTCAGGTCATGGACCATTTTCACTGCTTCTAACTTCCTGTGAGGAGATAGATCTAACTCTTATTGTATATACAGAAAGGTGACATCTAGATAGTATGTCACTGCTGAACCATCACCAATGATGATCATAGTTTTGTGAATGATCCACCATCAATCAAAGGCTACAATAGGGTAAAATATCTATATGATACAGGATGTGAATATGAATAGTCAAGGTATACACAGTATATACATGTACAAGTAATTCTATGGTGAAAGAACTTGTATAGGAATGTCTCTATGGCAGCAAGTTTAGTACATATAGGTGATGTTATGGTCCATAGCTTAACAGGTATATGGACAAAACAAAATAAGAAGAAGAATGTTGAACCAGTGGGAAATTGTACAGAGAGGACAAGAGGAATTGAATTTGTGGGCACTGGGTATTTCTACAAAAGGAACAACCTGACAAGCAAATTTGAACTGCTGAAAAGTCAATGCATCATTGAAGTCACATTAGGATTGCTTTTTGGAGAGTTTCACCAGTTGAATGTCAGCCTTCTGAATCTTCCTGACTCTGTCATTGTCAAAGATTTCAGAGTGGTTGTCAAAGATATGCATGAGGCATTTATTGTGAAGACATTTTTTCACCAGTAACACTGTCCATCAATACCACGAAACCCACAGTGGTGCCATAGTCCATAAGGCCTGGGTCATTGCCAGTATGTCTCCCATTGCTTCAGATATTAGATTCATGAGCAAACAAATGTCATATAGTACAGAATATATAACTTACTATATGACCATGCACCATTCAACCTTCCCATACCTAATATTCATCGTATTTTGGTGGAATTGGATTGCTTTCCAATTATCCAAAATGGTTATATCCCACTTTTCTAAGGATTTCGGGCTTGACAATAATATGTTTCATAGAAAGAAAAGAGAGAAGCATCAATCCATTGTTGGAGAAATGTTGAGAGCTGAGAAACTGACCCTGAATGGCTGATATTGAGCTGGGGTGATCACGGTGAAATGCTTGCTGCGTAAGTGACTGTGAAACTAACAAAACTAACCCAAAGGTAAACTTTGAGTGAGCTAGCTAGCAGGACAGACAGGCAAAGTGACACCTCCTCAATATCAGCTCTTGGTTACAAGAGTTTCATTGGGTGTGTATTATTGGCAGCAGTAGAATTTATATGAAATGAAAATGAAATGGTATTGGGTGTATGCTATTTATGTGTCCGTTAAGACGGGTTTTTCTGTGTTCTCTTCTTGCAATGCTTTAGCTAGGTATGCAACGATGCAGCTAGCTCGCTTCAATCTCGTCTGACTTGAATTCTGATGCTTCTTCACCTCAATCCTACTGCGATAGCTAAGACTTCTTTGTCTTGGATATGATTGTGACAATATGCTCTCTTGTAGATCTTGTTGATCTCTGGACTCTATCTAGCTTCTTTACTTTGGGACGACTCTGTGCTTTAGCCTCATTGAAACAAGCTAGCTTGCTGCTTAGTGATTGAAAGTCAGGTTAGGTAACTGGAAAATAACCAAGACCGGACCTAATCCTAACCAGTATTTTATATTTTAATTTATCTAGTAAATATAGTAAATAGTATTTAAATAAATTTAATTAATTAGATTCTAAGGTCACATCTTCTCTCATCATGACCACCACCTACCGCCACGCACACCTCTCCCCCTCGACATGCCTTTTGCTGACAGCTAGCACCACCACAGTCGAAAATGAGCGCTCATGCTCGTTTTTGAGGGTGGTGGTTGTCTTCCGGCACCACCACGTTCCACCACCTTCGGGAGGGTTTGACCCCTCCCCACATCTTTTGCAGATCTGTCTCACCATGAGTTGCTGTTTGCTACCACCACCCTCCACCACCCTCGAACACGAGCGTGCATGCTTGTTTCAAGGGTGGTTGATTTTTGCCATGATGACCATTTCCACCACCCTCGAAAGCAAGCATGCATGCTTGCATTTGAGGGTGGCAGCTGTTTGCCAGTACCACCAGCACTAGCACCAGCTCCCACCACCCTCAGACATGAGCATGTAAGCTCATTTTCAAGGATGGTTGCCACCACCCACTACCACCCTCGAACATGAGTGCACATGCTCGTTTTCGAGGGTGATAGCTGTTTGCCACCACCACCAGCACCTCCCACCACCCTAGATCACAAGCATGTATGCTTGTGGTTGCTATTTGCAACCACCACCCTTGAACATGAGTGCGCATGCTCATTTTCACGGGTGGTAGCTGTTTGCGACCACCACCACCTTCCACCCTCAGACACAAGCACATATGCTCATTTGGTTGCTATTTTATTTAGAATTTTGTTGTACACAGTTATAAATTTCAAATTAATATTGTAATTTATAACTAAAATACCAGTTATGACCAGTTACGAACTGGTTGTAACTATAACTGGTCATAACCGGTCATCTAACTGATAAAAACCAGCACTAACCGGTCAGTGCCGGTTTGGTTAGGTTAATGAGAGAATCTGAAATTTCCATAACCAGTTAGGGTCTCGGTAAGAGCCAAAAAGGGCAAAAAACCGGACCTAACCAGACTTTCAATCACTATCGCTGCTAGCTGTTTTCTCGGTTTTTATGCTCTCATAGTTTATTGAGTATGTCATGCCAGATTATGGACAGAAACAAAATTATATTGTTTTGTTATAAGTCCCCCAAGATCTCAATGGGTTCTGTGATGCCTTAACACTAGACTGGGGCTGTCTTGTTCGTCTGTATCTTTGAAAACTGAACAAGCACATCCGTATTTTTTGGACAGATCAAACAATCAGAATGGGCTCAAGACTCGAGCTACGACTACGACTTGTTCTTTCTTTCTTTTGTGAACTTGGCAATTTCAGAACGGCTAGGTCAGAACGACACCCAATTATCGCACTTCACTATTGATATTGTTACCAAGTTATTGGCACTAATATCAAGCTAATGCATGTACTGGCAATAATGCTCGCGGTTTATCCACTCCTCTGTTACTTCATTCAAGACTAAGCGACGATTGCACTATACAAAGCTTTGGTCACTGCTCTGCTTGATGTGCTTGTCTGGGTTCTGCTTGTCTGTGTTCCTTCCTTGAAAATGAGCGGCTTTTATACCTACTCGCGCCTGATCCTCATCCAGATCGTGCTTTCATCTGCATTCTTCATGTTAGCCCACATGTAGCACCCGCATGGATATCACACTGAGCTCACCAAGGCTTTCTCCATGGCAATTCCTCGCTCTTTGGTTTTTGCATCGGCTGCGATGGTATGCGTGACTCTTGCATTTCCATCCATCATTTCCGATTGAGGTAGTTTTATGATTGGTTCGTCAGATGCTTGGCTCCTTATCTTGACATATGGTGCCAATTATCCCTTGTGGTCTGCTAGCGTTGACACCATAGCTTGTGTTCCTGTTACAAGCCCTGTGTGCTCAATACTATCATCATGCGACATCACTCTACCTTCCTGTTTTGGAGATGGTACTGATGCGCTTGACACGTTGCGTCAATCATACTGATCAGGTTCAGCTCTATCAGTCCGAGATACACGTAATCGATCACGTGTGCTTCCTAGCTTAGGCTTGTGTTGTTAGACATGCGACCTAATTTAGATAGGCATCCGTTTAAGGAAGCTTGGCTTTAATATCATGCTAGCCCTTGCTAACTTGCTCTAGAACATGCAATAATGCTTCATCCTTGGTGTTCATTTGAGTTCTAAGACCTTTACTATATATTATTAGGCATCAGGCTTCATGTTGTTGAGAGTCCTCACAATATAAATGATCCATTGTGGCTACTTTGTTTAGCTAGCTGCCATGAACCGAGTCTGCTCGAGCTCTGTTGTGGTTTCCTTAGATGACTCTGGGCCTAGCCTCGTCGGACTATTGGAACGAGGCTAGTACTGTACGGTTATAGTATGCTAGCAAGCTATATTATTCATATACTTGCAAAACATATGCCAAGTGTGAAAATACATGGTTAGACTGGTGATAGACGAATCATCTCCCCTTAACGAAAATCTAGAGCATCCTCGGTCTTGGCAACTGCGGTTTCTTTTCTTTCTTTGTTCTAGTGCAAAGCCTTTACAGATATTCACTTCTGTTTGTGTCGTGCTAGGCACCACTTGATTGGTTCCCCACATTCACATGTCAAGAAGGCTTCTGGACTTTTCATGACATCACCACCTGATTGTGTTCTTTCACCCACGTCAATTAGGGATTTGGTTACTTTGTGTTTTGGCCTTCCTGACATTATACCAGGAATCCGGCGCTTAAGCTTGGCACTTCGTATGTCCAACTTGCCGTTTTGACAAATTTGACTTTGTTGCTTCGCTAGCTTCCAATTTTCTTTTTGGTTCCTTTTGCTGTTCCCATGATAGGCACGCCATTACATGATCTCCACTCATGACTCATTATCAGGGGCCTGGTAGGTAAGCTCCGCACCTCTATTTCTTTTTACGGCTTAACGAGTTACAGCATATTCCGTTTCTTTTGTTTTACTAGCTATTCTGTGTTAGATATGTGATACTCACATGTCACAGTTATGACACAGTATATATATATCCTAGGTATTCCCACTTTAAGTCCTTAGCTTCTTACTTCAGACTTCAGCTATTCAGTCTCTCACACAGACAGGTTATGGGCCCTGGCCTCTAGATTGTGCTCCTTCTGCTGTTTTCATCCTTTTAAGCTCATCCACTAGAATTCTTGACGCCACACTTGGCACACCGCCTCAGAACATGTATCCCTCTCACTCTACACGCCTATATCGCGATTGGGTTGCTGGGACTCTTGCTACTATCACTTTCTCATTTCACCACAGTTGACATATCCGCTATTTTTGACTTTCTTGAGTTCATTTCAACTCCGTTCTGACCAAATCCTCCGCACACACTTCTTCACATGTCCCTGCACGTTGGCTCTCACTTATATCACTGCTCCTTCATCAAGTAATCTTCACTTCTCATGTCTTCCTCAATTCCCATTTTTGACAAACTCAACTCCAACACCTACAACACCTGAAATGGTGGCTTGGTTTCACACTCAGGCACTCTGGTGCATAGTTTCTGGCGTATCTAAGTTGCCTACAGACAGTGAAACTCTCAAGGAAGGGGAGGAGAACAAACTTGAAGCATGGCAGCTAAAAGCGGACAAGGCTGCTGGCATTATGTGGTTGATGGTGGACAACAGAGAGTTCATTTCAGGGTGATTAAGGATGATCTTCTTAAGATGTGGGGTGCCCTGAGGGAGATACACCTGTACAAGAGGGCTGGAACTCGTTTCAATGCTTATGACCACCTATTTTTGATCTGAAAATGTGAGGAGGAGGACCTACAGTCGCTTATCAACTGAGTAGACGATGCTTTACACCGCATTCGCGATTGGTCCACTACCTTCACCCTGGACAAGCTGGATGATGAACTTGGCACAATAGCGCTTATTCAAGCTCTCCCTGAGGATTACAACTTCTTTATTTCATCTCTCCTGCTTAAGGACAATCTGGACAAAGCTGCGGTTCAAATTCCATTTGTGCGTGAAGATAACCAGCGCAGATGTCACCAGGAAGGGTGGCATTATGCACGTGCCAAGGACCAGGTTGGCAAGAATTGAAACAACAGGAAGAAGGACAAGGCCAACGCTGCTCAGACTCCAAAAACTCCATTGGAATTCGCTGGAAATGCAAGTGCTCCCTCTACATCTCCATCTCCTGTCCCTCCTAACTTTGATTGGCTTGCAGACACAGGGGCAACTTCTCATACGACGCCCCATAGTCACTGGGTGTGGAATTACTCTCCCTTCGCATTCCGATCAGGTTAGCAGAAAATGGCATTGTCTATTCGTCAAGGGTTGGCACTGCGGTCTTTAACCAAGTTATGATGGATGGGAAGCCTGCGCAACCAGTAGAGTTCACCAGAGTCCTCCATGTACCATTGCTGCAGAACAACCTCCTTTCATGTCTACATCTTGCATGGCATAAGCACATCATCATTCACATTGACTCTGAACAAATGGACTTCAGCCTAAATGGTAAATCGCTTTCCTGTGCTCCCATCCCCTTGGACAACTGTGCAGTCCTATCTGGTTCATCTGAACCTCTCTGAGTCCACTAACTGGGTCTCCACCCTGGTGACTGGGATGACATTTTGCGTCATCTCAGAAGCCAGACATTGTTTGCGAGCCCTGCCTTGCTGGTAAGATGCACTCCAACCCATTCCAATCGTCCCTGTTGTGTTCCACAAAGCCACTCGAACTGGTTCACTCCAATTTGGATGGTCCTCTCCCTGTTGCCACACATGAAGGATACTACTGGATCACCTTCCTTGATGATGCCTCATAACATGCTGAATTTGATGAGAGCATCTTTCCTGGACTCTCGGAATACAAAGCAACATCACCAGCTGAGCTCACACCTCGAGGTTCACCATCTCTGGCTCCTGTGCCAATGTCTGTGCCCCTGCTTGATCTGGAGGGGGACAGTGATGTTGAGGTAATTGCACCTTGCATTCCTCATGCTGACCTGCCAATCGATGCAGCAATTCCTAAACGCACTACTACACCACCAACTTGAGTACAACACTCTTGAAGAGACTGGCACCTTTGAAATCGTGGACTTGCCTACAAATCAGAAAGCCATAGGATCTGGATGGGTATTCCAGGTCAAACACATTGCTGATGGTTCCATTGAGCGACTCAAGGCCAGGATCGTCGCAAAGGGATAGTCTCAGTGTCCTGGACTCGACTACAATGAAAGCTTTGCACCTACCTTCTGTCCTGCCACACTCTGCATCATTATGGCCATGGCTGCAGTTGAAGACCTTGAACTTTGTTCTGTGGACATCACATCCACTTTCATGGATGGGGACCTGGATGGGGAGATCTACATGAAGCAACCAGAGGGCTTCCAAATTGGTGATCCCAACAAGGTCTGCAGGCTACGTAAATCGCTCTATGGTCTCAAACAATCTGCACGACAGTGGAACAAGAAAGAAGTTGCACTCTGTCCTAACTGAATCGGGCTTGGTGCCACTCTTTTCCTGCTTGGTATTGCTGTTGAATGGGACTGGCCTACTCGAACGCTGAAGCTCCACCAATGCCAATTCATCCTGGACACTCTGGAGAAGTATAGTATGAGTGACTGCAAACCAGTACAAACTCCTTTGCCTCCCAAATTCGCATTATCACATTCCATGGCTGCTCACTCACAGGAGGACAAGCACTTCATGTCCAAAGTACCCTATCTCCAGGGTACCCTATCTCAGTGCAGTTGGATCACTCCAATACCTTGCCATGATGACATGCCCTGGCATTGCCTACTCTGTTGCCTATCTTGCTCACTTTAATGCCAATCCTAGTCCAGCACACTGGAATGCTCTCAAACACCTCTTTCAATATGTCAAGGGCACTTCCAACCACATACTCACCGACCGCGGCGATCTGGCAGGATCTGAGCCCTTCATCACATACACTGATGCCTCACACGGCGATTGTGTTGATACTGGTCGCTCAACTGCGGGTTTTGTGACTATGATCGCTGGAGGTGCTATTGGCTGGCACAGCAAGTTGCAAACCATTGTTGCGCTTTCTACCACTGAAGCAGAATATATGGCTGCAATTGAGGCTGGGAAGGAGATTGCATGGATGAGGAACATCCTTTCCAAATTTGGATATGATGCACAGCAGGATTCCATTCTCAAGATGGACAACCAAAGTGCTATCAGTGTTTCCAAGAATCCTGAACACCATGGTCGCATGAAACACCTGGATCTTCACTTCTACTGGCTTAGAGACAAGGTGGAAAATGGTATGATCTGCCCAGACTTCATTTCTACATAGGAGATGATTGCAGATTGCCTTACCAAGTCAGTGCCAGCTCTCAAGGTCTGCTTTTGCAGATAACAGATGGATGTCTTGTTGAAGTTGCCACTTCTGGTAACCTCTTCGATCGTGCTGCAGGTTAATCAACCCTTTATTGTTACCTCGACTCTGACTCTGTACTGCAATCTTTCCGTTAAATAACTGTTCCACAGACATCTTATGTAATCATTCTGCGTCCTTCTCTATATTTGTTCCTTGTTTGTACAATGTCTTGTATATAAACCTCAAGTTCCTTGTGGGCGCTCCCCAGTTGGAACTAACTCATCTGAATACATCGAGTTCTCCTCTTGCTTCCCTCTAGTCACCTCTAGTGCCCAGTGCGGACAAGTAGCTGTGAGATATGTGATACTCACATGTCACAGTTATGTCACAGTATATATATATCCTAGGTATTCCCACCTTAAGTCCTTAGCTTCTTACTTCGGACTTCAGGTTAGTAGAACACATCCTCATGTACATTATAGCTTCTTACTTCAGACTTCAGCTATTCAGTCTCTCACACAAACAGGTTATGGGCCCCAGCCTCTTTATTGCGCTCCTACCACTGTTTTCATTGTTTTAAGCTCATGCGCTGGCATTCTTGACGCCATACTCAGCTCACCACGTTGGAACACGTATTCCTCTCACTCTACACACCTACATCGCGATTGGATTGCTGGGACTCTTGTGACTATCACTTTCTCATTTCACCTCAATTGGCACTTCCACTATTTTCAACTTTCTTGAGTTTATTTGATGTCTGTTCGGTCCAGATCCTTCGCATGCACTTCTACACACGTCCCTGCACATTGCCTCTCACTTATATCACCGCTACTTCATCAGCCAATCCGCACTTCTCATGTCTTATTGAATTCCGCTTTTTGACAGACTCAACTCCTGAAAGCCGACAAGGCTGCTGGCATTATGTGATTAATGGTTGACAACACCCAGAGGGTTCATTTCAGGGAGATTGAGGATGATCCTCTTAAGATGTGGGGTGCCCTGAAGGAGGTGCACATGCAGAAGAGGCCTGGAACTCATTTCAACGCTTATGATGACCTATTTTTGATCCAAAAACGCGAGGAGGAGGACCTACAGTCGCTTATCAACTGAGTAGACTACGCTTTACACTTTCTGTGGCTTGTCTGGACACTCCCAAGATGTTTGCAGGCAATACGCACATGCCAAGGACCAAGTTGGGAAGAATTGAAACAACAGGAAGAAGGACAAGGCCAACACTGCTCAGACACTGGAAACTCCCTCCGAATTTGCTTGAAATGCAAGTGCTCCCTCTACCGACCATGCATAGCTTGTTTGAAGGTTTGAGGTTCTGGCAATGAGGCAGAGTTTGCCTGTTCAACATCTTCATCTTCATCCTCAGACCATATCACTGGTGGTTCAGCTTCTGGTTCAGCAGAGCACCTCACCTTCCACCATTCACCTGGCAGACACGAAATCCGTGATGTGGGGCGAAGATCTGGTGGAGGATCATGTGCAGGAGCAGGGAGAGGTGCATGGACAATGACTGGCGATGCTGGTGGTGTAGGAGTGCGTTCAGGCAGCGCCGTGTTGAGTGGCAGCTCAGCATGAGGAATGTGAGGTGCAATGACCTCAACATCACTATCCCCCTCCAGATCAAGCATGGGGACAGAACCAGTTCAAGTGGTTTTGTGGAACGCGACAGAGACGATGGGAATAGGTTGGAGTGCATCTTACCAGCAAAGAAAGGCTCGCAAACAATGTCTGGCTTGTGAGACGAGGTGCAGTTGTCCGAGCAGATGGGAGCACAGAAAAGTGATTTGTCATTTAGGCTGAAGTGCATTTGTTCAGAGTCAATGTGAATGATGATGTACTTATGCCTGGCAAGATATAGACATGAAAGGAGGTTGTTTTGTTGTGATGGTACATGGAGAACTCTGGTGAACTCTACTGGCTGTGAAGACTTCCCATCCATCATAACTGGATTAAAGACCACAGTGCCCACCCCTGACAAATAGACGATGCTATTGTCTGCTAACCCGATCGGAATGCCAAGGGGCGAGTAATTCTGCACCCAGTGACGATGGGGCGTCATATGAGAAGTCACCCCTGTGTCTGCAAGCCAATCAAAGTTATGAGGGATGGAAGATGGAAGATGGAGACGTAGAGGGAGCACTTGTATTTCCAGCGAATTCGGACAGAGTTTCCAGAGTCTGAGCAGCGTTGGCCTTGTCCTTCTTCCTGTTGTGTTGATTCTTCCCAACCTGGTCCTTGGCATGCGCGTATTGCCTGCAAACATCTTGGGAGTGTCCAGACAAGCCACAGAAAGCGCAGGTAGTAGAGGAGGATGAGGAAGTGGCTAGGGCAGTCCCAATCGCAGGTGACTCTTCCTGGCGACGTCTGCGCTTGTTATCTTCGCGCACAAACGCAATTTTAACTGCAGCCTTGTCCAGATCATCCTTAAGCAAGAGAGATGAAACAAATGAATTGTAATACTCAGGGAGAGCTTGAATAAGTGACATTGCACCGTGTTTGTCGTCCAGCTTGTCCAGGATGAATGCAGTGGACCGCAAATCGCAAATGCGGTGTAAAGTGTCGTCTACTTGGTTGATAAGCGACTGTAGGTCCTCCTCCTCGCGTTTTCGGATCGAAAATAGGTCGTCATAAGCGTTGAAATGTGTTCCAGGCCTCTTCTGCATGTGCACCTCCATCAGGGCACCCCACATCTTAACAGGATCGTCCTTAATCCCCCTGAAATGAACCCTCTGGGTGTTGTCAACCATCAACCACATAATGCCAGCAGCCTTGTCCGCTTTTAGCTGCCATGCTTCAAGTTCGTCCTCCTCCCCTTCCTTGGGAGTTGCCCTGACTGTAGGCAGCTTAGATACGCCGGAAACAATGCGCCAAAGCGCCTGAGCGCAAAAACAAGCCTCCATGTCACCATTCCAAGTGTTGTAGTTGTTGGAGTTGAGTTTGTCAAAAAGTGAAATTGAGGAAGACATGAGAAGTGTGGTTTGGCTGATGAAGTTGTTGGAGAGTGTGCTCAAACACTCTATATTCCTTTCATATTGCTTCATATTCTTTGATAAACTTATTGTTTGTAACAAACTTTGTATATTTCTCTGTAGATACTTTGTCTGAGGTGTCCTACCTCATATTGCCATATAGTGGACACACATCGTCACGCCTCAGCTCACTTAGACACCCCAGAGGCTAAAACATTGACCTTACTACTTTATCACTACTATACAGCTTTGTAGACACATTCTTGGTTACTTACTAGTGTCTTTCATTACTTTACTGTGATTATTTGGTCA
>Ga0307508_10004525_pt1 | contig 13558 bp, 9 predicted proteins | sample 9_EM_MG_FD_203089 | JGI IMG/M metagenome (GOLD analysis project Ga0307508, IMG submission 203089) | Populus trichocarpa ectomycorrhiza microbial communities from riparian zone in the Pacific Northwest, United States - 9_EM | ecosystem: Host-associated > Plants > Roots > Unclassified | place... | reverse complement strand
AGCCACACGGGTGCGGCCTCGAGGCCCGCGATGGTCACGGCGCCCGAGGCATCGATTCGTGCCTCGCCTTCCCATTCGGCGTCGGGAACGTACAGGGTCCCTCGGTAGACCACGGCGTCCACGCCTGCCGAGACGAGCGCGAATGACACGCGGCCGCCGGTCTTGGGGCGCATGGACATTACTTGTCCACGTCCTCCGCGAACTGGGCGGTCTGATTGGAAGCTACACCCCAGCGGCGCTTCTTCCAATCCTTCTGGTAGATCAAGAACGTGGACATGGCGTCAGTCGCGAACCTGCGCTCGACTGGCCGCGACGCCGCGAGGTCGGTCTTTTCGTAGTGGTCCTTGGCTTCGTCATAGAGCCGCACGGCGCCGCTCGAGCGGACGAGGATCTTCCAGTCGCCGAGACGCATCGCGTGGGCGTCCTCGTACTGCGAGGCGAACGCCGGGCGCGGGTAGCCGCGGCCGACACCCTGCGCGAGGCCGATCAGAGATTCACCCTGGATTTCGGCGGGGATCTTGCCGCCCAGCGCGTCGATCATCGTCGGAAGGATGTCGACCGATTCGGCGCCCTCGGCGACCACCGCGCCGGGCGGGAACAGCGGCGGGTAGTAGATCAAGAGCGGGACGTGGACCAGCGTGTCGCGGAGAGAGCCGCCGTGGCCGAGCCGGCCATCCTCCCAGAACTCGTCGCCGTGATCGCCGGTGATGACGATCATCGTGTCGTCGCCGACACCCCAGGCGGCCAGCTGCGCGCGGACCTTGCCGATCAGGTCGTCTTGATACGAGACGTCGCTGTCGTAGAGCGCGATGATGCGCGTCTTGTCGCGATCGGTGATCTTCATCTTGCCGGCCGCGATGAGATCGACCTGCGGATCGGTCGCCGCCTTCTTGAAGGGGCCGCCGTACGGCTCGGTGTCGTACTTGGCGATCCACGGCTCGTGGGCGCGCCAGGTGACGTGCGTGTCGACGAAGCCGAGATAGATGAAGAACGGCTTGGCGACGCGATCCTTGATCGACGCGGCGGCCGCCTTCCAGACGTCCTCGCCACGCGTGCCGCCGTCCTGATGGATATGGTTGCGATACGCGTCCCAGCCCTTGCCAAACCCCCATTTGTCGATGATCCAGCCATTGGCCGAGACACCCGAGGTGTACAGGCCCAATGACTTCATCGAATCGCCGATGGTGGGCCATTTTGAATCGAGGATGTCGTGATCGTGAATCATCTTGTGATTGACGACGTATTCACCCGTCCAGATCGACGCGTGCGAGGCGCGCGATTCGTTCCCCTGGACGTAGGTGCTCGTGAAGATCGTCGCTTCCTTGGCGAGCTTCTCCCAGCTCGGCACCTCTGGCCGCGCTCCCGGGAAGAACGGCCGCACCCGGTCGGCGCGCAGGGAATCCATGATCCAGAAGATGACGTTCCTGGGCTTCTTCGACTTCTGCACCGTCGGCTCGGCGCCGGCAACCGTGAGCGCGGCGTTCGCCAGGCGCGCCTCGGGGCAGCCGGCCACGGCGAGGTCGAGCCGGACGATCTTGCCGGCGACCGCTCCGAGATCCGCGACCGCTCCCGGGCCCGCGAGGCTCGCCGTGATCTCCTTCACGCCCGATGCCCGCGCCCGCACCGCGACCTGACATCCTTGCCCGCTCACATCTCCGACGAGCCGGCCGCCCGCGGGGATCGCGACGTAGTAGGCGAGGCCGCCGCCCTGCGGGAGCACGAGCGTCTTGGCCGCCTTGTCGTAGAGTGGCGGAGCCCCGTCGGGAGGCGCGTCGCCGCCGAGCTGGATCCACTCGAACGCCGGCCCGTCGCCGCCCTTCTTGCCGAACGCCAGCGTGAGCTCGACCTCGCCCGATGGCACCGTCACGCCTTCGAGCGGCACCTTGACCGTCTGCCAGCCGGCGACGATGGCAGCCTGACCGGCCTTCTTGCCACCGACCTGGACCTCGAGATCGCGCGGGTGCGCCGACGACAGGCGGACCCACAGCGCCGACGCCTTCTGGTCCTCGGCGAGCGGCAAGGTCATCCGGACATAGCCGTCGGTGGCGATGGCGACGCGATGGCCTTCGTGCTTCTCGCCGAGCTTCCACGGCAGGTTGGGCCGGCCGCCGTTCAGGTACTTGGCGAAGCCGGCCGAGCCGGCCACGGCCACCACGCCGCCGCCGCGCTGGACATGGGCGAGGAGGCGGTTGTCGACGAGGCTGAAGACGGAATGATCGGCCGACGCCGTCCGTGGCGCGGCGAGCGCCCCGGTGACGACGGCGGCGGTGACGCCAAGGAGACGGATTCGCATCGGGCCTACGGTATTTCCGACGGCGGGAAGGATCAACTATTCAACTACTCGCCGAGCCAATCGGTGTGGACGAAGCCGAGCTCGGGCTTGTCGGTGCGCTCGTAGGTGTGCGAGCCGAAGGCGTCGCGCTGAGCCTGGGTGAGGTTCTGCGGCAAGCGGGGCGTGCGGTAGCTGTCGTAGTAGGCCAGGCTCGCCGCGAAGGCCGGCACGGGCACACCCAGCTGCTGCGCCAGCCCGACGACGCGACGCCAGCCGTCCTGGGCCTTGGCCACCTTGCCGCCGAAATCCTCGTCGAGGAGGAGGTTGGCGAGATCGGGCTTCCGGCCGAAGGCGTTCATGATCGCGTCGAGGAACCGCGCCCGGATGATGCAGCCGCCCTTCCAGATGCGCGCGATCTCCTTGAGATCGATGTGCCACTTGTACGAGTCGGCGCCGGCGCGGATGAGGCTCATGCCCTGCGCGTAGGAGCAGACCTTGGCCGCGTAGAGCGCCGACTCGACGGCGTCGATGAGCGCGGCCTGGTCGGAGGCGCTCGCCTTCACCGCCGCCGGCCCGGTGAGCCGCGTCGTCGCGACCAGCCGCTCGGCCTTCATGCTGGACAGCATGCGCGCGTCGAGCGCGGCGGCGATCGTCGGGATCGGCACGCCGACGTCGAGCGCGACCTGCGCGGTCCACTTGCCGGTGCCCTTCTGCCCCGCCTTGTCCTCGACGAGATCGACGAGCGGACGCCCGCTCGCCGCGTCCTTCTTGCGGAAGATCTTCGCGGTGATCTCGATCAGGAAGGACTCGAGCGGCCCTCGGTTCCAGCGATCGAAGACGTCGGCCAGCGCGCTCGGCTCGAGGCCGACGACCCGGTGGAGGAGATCGTACGCCTCGGCGATGAGCTGCATGTCGCCGTACTCGATGCCGTTGTGGACCATCTTCACGAAGTGGCCCGCGCCGTCGGCGCCGACGTGCGTCACGCAGGCCCCCGATTCGGTCTTGGCGGCGATGGCGGTCAGGACGTCGGAGAGACGCTCGTAGGCGAAGTCGGAGCCGCCCGGCATGAGCGACGGACCATGACGCGCCCCCTCCTCGCCGCCGGAGACGCCCATGCCGACGAAGTGAAGCTTCTTGGCGCGCATCGACTCCTCGCGCCGGCGGGTGTCCTCGAACCAGGAGTTCCCGCCGTCGATGACGATGTCGCCGTCCTCGAGGAGCGGCGCCAGCTTGTCGAGGGTCATGTCGACCGGCGCCCCCGCCTTGATCATCATCATGATCCGTCGCGGCCGGGCCAGCGCGGCGACGAGCTCGGGCAGCGACTTGGTGCCGCGGAGCTTCTTGCCCGGGTTCTGCGAGAGGAACTGGTCGGTGGTCTCGGGCTCGAGGTTCCACGCGGCGACGTCGAAGCCATGCTCCTCGACGTTCAGCGCGAGGTTCCGGCCCATGACCGCGAGACCGATGATGCCGAACGATGACGTTTTCTCAGACATGCGGGCTCTCCTGAAGCTTGTCGGCCGCGGCGCGATCGAGGAGCCAGGTCGCGCGGCGGGCGAGGTGAATGGGATAAAGATCCGGACGCGAAGGCCCGGTGAGCGCGAGGGCGACCTGCCCGGCCTTGCCCGCCCCGGCGACGGCGACGAGGATCGCGCGCGCTCGGGCGATGACGTCGGGCGTGACCGTCAGCCGGTCGGGTGGCGGCTTGGGAAAGCCGGTGACGTGAATGACCTTCTTGCCGACCGGACGGCCCCAGTCGACGCCGGGGACGAGCGACGCGGTGTGCAGGTCCTCGCCCATGCCGAGGAGCATGGCGTCGAGGACGTCGGGCAGCGCCGCCGCGTACTCGGCCGCCGCCGCCTCGCGATCGGGCCGATCAGCCTCCATGCGGTGGGCCACCGCCGGCACACGATCGAGGAGCGCGAGGCGCGCCATGCGGTAGTTCGAGTCGGGATGGTCGGGCGGGACGCACCGTTCGTCGCCGAACCAGACGTGGATCTGAGACCAGGGCAAATCCATCGTCGCCAGCGTCTCGTAGATCGGTCGTGGAGTCGAGCCGCCGGCGAGCGCGACATCGAAGCGACCACGAGCCGCGATGGCCGCGTGGGCCCGCTCGGCCAGCCAGCGCGCCCCGATCGCCGGCAGCTCGGCGGCGCCGACGACTACAAGCTCCGCCATCGCCGCCCGTCGCGCAGGAGGAGCTTGTCGGCCTCGGACGGCCCGCCGCTCCCGGGTTCGTAGGTCGGGATCGATTCCTCCGACCGCGCGTCCCACTCGTCGAGGATCGGGTTCACGAACTCCCACGCCCGCTCGACGTCGTCGCGGCGCGCGAACAGCGACGGATCGCCGCGCATGCAGTCGAGAAAGAGGCGCTCGTAGGCCTCCTGCGGCTTCTTCTGGAAGGCCCGCGCGTACGAGAAATCCATGTGTGCGGTCGTGACGTACAGATCCTCGCCGGGGTTCTTGGTGACGAAGCCGAGGTCGATGCCCTCGTCGGGCTGGATGCGCAACGTCAACACGTTGGCGTCGAGCCGCTGGCAGACCTCGTCGCGGCCGAAGAGGCAGAGCGGGACCCGCTGGAAATGGATCGCCACCTCCGTCATGCGCTTGGTCATCCGCTTGCCGGCGCGCAGGTAGAAGGGCACGCCCTGCCAGCGCCAGTTGTCGATCATGACCTTCAACGCCGCGTAGGTCGGCGTGCGCGAGTCCTTGGGGATCGACGGCTCGTCGTGAAAGCCGCGGTACTGGGCGCGCACCGTCTCGAGCGCGACGTCGCCGCCGACGATCGGGCGGAGCGACCGCAAGACCTGCACGCGCTCGTCTCGCTGGTCGTCGGCCTTGAAGGAGACCGGCGCTTCCATGGCGACCAGGGCCAGGACCTCGAGGAGGTGGTTCTGCACGACGTCGCGCAGCGCGCCGGTCTCGTCGTAGAACTTGCCGCGGCCTTCCATGCCGAGCTCCTCGGCAGCGGTGATCTGGACGTGGTCGATGTACTTCCGGTTCCAGAGCGGCTCGAAGATGGCATTGCCGAACCGAAAGACGAGGATGTTCTGGACCGTCTCCTTGCCGAGGTAATGATCGATCCGGTAGATCTGGCTCTCGTCGAGGAAGCTGGCGGCCATCTTGTTCAGCGCCCGCGCCGAGGCGAGGTCGTGGCCGAAGGGCTTCTCGATCATGATCCGCGACCAGGGGCCGCCGTTCACCGCCTCGTAGAGGAGCCCGGCCTCGCGGAGGCGCCCGAGGATCGTCCCGAACGAGCTCGGCGGCACCGCCATGCAATAGAGGCGGTTTCCCCCGGTGGCGTGGACGCGGTCGGCGTTGGCCACGGCGTCGCGCAGCGCCGCGTAGGTCGACGGATCGTCGACGTCGCCGCGGACGAAGTCGATCTTCTGCTCGAATTCCGCCCAGCTCGCGGCATCGAGCTTGGAACGCGAGAAGCGCGCCGCGGTCTCGCGCTGCTGCGCGCGGAACTCGGCGGTCGACCCGACGCTGCGCCCGACGGCGACGATGGCGAAGCCCTCGGGCAGGAGCTTGTCCTTGAAGAGGTTGTAAAGGCCCGGCAGGAGCTTGCGCTTGGCGAGGTCGCCCGTCGCTCCGAAGAGGACGAGGACGCAGGGGTCGGCGCGCCGTTCGGTGAGGATCGGGGTACGCTCCTCGGCGCCCTCGGGAGTCATGTCATCCATGAGCCTTAGATGACGTCACCGAAACCTCGGTCGGTCAAGTGGGCTACGCTTTACCTGGTTCAAAGACCGTGAAGCCCCTGTGCGTGTGCGCGATCGTGCTCGGCGCGTGCGGCGGAATCGTCGCGCCGCCGCCACCCATCGCCGTCCGGCCGGAGACACCGCCCGCCGCGCCCGGCCTTCGCCTGCCCGCGGGAGTCCGTCCGACGCGCGAGAGCCTCGAGATCAAGCTCGACCCGCGGGGCGAGCGGTTCAGCGGCCGCGCCGCCATCGATCTCGCCGTCGACCGCGAGGCCGCGGTGATCTGGCTCTCGGCGGAGGGGCTCGACCTCGCCTCGGCGCGCATCGGCGCGACGGCAGCACGGATCTTCGATACCGGACAAGGTATGGTCGGACTGTCCTTCACGCCGCCGGTCGCCGCTGGCAGCGCGCTCCTCGTGGTCGAGTTCGCCGGTCAGATCGACGATCGGCTCGCCCGCGGCCTGTACCGCGTCAAGGAGAACGACGGGAGCTGGTACGCCTACACCTTCTTCCGGCCGATGGCCGCGCGCCGGGCGTTCCCCTGCTTCGACGAGCCCGGCTTCAGGATCCCGTGGAAGGTGACGCTGATCGTTCCGCCGGGCGAGCAGGCCTTCGCCAACGCGCCGGTGGCGGCCCGCGACCGTGGCGCCGATGGGAACAGCATCGTCAGCTTCGCCGAGACCCGACCGCTCTCGCCGCACCTCGTCGGCTTCGTGGTCGGACCCTTCGAGAGCATCCCCGCGGGTCTCGCGGGCGGCGGACGGACCCCGCTCCGGTTCATCGTCCCGCGCGGCCGCGCGCCGTTTGCCCGCTACGCCGCCGTCGCCACGCCGCGGATCGCCGAGCTCCTCGAGGCGCTGACCAGCCGGCCGTATCCGTTCGAGAAGCTCGACGTCGTCTTCGTGCCGCGCCGCACCGGCGCCGTCGGGCAGCCCGGCCTCGTCCTCGTCGATCAGGCCGCAGGGCTCATCGATCCCGACGTCGAGCTCGCGGCGCGACGGCGCGCCTTCGTCGAGCATGCCGCGCCCGAGCTCGCCCGCGTCTGGTTCGGCGACCTCGCGACACCGGCCTGGTGGGACGACCTCTGGCTCGACGGCTCGCTGGCCCGCTGGGCCGCGCTCACCACCCTCGTCGCCTTCGAGCCTAGCTGGCAAGGCGGCGACGAGGCCGTCCTGGCTCGCGACGCCGCAATGACCCGCGACGCGCTGCCGGGTGCCCGCCCCGTGCACGCCTCGGCCGCGACCGCAGACGACCTCGTGGGGCCCGCCGAATTCGTCAAGGGCGCGGCGATCCTCGCCATGTTCGACCGCTGGGTCGGCCACGAGACCTTCCGCAGGCTCATCGCGCGCTACCTGGACGAGCGCTCTCTCGCCACCGCGACCACCGACGATCTCCTCGCGGCCCTCGACAGCTCCGCCGACCACCGCATGGCGGGCGCGCTGCGCACGTTCCTCGACCAGCCCGGCGTGCCGCTCGTCTCCGCGCGTGCGGTCTGCCCGCCCGGCGATCCGCCCGGCATCGAGCTCCACCAGCGCCGCTTCTTCGCCGCCGGGGCCCACGCCGCGGAGGGCCGCTGGCGCATCCCCGTCTGTGTCGCCTGGGGCGACGGCGACGAGCGGAACCGCGCCTGCCAGCTCCTCGTCGACGAGACGGCCACCCTCCTCCTCGACCGCTGTCCTCGCTGGATCCTGCCCAACGACGGCGCGACGGGCTACTACCGGAGCGAGCTCACCGTCAAGGCGGCGGCGGCGTTGCTTCAGAGCGGCAAGCTCTCGGTCGCCGAGCGGGTCAGCCTCGCCGGCGACGTGGCCGCCCTGGTGGGCACGACCGTTCCCCTCGGGGAGGCGCTGGCGCTCGTGCCGATCCTCGCCGCAGACCCCGATGCGCATGTCGTCGCGGCGAGCCTCGGGCTCCTCGGCAAGATCCGGCGCGCCGATCTCATCCCGGAGCTTTCGGCGCGCTACGCCCGCTTCGTTCGCAAGAGCTACGGACCGCGCGCGCGCAGCCTCGGCTGGCGGCGACGGTCCGCGGAGCCCGAGGTGCAGGCCGCCCTCCGCCAGCTGCTCCTGCCCCTCCTCATCCGCAGCGGGGACGACGCCGAGCTCGCCGAGGAGGCCCGCGCGCAGGCGTCACGCTGGACCTCCGACAGCCACGAGATCGAGGCGGTTATGGTCGCGACGACCCTCGAGGCTTCCGGCGCGAGCGGCTCGCATCCGCTCTGGCTCAAGCTCCACGACGCCGCCGTCGCGACGCGCGACCGCACGGAGCGGGCCCTCCTCCTCTCCGCCCTCGGCGGCTTCGACGACGCCGAGCTCGCCCGGGCGTCGCTCGTCCTCCTCCTCGCGCCCGAGGTCGATCCGCACGACGCCTTCCCCATCGTGGCCCGCGAGCTCGACGGGCAGCGCACGCGCGAGGTCGCCTACGGCTTCATCAAGGAGAGCTGGAACGCGCTCGCCGCCCGCCTGGACGCGGCCGAGCTTCGCGAGCTCCTCGGGTCGCCGGCGGCCTTCTGCGACCCGGGCCACCGCGCCGACGCCGAGGGCTTCTTCGCCCCGCGGACCGCGGGCATCGAGGGCGGCGCGCGCGCGCTCACCGCCGCGCTCGAGACCGTCGACGCCTGCATCGCCCGGACGCAGGCCGACGCCAAGGGGCTGGAGGCGTTCCTTCTCCGGCAATAGGTGATACCTTTGGGCGCGTGGGAATCTGGGCGCGGATCACCGGGCGGCTCGGCAGAGACGACCTCGCCAAGGAGATCTGGCGACGCGTCCGCGCGCTCGGCCTCGAGGGCACGCTCGACCTGGCTGACCTGCGCATCGATCTCGGCGAGCGCCGCCACATCTCGCTGCAGAACATCTGGGCCGAGTACCAGCGCGGCCGGAGCCGGGCCGAGCGGCGGGCCCTGATCGACCACTTCACCGCGTCGATCGTCGAGACCGAGGAGCCGACGCCCGCGACCTTCGACGAGGCGCGGCCGTTCCTGCGTCCGGTCGTCCGCGAGCGTGCCTACTACGAGAGCGTGCTCCTCCGCGTGCCGCCCGGGCTCTCGCCCCAGCCGGCGGTACAGTCTCTGGGCGCGCACCTGACCGTCGCAGTGGCCCTCGATCGGCCGAGCTCGATGATGGAGGTCTGGTACCAGCACCTCGACGGCTGGAAGGTCACGCTCGACGAGGCGCTCGACGAGGCCAAGAAGAACCTCGGTCGCGCCAGCCACTCGCGCTGGCCCGAGACGGCGCCGGGCGTCTTCGCCTCGCCCTTCGGCGACTCCTACGACGCCGCGCGCGCGGCGCTCCCGCATGTCATCGGCGCCCTGCCCGTGCGCGGCGACCCCGTCGCGCTCGTGCTGTCGCGCAACCACCTCTTCGTCACCGGCGCCGACGACCCCGCCGGCATCGCCGCGCTGGCCCATCTCGGCAAGATGGCCGCCGAGCTGCCGCGGGCGATGAGCGCCTTCCCCGTGCGCTGGACCGACAGCGCCTGGGAGCCTCTCGAGCTCCCGCTGGCGGAACCGTTCCGCGCCCTTCACTACGAATGGACCTACCGGAACTACGAGGAGCAGCGCGCCGCGCTGGAACGGCGCGGAGAAGGGGTCCGGGTCGCGCCATTCCGGGTCTTCAAGAACGAGGACGGACGCCTCCACAGCCTGACGACCTGGCTCGCCGGTGAGCCGAACCTCCTGCCGCGCGCCGACGCCGTCCACGTGACGCGGCCGGACGCTCCCCACGATTCACCGATCGTCCCCTGGGAGCGCTTCGTCGCGATCCTGGGCAGGTCGCTCGTCGCCGAGCCCGACCGCCAGCTCGAGCTCTGGCGCACGCCCGCCGAGCCGGCGCCGGAGATCCTCGCCGAGCTCCTCGCCGCCGCTGTGGGAAAGGCTACTCCTTCAGCGCCGACGTGAAGGCGCTGATGGTCTTCTTCGCGTCGCCGAGGACCATCATGGTGTTCTTCCGGACGAAGAGCTCGTTCTCGATGCCGGCGAAGCCCGGGTTCATGGTGCGCTTAAGGACGATCACCGTCTTCGCCGAATCGGTGTTGAAGACCGGCATGCCGAAGATCGGGCTCGCGGGGTTGGTCTTCGCGGCCGGGTTGACGACATCGTTGGCCCCGACGACCAGCGCCACGTCCGTTGCGGCGAAGTCGTCGTTTATGTCATCGAGGTCGAAGAGCTGGTCGTAGGGCACGTTCGCCTCGGCGAGTAGGACGTTCATGTGGCCCGGCATGCGGCCGGCCACCGGATGGATCGCGTAGCGCACCGTCACCCCGGTACCTTGCAGGACATTGGCGAGGTCGCGCACCGCGTGCTGCGCCTGCGAGACCGCCATGCCGTAGCCGGGCACCACGATCACCGAGCGGGCCGCGCGCAGGACCTCGGCCGCCTCGTCGACCGAGCCCTCGTTGGGGATGGCGACCGGTCCGCCCGGGCCGAGCTTGGGCGTCTCGATCACCGAGCCGAACGCCCCGAAGAGCACGTTGGCGAAGGAGCGGTTCATCGCCTTGGACATCATGACGCCGAGGAGGAAGCCCGAGCCGCCGTCGAGGGCGCCGCAGATGATGAGGACGTTGTTCCCGAGCGCGAAGCCGGTCGCCGCCGCCGCCAGGCCGGCGTACGAGTTGAGGAGGCAGATGACGACGGGCATGTCGGCGCCGCCGATCGGCAGGACCAGCGACACGCCGAGGAGGAGGCCGAGACCGGTCACGCCGTAGAAGATCACCGTCATGTCGGGCCGGAAGACGACGACGATCGCCCCGGCAAAGGCCGCCGCGAGGAGGGTCAGGTTGATGGCGTTGTTCCCCGGATAGGTCAGCGGACGGCCGGGCAGGATGCCCTGGAGCTTGCCGAAGGCGATGAGGCTCCCGGTGAACGTCAGGGCGCCGAGGAGCACCTCGAAGCTCGTCGCCGTCATCTGCAGCGTCGTCATGTTCGGCCCACCGTGGTGGTAGAACTCCGAGACACCGACGAGCGCCACCGCCAGGCCGCCGAAGGCGTGCGAGAGCGCGATTCGCTCGGGCATCTTGGTCATCGGGATCCACAGCGCCATCGCGGTGCCGATCGCCGAGCCGATGATGAGGCCGAGGATGATCCAGGTGAACGACACGATCTCCTGGTTCAAGAGCGTCGCGATGACGGCGAGCAGCATGCCGACCTCGGCGAGCTGGATGCCGCGGCGCGAGGTCTCGGCGTCGCCGAGGCCGCGGAGGCCGAGGATGAACAGCACCGAGGCCACCAGGTAGAGGACCTGGATGAGGAGGACGGTGTTCATTTCTGCACCGTCTTCGCGCCGGGCTTTGCGTCGGGCTTGCGCCGCTTGAACATGCGCAGCATGCGGTCCGTGATCATGAAGCCGCCGACCACGTTGATGGTCGCGGCGGTCACCGCGATGAAGCCGAGCCCCGTCGACACCGAGTTGAACTTACCGCCCGCCGCCACCAGCGAGCCGACGAGCGAGATGCCCGAGATCGCGTTCGTCGCGCTCATGAGCGGCGTGTGGAGGAGCGGCGGCACCTTGGTGATGACCTGGTAGCCGACGAAGATCGCGAGGACGAAGACGTAGAGACCAAAGATGAGGAGCCCGGTCGAACCCGTCATGCACCCTTCTCCTTCGCGGCCACCTCGGCCGCCCGCTCGTGCACGATCGCACCGTTCTCGGTGATCAGCATGCCGCGGACGATCTCGTCGCCGCGGTCGAGCTTCAAGGCCCCGTCCTTGACGACGTGGCCGATGAGCTTCTCGAGGTTCCGCGCGAACATCTGGCTCGCGTGCGTCGCCATCTGCGATGGCAGGTTCAGCGTGCCGATGATCGTCACGCCGTTCTCGACGACGCGCTTGCCCGGCTGCGTGAGCTCGCAGTTGCCGCCCTGCTCGGCGGCGAGGTCGACGATGACCGAGCCGCGGCGCATCCGCTCGACCATCCCGCGGGTGAGGAGGATGGGCGCGCGCCGCCCCGGGATGAGCGCCGTGGTCACGCAGGCGTCAGCCTTGCCGAGCGCCTGCTCGAGGAGCGCCGCCTGCTTCTGCTTGTACTCCTCGGAGACCTCCTTGGCGTAGCCCGAGGCGGTCTGGGCGTCCTCCGCCGTGTCGACCGCGATGAAGCGGGCGCCGAGGCTCTCGACCTGCTCCTTCACCACCTTCCGCACGTCGAAGGCCTCGACGACCGCGCCGAGCCGCCGCGCCGTCGCGATCGCCTGCAGGCCCGCCACGCCGGCGCCGAGGATCAGCATCTTCGCCGGAGCGATGGTCCCCGCCGCCGTCATGAGCATCGGGAAGAGCTTGGGCAGCGCCTCGGCCGCGAGGATCACCGCGCGGTAACCCGCGATCGTCGCCTGCGACGAGAGGACGTCCATCATCTGCGCCAGCGTCGTCCTCGGGATGAGGTCGAGCGCCATGGCGGTGACCTTGCGCTCGGCGAGGGCGCGGGCGAGCTTGGGCCCGTCGGGGGGAAACAGCGGATAGAGGAGGCTCACGAGCGCCGCGCCCTCGGGGTAGCTCGCGATCTCGGCGGCCGTCGGCGGCATGACCTTCACGATGAGGTCGGCGCCGCGCAGGACGTCGGCGAGCGGCCCGACCTCGGCGCCGGCGGCGCGGTACTCGTCGTCGCCGGCGAAGGCCCCCGCGCCCGCCCCGGCCTCGACGGCGACCTGGAGCTTCTTCTGCACCAGACGCTTCACCGAATCGGGCACGAGCGCCACGCGCGCTTCTCCCGATACCGTCTCCCTGCACACGGCGATCTTCATGGCGCGCCGGAGTATGGCCCAGGTCGCGCGCGGGCGTCCATCGGCTATGCTAATGGCAAGCCCCGTGACCTTCGCGCTCGTCTCGATCGCCGCCTGGCTCGCCCTCGTCCTTCTCGCGACGGTCAGAGCCGGTCGATTCCTCGCCACCTTCATCGCCGTCCTCCTCGGGATCCAGGTCGCCGTGACGGCGGCGCTGTGGCATGCCGCCGCGCCCGTTCAGATCCCCTTCGCCTGCTTGCAGGCGGCGGTCTTCGTCCACTTCGCCCGTCTCGTCTGGCTCGCCGGGGCCGGGGCCGACGCCACCCCGCGGCTCCCCGGTCTGGCTTACCGAGCGCTCGTGGGGGTCCCCGCCTCCTTCTTCGTCGCCGGGACGTTCCTCGCCTTCCCGTGGGCGCTCGCCGCCGCCGTCGGTCTACCGCCCCTCGCCGCGATCCTGCCCTACATCCTCGCCGCCCTCGGCACTGCCGACAGCCTGCGGCGCCCGCCGCCGCGCGCCGTCGACGTCGTCCTCGACGAGGAGCACGTCCCGGCGCTGGCCCGCTGGCGTCCCCGCGCGGGTACCAGCGAGCGGCCGCTCCACGTCGTCCAGATCACCGATCCGCACCTCGGCACCTTCATGTCAGTGGCGCGGCTCCGCGAGGTCTGCGCGCGCGCCGTCGCCGCCCAGCCCGATCTGGTCCTTCTCACCGGCGATTACTTGACCGTCGAATCGCACCACGGCGGCGGGGACACGCTCGCTCGGGCGCTCGAGCCGCTGCGAGCCCTCCCCGGCCGCGTCTTCGCCTGCCGCGGCAACCATGATCTCGAAGCCCCCGTCGCGGTCGCGCGCGGCCTCGCCTCGGCGGGCGCGCGGCTCCTC
>Ga0307508_10004524_pt1 | contig 13559 bp, 12 predicted proteins | sample 9_EM_MG_FD_203089 | JGI IMG/M metagenome (GOLD analysis project Ga0307508, IMG submission 203089) | Populus trichocarpa ectomycorrhiza microbial communities from riparian zone in the Pacific Northwest, United States - 9_EM | ecosystem: Host-associated > Plants > Roots > Unclassified | place... | reverse complement strand
CGTCGAACGCGACGACGACGGCCTCGGCCGTGTCGGGCAGGACCTCGCGCACACGCAACGGGTGAAAGATGACGCTCATGACGAGCCCTCAGATTGGCTTGAAGTGTTCGAACGGCTCTTGGCAGTCGAGACAGCGCCAGGTCGCCTTGCAGGCGGTGGAGCCGAAGGCGGCGAGGCGCTCGGTGTGCTGGCTGCCGCAGCGCGGGCAGGACAGCGGGAGCGGCGTCAAAGTGCGCGGGAAGAAGCGGATCGGCACCTCGGCGTTCGATGCCGGGCCGGGCGGCACGATGCCGTAGGCCAGCAGCTTGGCGCGGCCTTCGGCGCTGATCCAGTCGGTCGTCCACGCCGGCGCGCGGCGCAGGGTCGCGCGCGCCAGGCCGAGGCCGGCGGCGGCTATGGCCTGCAGAATGTCGTGCTCGATCACCTCGGTCGCGGGGCAGCCGGAATAGGTCGGCGTCAGCACGATCTCGAGCACGTCATCGTGGTCGACGATGTCGCGCACGATGCCGAGATCGCACACCGAGACAGCGGGAACCTCGGGGTCCGGTACGCCGGCGAGCACGCGCCATGCCGCTTGGACGCGGGTGCCCAGCGCCGGAGCGCCGGGCCGCCCCAAGCCCGGCGCGATCCCCTCGGGGGATCGGCTGGTGTACACGCCAGACGAGGGGCTGTCATTCCTCACCACACGCCTCCGGGGAAGCTGCGCTGCAGGTGCTGCATCTCGGCCAGGATGAAACCCATGTGCTCGCTGTGCACGCCGCGCGTGCCGGTACTGCGGAAGCCCGATTCGGCCGGGATCGCGAGGCCGGCTTCATCGAACACCGCCGTGATCTCGGCCAGCCACGGCTCGCGCAGGTCGGCAAAACGCGGGCCGAGGCCGGCGGCGTGCGCCGCGGTGTCGACCGTATCGCTCTCGAACAGCTCGGCGCCGAAGCGCCAGAGATCAGTCAGCGCGGCGTCGATGCGGCGGCGCGATTCGGCCGTGCCGTCGGCCAGGCGCACGACCCAGTCGGCGGCGTGCTGCTGGTGGTAGCGCGCTTCCTTCACCGCCTTGCCGGCGATGGCACTGACTTCCGCATCGCTCGAGGCCTGCAGCCGCTCCCACAGCAGCTTGGCCCAGGTCGCGACGATCAGGTTGCGCAGGATCGTGAACGCGAAGTCGCCGCGCGGCAGCTCCGCGATCGTCGCGTTGAAGTAGTCGCGCTCGTCGCGCAGAAATGCGAGCTGGTCTTCGTCATGGCCGGCGCCTTCGAGCGTGCCGGCGTGCGTCAGCAGCGCGCGCGACTGGCCGACCAGGTCCAGCGCCATGTTCGCCAGCGCGATGTCTTCTTCGAGCACCGGCGCGTGGCCGCACCATTCGGCCAGGCGTTGCGCGAGGATCAGCGCGGTGTCGCCGACGCGCAGCAGATACTGCACCTCGGGTTTGCGTTGGAGTTCGATCGATTTCGTCATGACCGGCTCACATGTGATCGAGCGACTTCGGCAGCTCGTAGAAGGTCGGGTGGCGATACACCTTGTCTTCGGCCGGGTCGAAGTACATCGCCTTGTCGCCCGGGTCGCTCGCGACGATCTGGTCCGAGCGCACGACCCAGATGCTCACGCCTTCCTGGCGCCGCGTGTAGACGTCGCGCGCCATCTGGATCGCGAGCTTCGGATCGGCGGCGTGCAGGCTGCCGCAGTGCTTGTGGTCGAGCCCGGCCTTGCTGCGCACGAACACTTCCCACAGCGGCCATTCATGCGACATGACTTCCCCTCGTCCGGCGGGTACACCGGCCGATCCCCCGCGGGGATCGAGCCCGGCTTGGGGCGGCCCGGCGCTCGGGCTCGTGTCGTTGCTCATGCGGCTTCCTTCATCGCTTGTTTGTTCGCGTGCGTGGTCGCGGCCTCGCGCACCCAGGCACCGTCGTCCCAGGCCTTGACGCGCGCGGCGAGGCGCTCGCGGTTGCAGGGGCCGTCGCCGGCGAGCACGCGCTTGAACTCGCTCCAGTCGATCGCGCCGAAGTCGTGCGACTGGCGTGCCTCGTTCCACTTCAGGTCCGGGTCGGGCAGCGTCACGCCGAGCAGTTGCGCCTGAGCTACGGTCGCATCGATGAAGCGTTGGCGCAGCTCATCGTTCGAGACGCGCTTGATGCCCCAGCGCATCGACTGCGCGCTGTTCGGCGACTGGTCGTCCGGCGGCCCGAACATCATGATCGACGGCCACCACCAGCGGTTCACCGCGTCCTGCACCATGTCCTTCTGCGCCTGCGTGCCGTGGGTCATCATCGTCAGCAGCGCCTCGAAGCCCTGGCGCTGGTGGAAGCTCTCTTCGCGGCAGATGCGGATCATCGCGCGTGCATACGGCGCATACGAGCAGCGGCAGATCGGCACCTGGTTCATGATCGCGGCGCCGTCGACCAGCCAGCCGATCGTGCCCATGTCGGCCCAGGTCAGGGTAGGGTAGTTGAAGATCGAGCTGTACTTGGCCTTGCCGCTGTGCAGCGCATCGAACAGCTGGTCGCGCGATGTGCCGAGTGTCTCGGCGGCGGCGTACAGATAGAGGCCGTGGCCGCCTTCGTCCTGCACCTTCGCGAGCAGGATCGCCTTTCGTTTCAAGGTCGGCGCACGGCTGATCCAGTTGCCCTCGGGCAGCATGCCGACGATCTCGGAGTGCGCGTGCTGGCTGATCTGGCGCACCAGCGTCTTGCGGTAGTGCTCGGGCATCCAGTCCTTCGCCTCGATGAAGTCGCCGGCGTCGATGCGCGCATCGAAGCGCTCCTGCAACTGCATCTCTTCGGCGCTGCGGACGGTCTTGGCGGCCTCGTCCTTGCCCATCGTGTCCATCGCTTGCGTGTACATGGTGGTGTCCTTTACTTGGGTCGCTTGTCGATGACGCGCCGAGCCTTGCCGGTCAGCGTGCGTTCGATCGAATCGGGTGGCAGCACGTTGACGCGCGTCGAGATGCCGACCAGCGTCTTGACGCGGTGCTGGACCCAGGTCGCGATCGCGTGGATGTCGCCATCGGCGCCGGGCTGCAGCTCGCAGCGCAGCTCGACCTCGTCCAGCAGCCCGTCGCGGCTGACCTGCACCTGGTACTGACCGGAGAGCTGCGCGTGCGCGAGCACGATCTCCTCGATCTGCGTCGGGAAGACGTTGACGCCGCGGATGATCAGCATGTCGTCGCTGCGGCCGACGATCTTGCCCATGCGGCGGAACGCGCGTGACGTGGGCGGCAGCAAGCGCGTCAGGTCGCGCGTGCGGTAGCGGATGATCGGCAGCGCTTCCTTCGTCAATGACGTGAACACGAGCTCGCCTTCGCTGCCGTCGGGCAGCACCTCGCCGGTCTCGGGGTCGATGATCTCGGGCAGGAAGTGGTCTTCCCAGACGACCGGGCCGTCCTTGCTCTCGATGCACTCGCTCGCCACGCCCGGGCCCATCACCTCGGACAGGCCGTAGATGTCGACCGCGTCGATCGCGGCCTTGCCCTCGATCTCGCGGCGCATCGCCTCGGTCCAGGGCTCAGCGCCGAAGATGCCGACCTTCAGCGAGGTCGTGCGCGGGTCGATCTTCTGGCGCACCATCTCCTCGATGATCACCTGCATGTAGCTCGGCGTGACCATGATGATGCTGGGCTGGAAGTCCTGGATCAGCTGGACCTGCTTCTCGGTCTGCCCGCCCGACATCGGGATCACCGTGCAGCCGAGACGCTCGGCGCCGTAGTGCGCACCGAGGCCGCCGGTGAAGAGGCCGTAGCCATACGACACCTGGATGATGTCGCCCTTGCGCCCGCCGGCGGCGCGGATCGAGCGCGCGACCAGGTCGGCCCAGGTGTTGATGTCGTTCTGCGTGTAGCCGACGACGGTCGGCTTGCCGGTTGTACCCGACGAGGCGTGCAGCCGCACGACCTGTTCGCGCGGCACCGCGAACAGCCCGAACGGGTAGTGGTCACGCAGATCCTTCTTGACCGTGAACGGGAACTTCGCGAGGTCGCTCAGCTGCTTCAAGTCGTCCGGGTGCACACCCTTCGAATCGAAGGACTTCCTGTAGTGCGGCACGTTCGCATACGCGTGCTGCAGCGTCGCCTTCAAGCGCTGCAGTTGCAGCGCGTTGACTTCATCGCGACTCGCGGTCTCGATCGCGTCGAGCTCGCCGGGCTTCGGTTGTTTGATGGGCATGGGCGTGTCTCCTCAGCCGTTGGCGCTCGCGGGAACGGCCGGCTTGCCTTTCATCGTGTACGAGCGCCCGCGAAACACGGCGACGCGCTCGCCGCGCTGGTTCGTGATCACGGTGTCGTAGACGCCGGTGCGGCCGGCCTTCGAGACCTCGGTGCAGCGCGCGGTCAGCACGTCGTTCAGGCGGCCCGGTGCGAGCAGGTCGACCGAGAAGCCCGACGCGACCGTCAGCTCGTTGTACGAGTTGCACGCGAACGCGAAGGCCGAGTCGGCGAGCGTCGTGATCAGCCCGCCGTGGCAGATGTCGTGGCCATTGAGCATCTCGTCGCGGATCGTCATCACGAGCGTCGCGCTGCCGCGGCTTACGTCGACGATCTGCATGCCGAGCAGCTTGGACGCGCGGTCATTGCGGAACATGCCCTCGCGAACCAAGTCCGCGGTCTGTTGCGCGGCATCATCAGTCATGGAAGCGTGCCCCGGTGAAATGCAGGCGCGACAGCAGCGGCGCACGCCGATAGCGGAGCTCACCGTAATGCGTCTGCAGGTTCGCGAGCACCGTGACGACGCGCGACGCACCGAGCCCATCAGCCCAGGCCAGCGGGCCCATCGGGTAGGCGGTGCCGAGCACCATCGCGATGTCGATGTCGGCGGCCTGCGTGCCGGTCCAGGTCATCACGTCGGCGGCTTCGTTGGCGAGGCAGCAGACATTGCGCATCAGCGCCAGGCCGGCGACGTCGTTCAGTTCGATCAGTGCGATGTTCGCGGCGTGCAGCAGCGCGGCGAGCGCGGGCAGTTGTGCGGCGGCGGCCGGGCTGGTTGTTGCGCCGAGCGTCGTCGTGGTCGAGAAGTCGCGTGCCAGATCGAGCAGGATCAGCGCGCTCCCCTGGCCGCGCTCGGCCGCTGTGCGGCCATCGGTCAGCGCGATGCGCGTGTCGCCGATCGCGAGCGTCTCGTCGGGCAGATCGTCGTGCGTCGTCACATGAACGCCGGCCGTCTGAAGGCGCTGCACCAGCGGGGCCAGCAGGCCGGGGTTCGCCGGGATCTCGAGCGTGCCGTGGCTGTCGCTGGGCTCGATGCTCGCCACCATCGGCGCGGCCGCGTCCTTGCCATAGGCATAGAAGCCGCGACCGGTCTTGCGGCCGAGGCGACCGCTGCGCACCAGCTCTTGCTGGATCACGTTCGGCGCGTAGCGCGCGTCGTACGCGGTGGCCTGGAACACCGATTCGGTGACCGACAGGTTCACGTCCAGCCCGATCAGGTCCATCAGCTCGAACGGCCCCATTGCGAAACCGCCGGCCTCGCGCATCAGCTTGTCGATCGCCGCTGCCGGCGCGAGCGTTTCGGCCAGCAGCCGCAGCCCTTCGGCATAGTACGGCCGCGCGACGCGGTTGACGATGAAGCCGGGCGTGTTCGGCGCGTCGACCGAGGTCTTGCCCCAGGCCTTCGACAGCGCATGCATCGCGGGCACCAGGGCCGGATCGGTCTCGAGGCCGGGGATGATCTCGACCAGCTTCATGCGCGTGGCCGGGTTGAAGAAGTGCCAGCCGATCAGGCGCTGCGGGTGGTCCAAGCCTTGCGCGACCGCGGTGACCGAGATCGACGAGGTGTTGGTGGCCAGCACCGCATCGGGTGCGATCAAGGCCTCGAGCTGGCGAAACAGACCCTGCTTGACCTCCAGCCGTTCGACGATGGCCTCGACCACCAGGCCGCAGCCGGCGAGCGCCTCGATGCCGGCGGCCACCGTGATGCGGTCGAGCGTGCGATCGCGCACCGCGAGCTCCATCTTGCCGCGCTTGACCGCGCCGTCGAGGTCGAGCGCGATGCGCTTGACGCCGTTATCGGCGGCACCCGGCTGCGCGTCGAACAGGCGCACCGCATGCCCGCATTGCGCCGCGAGCTGCGCGATGCCCGCGCCCATGCTGCCGGCGCCGATGACGGCGACCGCGGTCGAAGGGGTCAGGGTGTAAGCGGGCATCGGCGGGTTCCGGTCAGAAGTAGACGTGAGAAGTGGAAGCAGGGCGATTCGAAAACATATTCGACCGCCCGGTCGGTAAATAATATGTTCAGAGCTGCCGGCACGCAAGCGGTCGGGATCAGGGATAACCCGCGAGCACGGGGCCGCGTGGCTGCTGTCAGGTCGCTTGAAGTCCACTTGCCACCTCGCTACATTCGACGAACGGTTTCACGATCGGAGGTGCCACCATGAAACGTCTCCACCCGAGTCGATGGGCCTTGACCACCGCAGTCTGCGCTGCGTTATTGGTCAATGCGGCTGATGCCCAAGCCACTCTGTACGAGTTGTCGTGGGCGTACAAGTGGGGCTCGGGCGACATCATCTTCGACGGTTCGGTGCCCGACAGCAATCCGGACCCGAATCGAGCCGACCACTTCGGCTCGATCGTCAGCTACGACCTGCTGGCGTGGACCACGTCGCTCGAGCCGATCTCGTTGGTTGGAACTTCCGGTGCGATCTCGGTGCAGAACGGAGGGCCGGACGTGCCGGCCACGTTGACGTTTCAGCTCGGCTCGGCCGCGCCGCCCTTCGACCCGGCCGGCTGGCAGCTGTCGCTCCTGGTGCCCTTGGTGCTGGGCAATTTCTTCGACCACCTGCCCACGAATCCGATGCGGCCCGGGCCCTGCGGTTCGGGGCCGGGCACCTGTGACGAGTTCAGCTGGTATTCCTTTGGCGGCGGCGTCCTCACGCCGAATACGCCGGACGGGCAGTCGTACATCCCGATCATGGACGGAGATTCGCAGCCGGTCACGTTCAAGGCTCTCGCGAGCTCGGTTCCGCCCGCGGTGCCGGAACCGGCGACGATCGCGCTGCTCGGATTGGGCCTGGCCGTGCTGGTAGCAGCAGCCCGCAAACGCTTGGTGGTCTGATCAAGCACCCATCGCACCGCGCGGCGCGGTGAAGCCAGGCCTCAGCAGACCGGTCGCGACACCCTGCGGCGCGCGAACAGGCCCAGCATCCCGAGGCTGAGCGCCATCAGCACGACGCTCGCCGGCTCGGGAATCGGGGCGGGCGCGGCGGCGAAGTCGAGCGAGCCCCGGTAGCCGGCGGTGATCGGCACATCGGCCAGGAAGGATGTCGCGGTGCCGGTGACTCTCAATTGATACTCGCCGGCGCCGAGCACGATCGAGTCGAAGCTGATGTCGCGCGATGGGAAGCCCTCGGGCAGATAGACGGTCTGCGCGTCGCCGGCCAGCAGCAGCGTGCCGCCGCTGAACAGGCCGGCCTGCATGTCGAGGATGCCGGAACGATTGCTGTAGCCGGTGCTCATGAAAGCCGAGAACCCGAAGCTGTCGCCGGCGCCGATCGCGAACGTGAACACATCGGCGAAGGGGCCGAGCAGCCCGTCGTTGCCGAACACCAGCGAGGTGGGCGACGACGTGACGGTGCCCAGGTCAACATCGGCAGCCTTCGCCGGCGCGGCCCACGCCAGCGCGGCGATCGTGCCGCAGGCCACCAGGGATCGGAAGAAGCGCGTGACTTGCATGTGAACCCCCTGTCGGTGCACCACCGGGTGGCAGGGTGCACTGCCATGGCATCGGGCGTTGCAGCGGCGATGCCGTGCGTCGAATGTAGATATTTCGACAAGTGCCGCATGTGACGCTTTGTGTCGCGTGAGGGTGCGCGAGCTCGCCCCTATGATCACCCGACCGCTTTTCCACAGACGCGCGCATGGACCACCCGACGCTGAAGGACATTGCCGACGCCGCGATGCAGCAGCGCGGCCTCGCGCCCGAGTTCCCGCCTGCCGCGCAGCAGGAGGCGCAGGCGCTGAACCCGGTCATCGTGAACGCCGACCCGTTGATGCGCGACCTGCGCACGCTGCTCTGGTGTTCGATCGACAACGACGATTCGCGCGACCTCGACCAGCTCACCGTCGCGCGCGAGGAGGCCGACGGCCGCGTCTGCGTGCTCGTCGCGATCGCGGACGTGGACCTGCTGGTGCGCTCCGGCAGCGCGATCGATGCGCATGCGCGCGGCAACACGACCTCGGTCTACACGGCGGCCGGCGTGTACCCGATGCTGCCGCTGCGCCTGTCGACCGACCTGAGCTCGCTGAACGAGGCCCAGGACCGCGCGGCGCTCGTGATCGAGGTGCGCCTCGGCGCGGACGGCCTGATCGTCGCCGAAACCGGGGTCTACCGCGCCTGGGTGCGCAACCGGGCGCAGCTGACCTACGACGGTGTCGCGGCCTGGCTCGATGGCAAGGCGGACGCGCCGCCCAAACTCGCCGCGGTGCCGGGGCTCGACGTCCAGCTGCGCCTGCAGGACCGCGCCGGCCAGGCCTTGCAGGAAGCGCGGCGCCGGCAAGGCGCGTTGAGCCTGAAGACGAGCGAGGCGCGTCCGGTGTTTCTCGACGGCGTGCTGAGCGATCTGCGCGCCGATGTCGGCAACCGCGCCAAGGACATGATCGCCGCGTTCATGATCGCGGCCAACGGCGTCAGCGCGCGCTTTCTCGACCGCCAGGGCTCGCCGTCGCTGCGCCGCCTGCTGCGCGCGCCCGAGCGCTGGGACAAGATCGTCGCGATCGCTGCGGGCTTCGGCGAGACCTTGCCGGCCGCGCCGAGCGCGCTCGCGCTCGACGGGTTTCTCGCCAGGCACCGCGCCGCGGCGCCGACCAAGTTCGCCGAGCTGTCGCTGTCCATCGTCAAGCTGCTCGGCTCGGGCGAATACATGCTGACGCGGCCGGGGCTGGCGACGGTCGGCCACTTCGGCCTCGCCGTGAACGACTACACCCACTCGACCGCGCCGAACCGGCGCTATCCCGATCTGATCACGCACCGCCTGCTGAAGGCGGCGCTCGTCGGCGCGCCGCCGCCGTTCAGCGACACCGAGCTGAGCGCGCTCGCCGCTCACTGCACCGAGCAGGAGGACAACGCCGCCAAGGTCGAACGCCAGGTGCGCAAGTCGGCGGCGGCGGTGCTGCTGGCGCCACGCATCGGGCAGGCGTTCGACGGCATCGTCACCGGCGTGACGGGCAAGGGCACCTGGGTGCGCATCGCCCATCCGATCGCCGAGGGCCGCATCGTGCAGGGCTTCGACGGCCTGGACGTGGCCGACCGCGTGCGGGTCGAACTCGTCGCGGTCGACGCGCGCCAAGGTTTCATCGATTTCAAGCACGTGAACTGACAGAGGAGACGGTCTTTGGACAAATGGCTGCGCGCGGCGCTGGACCACATTCCCGCCTACATCGCCCACCAGATGCGCATCAGCGAGCAGCCCGGCTGCGCGATCGCGATCGCCCACCACGGCAAGCTCGTGCTCGAACAGGCCTTCGGCCACGCCGATCTGGCGGCGGGCACGCCGCTGACGCCGCGGCATCGCTTCCGGGTCGCGTCGCATTCGAAGAGTTTCACCGCGGCCGGCGTGCTGAAGCTGCGCGAGCAGCGGCGGCTGACGCTGGACGACGCGGTCGGCCAGTACGTGGCCGATCTGCACCCGCAGGTCGCCGCGATCACGCTCGGCCAGCTGCTGTCGCATGCCGGTGGTGTCGTGCGTGACGGCGCCGATGCGGGGCAGTGGAGCCAGCGCCGCCCGTTCATCAGCGAAGCCGAGCTGCGCGCCGACCTCGCGGCCGGCCCGACGATCGCGCCGAACACGCGTTTCAAGTATTCGAACCACGGCTACGGCCTGGTCGGCCTCGCGATCGAGGCGATCACCGGCGAGCCTTACACCGCGTGGATCGCGCGCGAGATCGTCAAGGCCTCGGGTCTGCACGAGACCGCGCCCGACGGGCCAATCGCTCCGGACACCCCGTTCGCGCGCGGCCACAGCGCGAAGCACCCGCTCGGGCGCCGCGTCGTGATCCCCGCGGAGAACCCGACTCACGCGGTCGCCGCGGCGACCGGCTTCGTCAGCACCGCGGCCGACCTCGCGCGCTTCTTCGCGAGCCTGCAACCGGGCGCGAAAAAGAGCGTGCTGTCGGTGGCGAGCCGGCGCGAGATGAACCGGCGCCAATGGAAGGACGAGCATTCGAGCCTGGTGCGCTGGTACGGCCTGGGCACGATCTGCGGCACGCTCGCCGACTGGGATTGGTGCGGCCACTCCGGCGGCTTCCCAGGCACCATCACGCGCACCGTCAGCGTGCCGGCACAGGGCCTCACGGTGTCGGTGCTGACGAACGCCGCCGACGGCCTGTCGCACGGCTGGCTCGAGGGCGTGCTGCACCTCCTGCGCACACATGCGCTGCGCGGTGCACCGGCGCGCAAGGAGGCGGCCTGGGCGGGCCGCTGGTGGAGCCTGTGGGGTGCGCTCGATCTGGTGCCGGTGAACGGCCGCGTGCTGGTCGCGAATCCGAGCTTGCTGAACCCGCTGCAGGATGCGAGCGAGGTCGAGGTGACGGGCCGACACGATGGCGCCGCGCACGGCCACATCGTGCTCGCCGGCGGCTACATGAGCCACGGCGAGCCGGCGCGCGTCGTGTTCGATGGCCGCGGCCGGCCCGCGCAGTTCTGGCTCGGCGGCACCTGTTATCTGCCGGAAGCGAAGATCGCGAAGGAACTGGCGCAGCGCTACGCGCCCGCGTCGACCGCCTGACTCACGTGGGTCGTCAGCTCGTTGCCTGCTCGCGCAGCCACGCGCTCGCCTGGCCGCGCGACGCGAGGTCGAGCTTGTCGAGGATGTTGGCGACGTGGCGTTTCACGGTGTGCGGGCTGATGTCGAGCGCGCGCGCGATCAGCTTGTTGCTGTCGCCGGCGGCGATGCGCTCCAGTACCTCGCGCTCTCGGCTGCTCAGCAGCGCCGCGTCGCCTTGCAGTGCGGCCGGCGTGGTGCGGTGCGCGTCGTCGGACTGCGGTGCGCGCGTTTCGGTTGGCTGGCGCAGCGCCGCGGCGAGGGCAGCCGCGGCCTGCAACTCTGCCTGAAGTTCGGTGCCGAGCTGCTGCCCCCAGTCGGTCTGCGCGAGCGTCGCGAGAACCGCGCTGCCGCACATCAGCGCGTGGCCGCGTTCGTCGTCGCGCCGCATGCGCGTCAGCGCCGACGTGGCGGCCTGCGCGGCCTCGGCGAGCCGGCCGCAGCGCAGCCGCGCGTGGGCGCAGCGCAGCTGCAGCTCGATCGCCTGGCCGTTCACGTCCATGTTGTCGGCCTTGGGCAGCAGCGCATCGAAGCCGGCCGCGGCGTCGAGCCAGCGGCCTTGCGCCGCGGCATAACGGGCTCGCGCCGCGACCGAGCGTGTGTTGACCGAGGTCGCATCCTCGAGCGGCCGCTCGATCAGGTGCGCGGCCCAGCGCCGCAGCGTGGCCGCGTCGCCGCCGAGCACGTCGGTCATGCGCACGCCGTAGACCGCCATCTGGTGCTGCCACAGGCGCCGGCGCTCCTCGGTGCTCGCGTCCTCGCGCGCGAACAAAATCTCGAGCCGGCACGCCACGCCGGCGGCGTCGCCGCGCATCGCCGCTTCGATGACGCGGAACAGCGCGGCGCTGACCTCCATTTCGGCCGAGCACGCGAGCCACTGCATGTCGGCCTCGGCGCGCTGCGCCTCGGCGGCGGCGGCGTCCAGGCGCCCGGCCCACAGCTCGGAGAGCGCGCGCTGCACCTGGACTTCGCCGCGCATCGGCAGCGCGCGTTCGCCGACGCGCGCGAGCGCGCCATCGATGTAGCGGCGCAGCAGCGGCCGCATGCCGCGCACCGTCGCCCAGCTGTTCGCGGGCACACATTCCCACCAGTCGTACAGCGCCGCGCCGTGTTCGAGCGAGGCCACGACCTCGGCGTAGACGACCGGCAAGGTCGCGTGTTCGCCGCGCCGGAAGTGCTGGTTCGCGGCCGCCATCAGCAGCACGCGGCGCGCGTGTGGCGAGAACGGTGGCTCGTCCGGCGCCTGCAGCTGCGCGATCAGCGTCTCGCTGTGCGCGTCGCGCCCGAGCGGGTAGCACGCGAGCGCGAGGTAGGCCTGCGCGAGCTGCCGCTCGGGCGCGTCGCCGGCGGCGATGGCGGCTTGCGCGGCGGCCTCCATGCAGCGCGCCATCTCGGTCCATTGCCAGCGCAGGCAGCAGGCGATGCCGGCGAGGCGCTGCAGCCGCGACGACGCGTCGCGCCACGCAGCCGGGAACTGTTCGACCAGGCGCTGCACCTCGCCGCCGCCGCCGTTCAGGAACAGTTCGGGGGCGGCCGTCACCAGGGCTTCATCGGCGGCGCGCCAGTCGGCCGCGCGCAGCAGGTAGCCGACGCGCCGCAGCGGGTCGGCCTCGCCGGCCGCGGCGCGGTGCAGCAGCCGCGGCAGTTCGTCGGGGAAGCGACGCCGCAGCCGCTCGTGCAGCGCGTCGCGGAAAAGGTCGTGCAGCACCAGCGTGCGCTCGTGCGATTCGAGCACGGTGACGAACAGGCCGCGGCGCTCCACCTCCTCGAGCCGCTGCGCCGCCAACGCGTCGCTGCCGACGGCGGCGCAGCGCTCGGCGGTCAGTTCGGGCAGCACCGAGCAGCGCACCAGGAAATCGTGCAGCGGCGCCGGCATGTCGTCGAGCACCTCGCTGGCGAGGTAGTCGAACAGGTCGCGGTCCATGCGCGCGGCGCCGCGCGGCGTGAGCCGGTTCGCGTCGCCGGGGCGGCCGCGCAGGGCCGCCAGGCACAGCTGCAGCCCGGCCGGCCAGCCCTGCGTGCGCTCGAACAGCTCGGCGACACGCTCGCGTGCCTGCGAGCTCGCCTCTTCGGCGCCGGTCAGCGCGGCCGCCTCGCTCGCGTTGAAGCGCAAATCGTCCTGCGTGAACTCGGCCAGCTCGCCGGAGACGCGCAGACGCGGCAGCGCCAGCGGCGGCGCGACGCGGCTCGCGAGCAGCAGCGTCCATTGCGGCGGCAGCCGTTCGATCAGCGCATCGAGCAGCGCGTAGGTCGAGGGCACGGCCACGCGATGCAGGTCGTCGAGCACGATCACGCCGCGCGGCGCCTCGGCGCCGGCGAGCGCGTTGACCAGCTCGGCGACCGCGCGGCTCAGGCTGGGGCCGTCGTCGGCGAGCTGCGCGACCAGCGCCTCGGGCGCGGTGCGCCACGGCAGGTCGTGCGGCTCGAGGGCCGCGGCCAGGCACGCGAACAGGCGCTGCGGATCATCGTCGGCGTCGAGCGAGACCCACGCCAGCGCGGTGCCGGGCGGCAGGCGTGCGAGCTGCGCCGCCAGCACCGAGGTCTTCCCGAAGCCGGCCGGCGCCTGCAGCAGCACGACCCGGCAATCGAGCAGCGCCTCGGTGACGGCCGCGTCCAGCGCCGGGCGCTCGACGCGCACGGCCCGCGATCGCGGCGGCTGGATCTTGGTGGTGGCGAAGCGCGGCGTGTCCATCTGGGTGCGGATTCTGCAGTGCGCGCAGGCCGGCGCAAAGCGGCGACGCCGCAGGGCGAATGCATCAACGCGCCGGGGAGGCCGCGTCGTCGCGGTCCCAGGGCGCGACCCCTTTGAACTCCGCGGCCAG
>Ga0307508_10004523_pt1 | contig 13560 bp, 17 predicted proteins | sample 9_EM_MG_FD_203089 | JGI IMG/M metagenome (GOLD analysis project Ga0307508, IMG submission 203089) | Populus trichocarpa ectomycorrhiza microbial communities from riparian zone in the Pacific Northwest, United States - 9_EM | ecosystem: Host-associated > Plants > Roots > Unclassified | place... | reverse complement strand
AAGGCTCAAGAAATGATATCTTCGCTGCGAGACCATCCCCCGTTCAGGTATCTTTAATGGGATTCGCGGGCACATTAGCAGCCGGTCCGTCTTCGTTTCGTCACTATGTGTCAAGGTTTTGACACGGGTATAGGTTGGTGCGATTACCTCGTGTGCGATCCGATCGTCTGCCCCCCAGATCAATTTGTTCAAGTTTGTGCTGCGCGTAGACGATCGCCAAACGTTAGGTCATCTAACGAGATGACCCCAGACGTTGGCGTTCCCGTCAACGAAGGGAGTGACCCAGCATCCTCCGACAATGGATGGATCTAGTACGTAATCAAGGCGAACGAATGCACGTTCGATCTAATGATTTCTGGATCCCCTAGTACTGAATGCCCAATTTATATGCCGGTAAGTCAGAACATCGTTGTCGTCTTCCTTGTTAACGCGTGAGGTAGCACACCTACTTCGTAACAGACCATAAGCAGTCCTATGACCCACACAGCTCTAGACTAGGAATGGCGTCGACTCGCTGGCTAGGTGAGCTACGACGCCGAGACCAGCTCAGAGCGACAATATTTCCTGACTTGCCGAAGTGAGTCGTTGGCTCAACGCCCGTTCGCATGCAGATTGCTAATAATGCATAGAGATGTCGTCATATTTGCCAACTTCAACCAGGTACTGATGCATTCATCTTGGCATCCACTGAAACTGACGAACGACATTAGCTCTACAAATTCGACCCTGTGAGTCACGTAGGCAACTTTTGCTGACCAAATTAGCTCATGCATCACTCCAGATAATATTCTGGACGTGGTTACGCATCCTCTCTCGAGTTCGACGCAGTATTCTTTGGTTGCTTCGTTTTCCTGCGACGGGAGAACCCAATCTTTTACAGACCGCGGTTGCATGGGCAGGGCCCGAAGTTGCCTCTCGGATTAGGTTTACGGACGTTGCGCCCAAGGAAGTCCATATCACTCGATGTTGTGTAGCCGATCTTGTTCTAGACACTGCTGAGGTGTGCCGCATCTCCCTTTTTCGATCAAATCATTTTGACAAAAGTCTCCCCCGATGTTGTCGAAAACAGTGTAGTGCCCACACTATCGCTGCCGAGTATGTATCTTGCTTATGGATTGAATAATGTCATATCTAACGCTATGTGACAGCGTGCTTTGGTCAGGCACTCCGATCATCGCTTGTCTGTGGCCAAGTCACAGACATAAAATGGCCTCCCGTGTGTCGGCCAGTCTCGCATACGCTACAGGGCTGGGGAAGCAGATGGTGGTTCATAGCCGAGAAGAATATGAAGAACGCGCAGTCGCGCTGGCTTCTGCACACTGGTGCCCCAACGTCGAGAGGCTTTCCCATGGACTGAACGGAGGAGAGGGAGAAATCGTTTCGGACTCGGAGCTTCTAAATCTCCGTCGGTACCTTTTCCTTAATCGCGAAACCATGCCTCTGTTCGACACCCGGCGATGGGTCAAGAACCTAGAGAAAGGTTTCATCGCGGCATGGAAACGGTGGGTGGACGGATCGCAGTTCCGAGTTGGGTACAATAATGAGGGAGCTATTGTCGTGAGGGACGATGATGATATGCCCGGATAACTTGGAACCAGTCTTTTGCTGGACTTGTACATATGTATTCTGTACCATTCTCGCGATACCTCACCGCTAATGTTGGGACTCGTTTTCGCTTTGTCATGGCAGGGGCCTGGTATAAGTAAAAGCTAAAAGTTTTACTGTGAAATGTGGCGATCACAATGTGATCACGTGTTCTGGTGTGGGCCTTGAGTGTGCCAGATAAAGCCGTCTGATTCTGACCATCATGCATCATGTCCCAATCTGAACCGCCGTTGGGTGCGTTCTTTGTTGATATCGTCGCCCCCACCCACATGGAAAGCCCATTTCGATGCTTGGCCGAACTCGCTGATCGCGCCTTCACGCTTGCTGACCAGCACGCTGGTCCTGACCTAACCAACGTTCCTCCAGGTCTTAAGACCCGCCATGCAAGCATTCTCTACCCAGTCGGAGGTTCCGATGTCGAACCTATCCCAATTAAAGCGGTCTTGCACCAAAACACGCCTGCGATGCAAATACAGCAAGTGATCATCAACTTTGAAACCAAGACCGTAGAGTGTGAGGGTCAGCCCAATCTTCCTATCGAGCCGGAGCAGATCGAACATGCTCAGGAAGAGATAAAGCCGTATCTGCAAGATGTGTGGAAGAAAAAGAGGGCGAGAGAAAAGGTACGCAAACTGCAAGAGGATCTTGCTTGGAGGGTGAGGTCGCCGTCTGTCATACTTGATATCTTGCTGACGAACGTTAGGATTTCCTTGAACGTCTCAAATTTCACGGCATTCTGGCCGAACCACGCCCAGACCATGATCCTCGCATCCACAGACGGTGCCCCTTATGCGAGACGCAGACGGCGCCGTGCACGTCGTGCCACGTCGTCATGTGCTTGAACAGAGAATGTGCCGCTTCTCGACTCATTCCTTTCCAGTCGTGCTCCCATCATGTTTCCACAGCTGCATGTCATCCTTGCCTGGAAAGTGCGAAAAGCGTCCCAGCGCTTGGACAATGTCCCGATTGCAACCTCTGGTTCTGTCAGTATGAATTGACATGGTGCCTAGGTCGACTAAAGGACAATGGGCCAGCGAGGACCTACTTGGGTCGCATACCAAATAGTGTCCGAGAACACCCAACCCAACCTATCGGGTGTTTTTCTTGCACTGGGGGCCGAGACCGACCTCATTGCTCCAACGGCAGGTGTTGGTCAAGAGTGGGTGGATACACCAGCGTCTGCGAGTTGTGCTCTCCGGGAGGCGGGCTCTGGTGCACATGCGAGCAGTGCTGGATCTGCGATGACTGCAAGACATCGCCGACGGAAAACTGTTTCAAGAACTGCCCACGGTGCAGACGGGTGTATTGCGTCTACGAGTGCGAGTACATTCAATTCTGCGCCGAGTGTGGTCGCACGACGTTGTGCGACGACTGTGTTGAAGAAGACTGGAGCGATTTTGTAGGGCCAGACGCGACGGAGGGGGTCGCGCTCAAAGGCGAGTGCAACCTCGGTCATTGTATGGGGAGAATCTGTGGGGCATGCCTGGAAGGCACGCGCTGTGCGGGCTGCAGCAAGACGTTTTGCAGTTCGTGTATACAACTCCAACGGTGCGACGGGTGCGACGGCCGTTTCTGTTCTGGTTGCTACCGGACACGCAAACGAAGATGCGGCGGTTGCAGCGAGGCTCAGAGGACCGACATGAGTGGGTATCCGTACACGCGTTATCTTGCGTTATGATGCTAAGGTGCACACCATTCAGCGCCACTCTGACCTCAAATGGATTTGCTCTAGACTATGCTGGCAGATATGATTGTGCGTACTTTCTGTACCACACGATCGCGGTAAGTGTGCGGTGGATTGTTGTTTTTGTATTCGACGAACGATGAGTAGCACAAGTACCGTACGATGGACAGAATATGTAACTCGGGTAATGCGAACGACGTTCTCAGAGCCTACGCGACTTTGGCCTGATCTGCAAGGGCTTGAGAATGACAGGTCCTAGCGCTGGTTACTTGCACACCTTGACATGCTGAGAGAAAAGACGTCTCCGCCGGAAACATTGAATATTGAATGGTCTGTGTGCTCTATTTATGGCTCGTGATGTATTGATGAGTCGGTGGAGTCATTTCACGAAATGGCAGAAATACCGCATTGACTCACACTATCGGAAGGCCGATCGATTTGGTTCCGTTTCCCGACTAGATTGAACCCGCCACGACGCGCACACGCATGCACACGAGTCCAAACGCTCATGCACTCACGATCGCACCACGGCCGATGGCGTTCTCTCAGGCTCTTCCTTTCCTTTCGAACATGCACCATCGTACCGAACAAGGGGCGATTGGGGGCCATCCAAGACATCGCGCTCCACGCGCATCACCGTTCCGTCACTCTGGACGCTCCCAAAATTTGGCGTGCCCGACGCGATGACGGGTCGGGGGGGTTAGGAATCTTAGGATCGGGTGCTCTCGGGTGCCGTCGACGGTGGCCTACGCCGCGTGCACACCCAGCGGCCCCATGGATGGTTCCGATGGACCACGACGAGTTTTTCTTCCTCAACGCTGATGGCTATCCATCGTATCATCCCATCCATATCTTGACTGCTGGCAGCCAAGCCCATTGTTCTGCACCATGGATCACCTCGATCGCGCTCTGCCATGACTCACGCGGTGAAAACGACTCCGTTCACTACGGTACCCAAATAAATATACTAGGGACTCGCCAGGGATGATCGCAAGGTAGGTCAACGTATGGGAATGGCATAGGTAGTCCTCGATTGATATAATATCGATCCATATAAGCAGGTTGTGGGGGCGCAATTGAACAAACGCAAGCAACAGGCAGGATGTCGTCAATAAAGAAGAGATCGTTCGTCGCGACGGTCACATGCTGGAAAGGTTGAGCGGCGGTGGTGAGGCCAAACAGCAAGACTTACGCCACCTAGGCGGGCGCACTGAGCCCCAACGCTCGTGCTCCAGCGCCAACGCCGCCTTCCCATCCCAGGAACCGCTCGCTCGTCGCGCTGTCCCCAACATCGCTCTCGAATCCTGGTAGCTCGTCCTCGTCATCCCATGCGCCGGCCGCACGTCGCGTGTGGGCCCACACCGTGATGAACAATACCCGCTTCAACTTTGGATTCAAGAAGAACCAGTGCGAAGACCAGAGCAAGGCACCATCTCTGCGCTTCAGACGGACATGAGGAAAGTCGGAGCGCAGTGGAGAGTCATCATTGCTACTGCCGCTACTGTATTGACGGAAGAAGATTGGCGGGCGTCTGTCTCGCGTATCGGCGCTGCGGGAGCTGGCGCGGTGCCGAGGGGAAGAGGACCTGTCGACGTCATATTCGTCAAACTCAAATGTGGCCTCTTCGTCAATGTCGTCTGAGGAGTATTCGTCACCGACAGAAGCAACGTCGTCCTCGTCATCGGAGTAGTCATTGGCGTGAGGGTCGGAATCGATGTCAGGTGAGTAGGAGAACACCTGACAGTCGGACAGGCCAATGACCTCGTCCAATATGCGGTAAAGGGTCGGGTGAGTTCCCGACTGTATTTGAGGGGGCGCATATGGGCTCGATAGAGTCTGCATGAGGGGTAGTGACGAGGAGGAGGTTGGGACGGAGGACGGGAAGAAGTTGGGGGACGTGGGTGGATACGCCGAGTAAGTGCGCGGTGCTCTGACACCGCCACGGTTGGGGGATAACAGGGTGGTGCTCAGCGAATTGAGCACGGTGGCGCCACTCTTCTCTTTGTGAAAGTGTGCGGGGCGCACGTCTGAGAATTCGTGGTCGGGGAAGGCGATGTTGAGGGTCGCTATGAGAAGGTAGAGGGTCTTGCGGGAGGCATGCTTATCCATGGGGCCAAACGGGGTTTCTTCAGGCTCACGATCGAGCCATGAAGGGAGGGGCGGTGAATGGGACAGGTCGTCGTTGTAAGCGTGCTCGAGGGACTTGAAGAGCTTCTTGTCGCGCTTGATGTTCTTGCAGCTGTACGCTTCGATTCTGGTGTGTACAGAACATTCCGGGCCTTCGTGTGTGAGAGCCCGAGCGAGGCGGGTTAGCTCGGGGAACTCTATGTACTTCATCGTCGAACGGGGCGTTGTTCAACGAGCCAGGACAGTCTGGGACGTCGAGTGGACGTGGGAGTGGAATCGAATCCCGCTTCGGGGTTTGTACAGACACTGCCAACGTCACGGTCTCACTAATATTTGGGTTGAACGTTTGTTGATTTGGACGGTCTGGATCATCATCAGCACCACTCTGCTATCTACACGTTGGCCCCTATGATCGATATATGATCGGCGGGCATCACGTTCGCGTCTTACTGGTTCGTCCAGGTTAACATGGCTGGGAAATGGTCCGTTGCAACTGAGGGGACCTCGTGTCGTCAGCTTCTCCGTCCCCACAAGGTGTCTTGGCAGTCTAATCCCCGCACGTGTGATAATTTCACATACGGAGCTGGCAGGGCGCTCGAACCGACTTCCGGGAGGGGAACACTCAAATCTTGGCATTTCCCGGAGGCAATGACCTTGTCAATCTACTCCACCTTCGTGACGATTCTCGCATAAATTCAGTACAGCGGCTCGCAGGCCCTTTGCCGTCCCTACCAGATCTGTGCATCCCTCGCCTTGAGTTGCGCAGCACACTTTGGTTCCATTTCATAAATCGCACTCCCAGGGTAAATCTATCCACAACCCACGTCCATCAATCAAATTCCAACACCACCCCACCTGAAACACGGGACGTACCGTGTACCCATCATCGGGCGTCGGCCCGCTTGTCAAATTCGAGCCGGCCTGCCAAACGAGGACGCCAGCGAGCCCACTGTTGACGACGGTCGCATACCAGTTCTCGTAGGTGGCGATCTGGTCCTGGGACGCGAGGACGCCAAACTCTTCCAACAGCACGGGTTTGTTGTATGCCGCTTGTGCATCGCGGTGGTTTTCGATCCATGTTTTGCCCCACCTCATGGCACTTGTTTGGGAGCATGGGTCCGTGAGCGTGACCACGACCATCCAAGGAGCGTACTTACCTAGGTGTTCCTTCATCCCACATGTACTGTAGATGTGGAATGAAATCGTGAGCCTCGGACATAAAGGGTGACATACCGGATAGAGCTACGTCACGTCTATAAATATGCTTGTTGAGAGTGAAAACGAGCGACGTACATGGAAAGTACCAAAGTCGATCGTGTCGATATCCACATTCGCATTGAAGTCGATTCCGTGCGAACCGCTGTAGCGAAATTTCAGTCACATACTCGCTCTGCATCCAGACGACGCACTTGTAAGAGCGATCTATGGTGTCTGTCCAGTTAAACCAGCCTTCGTCACCAACTCCGACGAGATGATTGCTGTCGAGAGACTTGATGTAGGCGGACATTATCTTTACCCAGTTGGTGATGGTCGTGGTCGTGCATGTCCCGGACGTGGCGCTACTCGATGAATCGATCTATTGGTCACTGAAAGTTAAAACTGTTTCTCACTTGGTAGAGCCCGTGCAGCGGGGTTCGTTGGCTATACGAAAGTGTCAAATGAGGAGAGGTCTAGATAGAACATCCATACCGAGTTCCCAGGCAAGGATGGTCGGTTCGTCGATATACCTCTCTATCCAAACCTTGACATAGTTTTGAAATGCCGCCTAACACGGACCAATGGATATAGGTAATAGAAGGGACGGGCAAGAAAAAAGACACACGATCACTTCGGGGCTGGTGTAGAAGTAGTCGTGAGGCTGGCCCTGACCGAGGATTTGGTTGACATAGACATCCATTCCTCCGTAATCCTTCCAATTGTTGGTCAACCCGACGATGAGACGGATATTGTTCGCTTTCGCGGCAGCAATGACATTGTCTTGGAGGGCGATGTGAGGAACACGACCAACGCAAGGGAATAGTCTGACCAAAGTTCTCGAGACCAGTGGGACCGTAGTTGATGGTAGGTGTGCACCCGTCCCAGAGCTGGTAGTAATCCCCACTTGCAATGGTAACCTCGTTGAAGCCCCTGACAGGTTTCGGGCGTCAAAAGAGATTGTGTTCGCAAGAGAATAGTACGGACCAAGTGCGGACGGTCGTGCCTCCCGTTTCTGCAATATCTTGGAAGGCGATGTTCATTTCGTCGGTAGTAAGGTTCATGAGACCGACCCAGTAAGAGTTGGCGCTGTTACAGTGAGCATCTGAGACAGGCCCCGTAAAGAAGACACGAGACTAACCCGAAGACTGTGTAAGGCGCGCCGTCGAGTATGAAGCGCTGACCATCGGCCTTGACGAAACCAGTGGAATACCTGGAAACAGGGTTGGCAAGCTTTGAAGAGAGATAGTGAATAATGTCGAGCACGGGCACGAAGATGGATCTCACCGACGCTGCGGGGATGAGCAGAGCAACAAAACTAGCATGTAGCTTCATACTGACGTGGGGTCGCTGGTGCACCTCGAACCCAGCGTATTTATCGTACTCTGGTGTCCGCGGAGTTCAGGGGCCAGGCATAGGCGAAGACCGGGGCACTTTAGATCCAACTGGGGTGACGCGGGTCATATGATGAGCGGGTGGGACAAAGAAGGGTCATCGAGTGACCACCATGTCGCGACACCTCGCACGCAAACTCGCCCGGCCCGTCCACCGCCAGTTTGCAACGCACAGTCCAGTCCGACCGCGTCTCCGCCACGTCTCGCCCTCCTTTCTTCGCCGCCTCCACGTCCGCGCCCTCTCCTACTCCTCCATCCCCCGCTTCGTAGCCCGCGCCTTCCGCGTCCCCATCGCCGGCGTCACCATCGGCGCGGGCGGGTTTGGCTACGCCAACTACAAGTTCGAGGGTACGTCCGTTCCACCCTGCACCTTCCCCCGACAAACCCCGCCCCAGAGCTGCGCAAGAGGACCACAGGGTGGCTCTCCACCGTCCAAGATGCCGCGACGGACTTCATCGACTCGGCTTCCGACGGTCTCAAGTCCGTCTCTGCCCGCGTCTCTGCCGTAAAACTCCCCGACGTCGAAACGCCCCAGTTCCTCAAGGATCTCTTCTCGGATGACTCCGCGCGTCACGACCGCGGTTCTTCCTCCGAAGACTCGGGAGATTCTCGCCATAGGTCCCAAGAGGAAAATGCCGCCATCGCTGCCCTCGTCGCCGCAACTCTGTCCGCCCCCTCCGATCACACCAAAGCTAACGACAATGGTCTCGACACCAGGCAAAACGGCCTCATGCACCTCACCAAGAAGCTCATCGAAATAAGAACAATGCTCCTCAGCATCGACCAGAGTGACAGTCTCAAATTGCCCAGCATCGTCGTCATTGGCAGCCAGAGCTCAGGCAAGAGCTCCGTTCTCGAGGCTATCGTCGGTCACGAGTTCCTCCCAAAGTCAGTCATCTGCTCGTCCTTGTCACCACCACTCACCGCTTGGCCGCAGGGGTAACAACATGGTGACAAGGCGTCCCATCGAACTCACCCTCATACACACTCCCCCAAAGGGCTCCGGCGAGACACCCGAAGAATATGGCGAGTTCCCAGCGCTCGGTCTCGGTAAAATCACCAACTTTGCCCACATACAACAGACCCTCACTGACTTGAACCTCGCCGTATCCTCTTCCGAGGCCGTCTCAAACGAGCCCATCGACCTCCGCATATACAGTCCTCATGTCCCGGACCTCACTCTCATCGACTTGCCCGGCTACATCCAAATCGCTTCCATGGATCAGCCGGATTCTCTCAGAGACAAGATTGCCGGTCTATGTGAAAAGTATATCCGCGAGCCCAACATCATCCTTGCTGTCTGTGCCGCAGACGTGGATCTTGCCAACTCCCCCGCTCTCCGTGCCAGTCGCAAAGTTGACCCGTTGGGTTTGCGCACCATTGGCGTCGTCACAAAGATGGACCTTGTCCCTCCCGAGCAAGGCGTCTCCATCCTTGAAGGGAACCGCTACCCGTTGCATCTTGGTTACGTCGGTGTCGTCTCCAAATCCGCTGGAAAGACTTCTTCGCTTTCTACCGGCGCTCTCGTCAAACACAACGGAGAGGACTATTTCAGCAACCACAGTGAATATTTTGGCGTGCCTTCTTCCCTGATGGTAGGCACCGATACCCTTCGGCGTCGTCTCATGGAGGTCCTTGAATCGAGCATGGCTTCGTCCCTCCACGGCATCACTAATGCAGTTCAACTCGAGCTCGAAGAAGCCACCTATCAGTTCAAAGTCCAATATAATGATAGGCGTATAACAGCAGAGTCCTACGTCGCCGAGACTGTGGACGCCCTCAAAGCGCGTTTCAAGGACCTCTCCTCGCAATTCCGCAAACCCCAAGTGCGCGCCAAACTCAAAGCCATGCTCGACGAGAAAGTCATGGACGTGCTCGAGCAGCTGTATTGGCTCGACAAGCGTGCATCCGAACTGGGCGCTCTCGGCGCTGATCTCAAGTTGAAAGCCAGCGACGTTGACGCGTATTGGCGACACAAGCTCGAGGCTGCCTCGTCGCTCCTCACCAAATCAGGCGTCGGGCGGGATTCTACGCTTCTCGTCGCGGACGGGCTGAGAGCGTTGATCGACTCGATCACTGTCGGGGAGCCATTCAACCATCATCCCCGTGCAGCGGAGCGACTCGTGCAGTTCTCCCACATGATCTTGAGGGACCGGATTGGGTTGACGTCGGACCAGGTAGAGAATTGCATCAAGCCGTTCAAGTACGAGGTGGATGTGGACGAGCGGGAGTGGGAGCAGGGACGTGGACACGCGGTGGACTTGTTCGAGAAGGAGGTCGCGATGTGTGAGACCAAGCTCAAGGAGATTAGGAAGAAGGTCGGAGGAAGCAGACGATTGAGTGGGCTGATGGGCTATGTAAAGGAGCTGGAGGAGCAGGCGCAGGAGAGGAAGAACAAGCGGCTTAGTGGGGAGGACGAAGCGCCTGTGGACGAGGAGCCCGAGTCGTATCGATATCCCCCTGCACAGATCTTGGATGGTGAGACGTACGTCGGGCTCTCGCGAATTCATGCTGACGCGTTGACAGCGCGGCATGCGATGATGTACAGCGATAGGCTGTCCATATTAAAGCTTCGTCTCGCAGCCCTCAAATCAAAGCGTTGCAAAGGTGGCCCCGAGAATGACGTGTTGTGCCCCGAAGTCTTCCTCAACGTCGTGGCGGACAAGTTGGCTCACACGTCGAGCATGTTCATCAACATCGAGCTTCTCGATCATTTCTTCTATCAGGTCAGTCCCTTTTTCGTGTATCAGGGATCCGATCTCTGAACCAGCTGCAGTTCCCGAGAGAGATTGACTCGCGGTTGATCTACGACTTGGACCGCAACGAAATTGTTCAGTTTGCAAGGGAGAACCCGGTGGTACGACGCCACCTAGAACTTCAAGAGCGAAAAGACAAGCTGGAAGAGGTGAATATGCCCATCCCCTCACTTTCTTCGCGTGCTCACGTGCGACCTTCCAGGTGATGAAGCAGCTGAACAGCCTCTCGACGCTCCGACCAGATTCCCAGCCAGTGCCGAGACGTCAGCGCGGGTTATTCGGGGGAGTGTTTTGATCTTTACCCCGCTTTGTGTGGACCACGTTCATTCTTTGGTTGCTTGTCGTTGGAAACATTACCAGATATATTGAGAACATGATCACCGCTCTAGATGCACGAGATGGGGGATGCGACAGGCAGACAAATACACATACACCTGAGTGTGCGCGCGCTTAAGAACTATCTAGGGCGTAGCCTTGGCAGTCTACGCGCAAACGGCGTCGAGCCATTCAGAGCTCCGCTCCAGTCCGACCCTTATCATCTTGCAAGACAAGATCGCTTGTATGGGTGTTGTCCCACGAACAAAACAGCTAGCACCTACTACTTCATGGACGTGAAGTGCGATCACACCACCTCGACCTTCCTGGCGCGTTTATGGCACTCTGGGCCCATCTGCGGTTCATGGGCACCTTATGGCCGCATGGTTCACATGAACTTGAACAGGCTCATTGAGTGAATGCTGCCATGTCTCGACGCCTGGCAGACAAACTCGCCCGGCTCGTCTACCGCCAGTTTGCAACGTCCAGCCTAGTCGGACCGCGTCTCCGCCGTGTCCCTTCACCCTCCTTTCTTCCCCGTCTCCACATACACGCTCTTTCCTACTCCTCCGAGTCCATCCCTCGCTCCGCAGCCCGTACCTTCCGCGTCCCCATCGCCATCATCATCGTTGGCGCCGGCGGGATTTACTACGTCAACTACCAGTTAGAACGTATGTACGTCCATTCTACCTTGTACCTCCCCCCGACAAACCCCGTCCCAGAGCTGCGCAGGCGGGCCGCCAGTTGGGTCATCACCGTCCAAGGTGCCGTTACGGGCCTCGTCAACGCGGCTTCCAACGGCATCAAGTCCGTCCCTGCCCGCGTGCCCACCGTAAAACTGCCTGACGGGACACCCCAGATCCTCAAGGACCTCTTCTCTGGCCGCGTGCCCCCCGTAAAACTGCCCGACGAGACACCCCAGTTCCTCAAGGATCTCTTCTCTGGCCGCGTGCCCGCTGTAAAACTGCCTGACGAGACACCCCAGTTCCTCAAGGATATCTTCTCTGGCCACGTACCCGCCGTAAAGCTGTCCGACATCAAAACGCCACAGGTCCTCAAGGATATCTTCTCTGGCCGCATACCCGCCGCAAAACCGCCCGCCATCGAAACGCCCAAAGTCCTCAAGGATATCCTCTCTGGCCGCGTGCCCCCTGTAAAACTGCCTCACATCGAAACGCCACAGTTCCTCAAGGACCTCTTCACCTCGGATGAATCCGCGCATCACGACCGCGGTTCTTCCTCCCAAGACTCGAAGAGCGACAAGATAGGCTCGAAGAGGTGAACATGCCCGATGATCCCCTCGCTTTCTTCGCGTGCTCACGTGCGACCCTCCAGGTGAAGCAGCCCAATAGCCCCTTCACGCTCCAACCAGATTCCCAGACATCGGCGCGGGTTATTGTCTTTTGATCTTTTCCCCACCTTTACATGGACCACGTTCGTTTTTTTTTAGTGTATGTCGCACCGTGTTGTTTGTTCCACCTCACACTTGCTTGTTGGAAATATCAAGGTTGTATAGTGGGAACACGATTGCCATTCTAGCTGGACAAGACCGGAAATGCGATGGGCAGATGTATATACATGCACTTGAACGTGCGTGCTTGAGAACCATCTAGAGCTTAGCCTTGGTCTTGGCCCTGGCAGTCTGCGCAATCGGCGTCAATCGTCAAACGCCATTCAGAGCTCCGATCCGACTCACCGCGAGTACCCCGCTGAGTTTGGTTGCCAACATCATGTTGCCTTTTGTCTTGAGTTTTCCCGTCATGAACGCCTTTTGACCGTCCATCTATTTGAACGGTACACGTCAGACGATATCCATGTCTCCCATCGTTGAACACGACGGAATTGAAACCGGAACCGAAACCGGAACCAAGCACCAAATACCAGTACGAAACACCAAGAAGCGAAACGTAAGAAGGGGGAGGAGCGAAAGAACACACCTTGCCAGTCGCGAGCTGCTCAAACGTATCGTCGCTCAAGAGCAGCGTCACGCCCGCTTTCGCAGGCGCACGTACAGGACCCGCATAGATCGTCCCCTTGTCCTTGAGGTCGATCGTCCACACGGCTTCCTGTTTTTGAGCGTTGGTGATCCGGAGCTCGAAAATGGCGGCGGTCTGGTGGTTGTTTCGTTGTTTGACGTTGGGTCAGCGGGGTGGAGAGAGGGATGGCTCACCTTTTTGACCTGGGCAGTGCGCTCCGCCTCTGAAAAATCGTTGAAAGTAGTGTAGAGTCCGGAAATGAGCTCGGAAGCCTGGCAGGGGAGGGCGAGGGTGAACGCGAGCGAGGACGGAGATGGGTAAAAGAGGATACCTTGAAACCGTCTACTTTGAGGTCGGACATGATGGGAGAAGACGGGACAAGTTGTGGCCTTTTTCAAAGTCGGAACGAATGCATATGATAAATCCCGCCTTGTTTGTGGGAGTGACAGCCGAGTTACAGCAAACCCAAACCCGACTTTGCTGAAGTTACATACATCTCGTTCGTACAG
>Ga0307508_10004522_pt1 | contig 13561 bp, 14 predicted proteins | sample 9_EM_MG_FD_203089 | JGI IMG/M metagenome (GOLD analysis project Ga0307508, IMG submission 203089) | Populus trichocarpa ectomycorrhiza microbial communities from riparian zone in the Pacific Northwest, United States - 9_EM | ecosystem: Host-associated > Plants > Roots > Unclassified | place... | reverse complement strand
AAACATGCGGTCTGCAAAATTTTGTGTCTCTCCGATCTATGGTTGTTGAGTATCGTCGTTTTTTCTCATTTCTAATAGTGTCCGACTAATGGGTAGTAGCCGGGTAACCCCTACAGTACGTTACTAGCGGTGGTCGACGCATTCAAACACTGTCAACGATACTGCGAGGGAGCGACACACCAAGTCCAAGTCTTCTCGGACCACCAAAACCTGGAATACTTCACGACGACCAAAGTGCTAGACCGGCGACAGGCGCGATGGGCCCAAGAGCTGGCGGGAATCGACTTCCGAATCTATTACCGACCAGGGACCCAGAACGGCAAGCCGGATGCACTATCAAGGCGTTCGGAGTACCGCCCGGAAAAGGGGGGGTGGAAAACCAGCCGATTACGACGGTTTTACAGTCAAAAAACCTGGACAAGAAAACCTGGACGAAAGAAGGGGCATTTCGTTCATCTGCTCCTCAGCCCGGCTAGCATCACTCCAGCAAAGGAAATGGACGGAGGAGTTCCTGGCAAACGTCAGGAAGGAAGGGAAAAAAGACGAAGCCTACGAACAGGCAAAGGAACAGGAAGCGGCGGCGGAGAAACCGTCGCCAAAGGACCGAAAGGTCAAGGAACTAAGTTGCAAGGACAACCTGCTGTACCTACAGAACCTGCTCTGGGTACCAAAAGGACTAGTGCAAGAAATTATGGAATCAGAGCACGATACGAAGGTGGCCGGGCACATGGGACAGGGCAAAACCATCGAATTGATCCGACGAAACTTCTGGTGGCCAAAAATGGACGAACAAATCATCGACTTTGTCAGAAGCTGCCCCGAATACCAGCAAATCAAGGCATCCCGACACCCACCCTACGGGCTGTCCTCGCTGCTGGAACTGCCATACGCACCATGGCGATCCATAGCAATGGACTTCATCACGGAGCTACCAATCTCGGAGGAATGTGACCAGTTATGGGTGATCATCGACCGGTTCACCAAAATGGCCCACTTCCTCCCGCTGAAGAAAAACAAGAAATCAGCGGCAGACCTAGCAGTCGTTTTCGCCAAGGAGGTATGGAAATACCACGGTTTCCCCACGGATATCGTGTCCGATAGAGACTCCCGCTTCACATCAGAGGTATGGAAGGAATTCCTACAGCTCTTAGGAATTCATCCTTGGATGTCGACAGCGTTCCATCCACAAACCGACGGGTAGGCAGAACGGCTCAACCAAACGATCAAAGCCTACCTCCGAGCATTCACTAGCAAAGAACAGGACGATTGGGCGCGCCTATTGCCCATGACCGAGTTCGCTTATAGCAACTCTACCACAACAGGCAACGGCATGTCCCCTTTCTACACTAACTATGGCTTCCACCCAGTAACGACGGGCCCGAAGCCAACGGAATCCTTCAACCCCACCAGTACGGTATATGCACACTGGATGAAGGTCATACACGACAAATCCCAAGAGGGGCTAGAAGAGGCACAGGAACGAATGCGGTGGTTCAGCGACCCGGGCCGGAAACCACCCCCAGCTTTCCAAGTAGGAGACTTGGTAATGCTCAGCAGACGCAACATCAAAACACGCCGCCCATGGAAAAAGCTGGACCACAAAAATCAGGGTCCCTTCCAGATCGAGAAGATGGTTTCGCCGCTAGCTGTCCGTCTCACACTGCCCCGGAAATGGAAGATCCACAACGTCTTCCACGTCTCGCTACTCGAACCCTACCAAACCAGCGAGCACCGAGCCCCACCGGACCGGTCAAAGGTACTCTGAGAGGCGGACGACATCGAGCAGTCGGAGGAATACGATGTCGACGAGGTTATGGCCTCGATCTAGTGTGTTCGGGGAAATAACAAAAGGATCCTTTACCTCGTCAAATGGCTCAACTATCCGGAACGGAAAGACTGGACAGAAGAACTATTCGACAACTTTTCATTAGGCGGTCTAGAGAAACTCGGGGAGTTTCACTGACAAAACCCAGACGCGCCGAGGGACTACCGACTCGACGACCCCTAGACGGGATGTCCATAAAAGGGCCCGACGAAGCACGAGTGGTAGTAGGGATGAAGGGGTAGGAGGACTTCATCTCACACGCAAACAAAGAAAGACCCGCTTCTCGGGCACCGAACAAAGAAAGAACTGCTTCTGGGGCACCGAAGCCCAGGCACGAGGACCCGTCAAAGGATATGTCGGACTCGATCGGACGAGAGCCGTAGGCGTTCGGTACGGCACACCTCTGTATGTACACCTACAAGGGGCGAAAAGCGCACCCGGGCACGAACCCTGAGTCGAGAAGGTCACTCGTTCCACGTGTTCCAAGCCCGGAAAAACGTCATATGCTCCTTGTCCGCGAACGACCGACCTAGCCAGAGACGGCCTGAACGACTCCAAGCCGGGGTAATTGCCGCGAAGAACGAAACCACCAACAGGTGGCGGATCCTGGTGACAGACGGACACCTCTGTGTGCACATCATTGGCTTGTCCGGCTTGTTCGGGCTTGGTCACTGCTTCCATGTGCCCCAGCCGGAGGTCGACAGGATGGGCACTGGGAAAACTGGCACTTTTGTCTCCACGAACGCAGCTGCCCGGCGGGAGCCATCGATGTAGGAGTACGCACAAGCCTACTCTGAGGGCCCAGCCATTCCGACGGATTACAGAGAATGATGTCCTGATTCGGTGGCTGGGAGGGCTGTAGGGGAGGAGGACTACAGTTGCGGGAACCCATCAAGGTTGCCAGAAAAGTTACTCAGAAAGAGGCGGGCTACTTCGATAAAAAGAACATACATAGCTTCGGGACGAAGCAAAGAAGAGGGGGAGGTAGTGTTACACCTCAGTCCGAAACACTAGGGAAAAATAGATAGCTACATAGTCAGGGTACGTGAGACTTTACCTAATACCGCTCGAAAGGAATGAAGTCGCGCCCAGCCGGCTTCAGAGAGTCTAGGCGGGAGATAGCCTCGGGATTAGACCATACGGCTGTAACGAACCTAAGGGGCTAATCTCCGGACAAACTGCAAACGCAACTAAATACGGAATACGAGGGGTGAGGTCATAGAGCCGATATCTCCTCTTTCTCTGATAGGCCAGTAAACCACTCACCTGCAGGGCTTGAGGGGTTTAGGTGGTGCAGGGATCAGAAGTTAGTGTTAGACTGACCAGGACCAATGAAGTTGTAAGGACCGAGCCAGTGGGGTTCCGGGGCCTTGGCTGGCGGACAGATCTCCTGAAAAAAGGATAGAAAGTATGGGTTCTCCAGAGGAACCACGTGACACCGGAAGAAGACTATATAGCTAGGCAAGAAACCGCCTCGGTGGAAAGGAGGGAGACAGCACCGACCGACCACTCGAACAAAAAACCCCACAAACAAGATCTAAGATTATTCCGTTGTGAATTGTCAAAAGTAGCCTGATTACCTTTGATTCTCTCCGCACTCCGGTTGCACTACAACCCCAGTGTCACATTCAAACACTGGCGACGGTATCTTGAGGGCGCTACGCACCAGGTGCAAGTGTTTTTGGACCACCAAAATCTGGAATACTTTACCACCACCAAGGTCCTCAACCGTCTGCAAGCGCGCTGGGCACAAGAGCTCGCCGGTATCGACTTCAAGATCTTCTATTGCCCCGTTACGAAAAACGGGAAGCCAGACTCGTTGTCCAGGCGTTCGGAGTACCGCCCTGAAAAGGGGCGGAATGAAAGCCAGCCGATAACGACGGTCTTACACAAAACCCACTTCGCGGAGCCAATCCAGGTAGCAGGAGCGGTCAATACCCCACGAGAAGGCATGGCATTCATTATTTCAGCTGCACGACTCTACTCCCTCCCGGCCCGGAACTGGAAGAAGGAATTCCTGGCACTCGTACGAAGTGAAGGGGAAAAGGACCCGGAATACCGCAAAGCATTCCAGGAATTAGAAGCTGAGGAAAATGAGGAAAACAAGGAAAACGGGGAAGCGGCACGGGCAGGGCCGGTGCCGGATGGCCGAAAGGCAGAGGAAGAGGAGGAAAACGGGCAAGCGGCACGGGCAGGACCTGTGCCGGATGGCCAAAAGGCCAAGGAAAATGAGGGATACGAGGAAGCGGTACGGGCAGGGCCTGTACCAAACGGCCGGATGGCCAAGGATAGGAAGGCGGAGCGAAAAGGGATGATAGAAATGAAGGACGGAGTTGTGTACCGGAAAGGGATGCTGTGGATACCAAGCGCCGGGAACCTCATTCGACAGATCCTGGAATCGGAGCACGACACCAAAGTGGCAGGCCATATGGGGCAGGACAAAACGATCAAGCAAATTTGGCGCAACTTCTGGTGGCCACGAATAAACGAGCAAATCACAGACTTCTTCCGCAGCTGTCTTCAGTGCCAGAAGAACAAGGCAGCTCGACATCAGCCCTATGGACTCCTGGCGCCTATGGAACTACCCTATGCACTGTGGCAGTCGATTGCAATGGATTTCATCACTGACTTGCCACTGTCCGAACAGTGCGACCAGCTCTGGGTACTCGTCGACCGCTTCACTAAAATGGCCCACTTCATACCACTGCCGAAGGAAGGCAAATCGGCGAGCGATCTAGCAAGAACCTTCGCACGGGAAGTGTGGCGCCACCACAGACTGCCCTCGGATATTGTATCAGATCGGGACTGTCGTATCACCTCTACCGTTTGGCAGGAGTTCCTGACGCTCTCTGGTATCTGCCCACGAATGTCAACAGCTTTCCACCCACAAACCGATGGCCAGACGGAACATCTGAACCAAACCATCGAGGCATACCTACGGTCATTTATCAGCTATGAACAGGACGACTGGGTTAGTTTGCTACCAATGGCAGAGTTCACCTACAACAATTCGAACACCAATACGACGGACATCTCGCCGTTCTACGCGAACTACGGCTACCATCCCACAGCGACAAACCCAGCTGCAGTGCTACCACTAAACCCCGCAAGTTTCGCCTATGGCCATTCTATGCACGCAGTATACGGGGAGGTAAGGAAAACGCTCGACAAGACACGGGAACGGATGCGCCGATACACCGACCCCCACAGAAAGCAACCACCAGTATATCAAGTGGGCGACCTAGTGATGCTCAACGGCAGAAACATACAAACTCGCCGCCCATCACGGAAACTCGACCACAAAAACCACGGGCCATTCCAGGTGGAAAAGGTAATCTCCCCACTGGCAGTCAAACTCACTCTGCCGTGGAAATGGCGCATCCACGACGTATTCCACGTCTCCCTCCTCGAACCCTACCCAACTGGCGAGATTCAACCAATCCCATACCCGGTCAAGGTACTCTGAGAAGCGGACGACATTGAGAACAGTGAGGAATACGATGTGGACAAAATCATGGGCAGTAACAAGAAGGGACGACGTGTCCTCTATCTGGTCAAGTGGCTCGACTCCCCCGACCGAAGGGATTGGACCAACGAGCCGTTCGATAACTTCTCGGAAGGAGGGCTGGAGAAGCTAAGGGAGTTTCATCGACAGAACCCCGAGGCGCCGAGAGATTACAGGCTCACTGAGGAGTAAGGAAGGATGGAAGGATATAGAGTTGGAAGAGGCTTTGGGACGCAGCCTAGGGAAGGGGGGAGTAGTATTACACCCTAGTATACTAGGCTAACAGCTCAGCAAGAATGAAATTGACATTAGGACACAGGAGGCTGCCGGTCCCTCAAGTGACACTTCCAAAGACGTCGACGGTTGCGCGAATGCCACACCGCAGCGGTGACAATGCCGACAGCGCTGGACGTTGACAGCGTCAACAGTGCCGGCAGTGTCAGACAAGTGACAGCCTTACACCTACTCTAAGGAATTGGGAAAACACAAGGAGCGCGAGAGTCTAGAGGGGAGGCAAGAGTGGAGGTAGGACCTCGGAGGCCAAAGTGGTGTGCCGGGGACTACTCCGCAGCGGCAAAGCAGAACCCGTATAACCCATAGAAGCTATGTGAACGACGAGGTTTGCAGCAGCTGCCGTATCTTGCTGTTGGGACCGATCAGGATGAGTACGCTCTGGGCCTAGGCCCACATTCACCTCAGCTTTGGCTGGTGCATACGTGAGTGGATTCCTGAGGACAAAGAAGTACGGCATCGGCTTGCGCTTGCGCGCCGAGGACAAAGGAAACGGATCGGCATGCGCTTACTCGGCGCCGAAGGACAAAGAAGTATGGCATCGGCTTGTGCTTGCGCGCCGAGGACAAAGGAAACGGATCGGCATGCGCTTACGCGGCACCGAAGGACAAAGGAAACGGATCGTCATGTGCTTACACGGCGCTGAAGAACAAAGGAAATGTAATTGGGTGGCGCGCACGCGCTGAGGAAAAAGAGCAGGAATTGGTATGCGCTTGCGCGCTGAGGAAAAAGAGCACAAAACTGGATGTGGGGCGCGCCGAGGACAAAGAGTGTGGATCGATCTACACTTACGCGTCCCTGCATTCCTGAAGGCAAGGTCATAGGACAGAGGACTGCGATAGCGTATGACGATTCCGCTCTTATAAATGTTCGGTGCGCCGTGCAAAATGGGGAGGACACAGAGAAAACCTGCATCGACACCCGTTAGACAATTCCGTTGTGAATTATCGAAAAACTGACTCAAGATATCGATTCTACCGTAACTCCGGTGACTCGTTAGCACCCCAGTCTTACAGTTTGCCCGTTAGATCACATCAGTGTCAGGGGTCTGTTTGTAGACAATCTTGTTACTGAGTTGATTCGTGCATTCCAATATGTACCACGCTTTACTGACTACTGCAATTCCAAGGTTTTTGTCTGTCACCAGAACCAGGTAAGAATTTGACTGAAGTTCTTGCCAAAGAAGGCGTAGATTTGGATTAAATCTTGCTTTCGAGGTCAACTGTAGTGCCGCCACTTTTTCAAGCAGTAAGTCCTTGACTGCCTCTAGGCCGTGTTCAAAACCAGGATCTTGTATAGCAGGTTTAATATCTGAAGGGATATTAAAGCGAGGTATGTAGAGTCGATCAGGTTGGTCTCGAAAAATGTACCGCCAGTGTACATTTTTCTCAAAGCTTTTCCAAGCTTGGTGGACCAACAGAGGGTTAGGTAGAGAATTGAATATAAATTTACCATTGAATGCGAAGGAGTATTCTGTATTTTCCGTGAGGTTAACCCCCGGAAGCTTGAAAACACCTGTGGGGAAATGGATCGCTCCATCAATCACATCGCATGACAGTTCTTTGGCACAGTGGATACGAAGTGAATCGTTTCCGAGGGACAAAAACAATTCTTCATTTCTGACGGCAGTACAGAGGAGAGCCCTAGGAGTGCGAGGCCAACTCACAGACTCACTACACACATGAAAAGTCTTGTCCCACGAGCAACACTCAAAAGAAATTCCAACACGTGCTAGTTTTTGGATTTCCTGACACCTCCTTTTCCTTTCCCTTTCTTCCCAGGCTGTTTTGCCGGTAGAGACCTCTTCTCCTTTCCTTTGCCGTTTGGTTTTCCTTTCGGTCCACCTTGTGTCGCTGGTTTCAGAGTCTTCTTCTGACTCGGTCGCTTGGGAGGGTTTTTCTCTAAGGGTCACATTAGCAACTTTTTGTCGTACATTGCTATATGTGGACGGAGGTTGCATACACTTATGAGCATCCAAGTTATACTTTTTGCCAAAGTTTTCAAGCAATTTCTGAATTGCTTGATTGACAGTAGCAGCGCCGGATGCCTCAGAGGAATCCTTCATTTCTACGTCGGCCGAAGACTTGTCCGTAATTCGAGCTGCAGCTGATTTTTGCAGCATTTCTCTGTCGAAAGACATGGGCGCTAGGACCGTCATCTGTCGGACGATGGTACCATATTGCTGGGTAAAAAACTTGATTTCCGAGGCAATTGGCTGAGGTTTGGGAGAACCAGCAGCAAAAAGCCCAGCATCAGTAAGTTTAATTCCCGAATCCTCAGGCACCTGCCGAACGGTGGTCGAACACAGGTTATCAACGGACTTGTTGATAGCCGTGTCAGAGCTCAGTTCAACTAGAAACTTGAGCTGTGCTTTCTTGGCTTCAGAAGCCACTTTCAGCATATCGACTCTTGCATCTTGAGTGATCTTTTCATTAGCCACAGCAAGCTTGTGGGCTAAATCGAGATCTGAGCGAGAGACTTCTTTTGAGAACTGAAAGGTCGCAAGCTTGACGCTACCCTGGATCTCCGCAGGGAATCCTCCTTTGACCATGTACTGTGCAAGTCGGGCAGACTGGGACCGAAGAGAGTAGATCTTGGTCCACAGGTTGTAGTGCTCGACGAGGATAGGCTTGAAATACACGTGGATGGAGCCGGCTATGAGGTCGACAAGTGTTTGAAGGGTCGAGGCGGACGCGAGGGCTTGAGGGGCGGTTGACGTTATGCCACTGAGAATGCGAACGATGGAGGTGGTGGATCGTACGGACATCTTGATGGTGGAGCTTCGCGGGAAAAGTTGAGAACGCAAGATGTGTGAGGATTTTGGTGAAGAGCGCTGTAACTGCAGTAAAAACGATTGAAGGTGTGGGTTCAGATCGTTTTTCGCCAATGTGTGCCTCTTCAGTACTTGGTCCAGACAGCAGCTTTTATATATTATTTCCAAATAGCATACCCTAGGGCTGACTTTGCTAGTCTTGTGAGTAGCAATGTGAGTTCGTTTACTGAGAAGCCCTACACATCTGTTCGTGAGGATGTCTAGGTCTCCAGGAGTAAATGCTTCACCCAGGGCATGCTAATTGAAAATCCTATAATTGAATGTATACAGCGCGTGTATAGATACTGCGCGCCGAATTCTGACTCGCGTATACATTTGCATACACAACGAGTTCAGAGTTTCCAAAGTCCGAAGTCACGAGACTGAGCTCCTACAACCTGCGATGTGCCATCACTGATTAGGCAATCATTTTTCTGAAGAATCCGAATTCAGTCTCATGACTTCTGACTTCGGAAACACTGAAGTCGTTGTGAATGCAAATGTATACACGAGTCAGAATTTGGCGCGCAGTATCTATACATGCGCTGTATACATGCAATTATAGAATTTTCAATTAGCACACCCTGGGTGAAGCATTTACTCCTCGAGACCTAGACATCCTTACGAACAGGTGTGTAGGGCTTCTCAGTAAACGAACTCACATTGCTACTCACAAGACTAGCAAAGTCAGCCCTAGGGTATGCTATTTGGAAATAATATATAAAAGCTGCTGTCTGCACCAAGTACTGAAGAGCCACACATTGGCGAAGAATGATCTGAACCCACACCTTCAATCGTTTTTACTGCAGTTACAGCGCTCTTCACCAAAATCCTCACACATCTTGCCTTCTCAACTTTTCCCTCGAAGCTCCACCATCAAGATGTCCGTACGATCCACCACCTCCATCATTCGCATTCTCGGTGGCATAACGTCAACCGCCCCTCAAGCCCTCGTGTACGCCTCAACCCTCCAAAAACTCGTCGACCTCGTAGCCGGCTCCATCCGCGCGTATTTCAAGCCTATCCTTGTCGAGCACTACAACCTGTGAACCAAGATCTACTCTCTTCGGTCCCAGTCTGCACAACTTGCAGAGTACACGGTCAAAGGAGGATTCCCCCCGGAGATCAAGGGTAGCGTCAAGCTCGCGACCTTTCAGTTCTCAAAAGAAGTCTCTCGCTCAGATCTCGATTTAGCCCACAAGCTTGCTGTGGCTAATGAAAAGATCGCTCAAGATGCAAGAGTCGATATGCTGAAAGTGGCTTCTGAAGCCAAGCAAGCACAGCTCAAGTTTCTACTTGAACCCAGCTCTAACACGGCTATCAACAAGTCCGTTAATAACCTGTGTTCGACCACCGTTCGGCAGGTGGCTGAGGATTCGGGAATTAAACTTACTGATGCTGGGCTTTTTGCTGCTGGTTCTCCCGAACCTCAGCCAATTGCCCCGGAAATCAAGTTTTTTACCCAGCACTATGGTACCATCATCCGGCGGATAACGGTACTAGTGCACATGTCCTTCGACCGAGAAATGTTGCGAAAATCAGCTGCTGCTCGAATTACTGACAAGGCAACGGCCGACGTAGCAATGAAGGATCCCTTTGAGGCATCCGGCGCTGCTACTGTCAATCAAGCAATTCCGACATTGCTTGAAAACTTTGGCAAAAAGTATAACTTGGATTCTCATGAGAGTATTGCAACCTCTGGCCGCACATAGGAATGTATGATGAAAAGTTGCTAATCTGACCCTTAGAGAAAAACCCTCCCAAGCGACAGGATCAGAACAAGGCTCTGAAACAAGTGACGCAAGGTGGACTGAAAAGAAAACTGAACGGCAAATGAAAGGAGAAGAGGTCTGTACCAGCAAAACAGCCTGGGAAGTAAGGGAAAGGAAAAGGAGGTGTCAGGAAACCCAAAACTAGCACGTGTTGGAATTTCTTTTGAGTATTGCTCAGGGGACAAGACTTTTCAAGTTTGTAGGGAGTCGGTGAGTTGGTCTCGCACTCCTAGGGCTGTCCTCTGTACCGCCGTCAGAAATGCAGAATTGTTTTCGTCAGTCGGAAACGATTCACTTTGTATCCACTGTTCCATAGAACTCTCATACAATGTGATTGATGGAGCGATCCATTTCCACACAGGTGTTTTCAAGCTTCCGGAGGTTAACCTCACGGAAAATACAGAATACTCCCTCACATTCAATGGTAAATTTATATTCCATTCTCTGCCTAACCCTATCTTGGTCCACCAAGCTTGGAAAAGCTTTGAGAAAAATGTACGCTTGCGGTACATTATTCGAGACCAACCGATTCGACTCTACATACCATGCTTTAATATTCCTTCAGATATTAAACCTGCTATACAAGATCCTGGTTTTGAACACGGCCTAGAGGCAGTCAAGGACTTACTGCTTGAAAAAGTGGTGGCCCTACAGTTGACTATGAAAGTACGATTTAATCCAAATCTATTCGTTCTTTGGCAAGAACTTCAGTCGAATTCTTACCTGGTTCTGGCCACAGACATAAACCTTGGAATTGCAGTAGTCAGTAAAGTGTGGTACACATCAGAATGCACGAATCAACTCAGTAAGAGTGTCTACAAACAGATCTCTGACACTGATGTGGTGGAATGGGCAAACCAAGTTGAACACTGGATAGAATCACTGCTTTCCTCTGCCGCAAAGAAAACAAATTCCGACGAGTTTAATATCTTTGCACAATACCTGCTCACTAAGCTGACTACAGATAATCTGTCTATTCCGACATTTAAAGGACTTCTCAAAGTCCATAAACCGTTATGGAATCTTCGACTGATTATCCCGAGCCATAGCTGGATCACAGCAGGGGCGTCCAAAGTAGCTAACTATCTCCTCCAACCCATATTGCAACTCGACTCATGGATTGTTAATTTGACCATCGAAGTAATTAATACGGTGCAAGGTACCAGGGCTAATAGGAACAAAGAAACTTACATTGTCACTGGTGACGTGCATAGTTTTTACACAAATGTTCCTATCACAGAAACAATTTCCTTCATCAAGAAAATTGTCATTGAGGAAATGGTGTATGAACCTTGGAAAGTTTCATTGATCAAGATATGTCTTGTGGTGGTCATGAATAATAACTGCTTCCAATACAGAGATGAGTTCTACCACCAGATAAATGGCATTGCAATGGGTACAAGTGTTGCACCTGTATTCGCAAACATTTATGCTGTGCAGCTTGAGCAAGACCTTGATGAATGGCGGGAAAATGGGGTTCTTTCCTATGTACGCTATATCGACGACATCAAGTTCATCTTCGAAGGCTCTCTGAAACAGTTGTTCAGCTTTTTGTCGACTCGACATTTTGGGAAATTGAAAGTTTCCTGGGATATTCATTTGGCCTGGGAAGAAACCCCCTTTTTGGACTGTTCCTTCTTCTTCACTTCGAAGCCAGGAATTACGGAACTCCAATCAAAGCTGTTCCGTAAGAAAATGAACAAACATCAATATATTCCATGGTCCTCAGCGCACCCAGAATCTGTAAAAAGATCCTTTGTGAAAGCTTAATTGACCCGGTACATGATAGTATCATCACAAAAATCCTTCTTTGAGGAGAGTAAGGAGATGTTCTTCATGAACCTGCGCCGGCGTGGATACACGGCGGACAAGCTTGTCGAATATGGAAGGCAAGGGGACTACAAGTCTCGCTCTTCGGTCCTCCGTAAAAGTAGAATGAAGCGACTGGAAAAGCAGACACCGTTACTCCTCCCATCTTCCTATAACAAGTTGTGGAATATGTTGAACCTCAAAGACATATGCGATATAATGCTCAGGATATGGGTACACGACAAGGTTGAAATACCTGATTCGTTAAAAGGCCCAATTATCAAGAGTCTTCAGCGCTTGGAAAACCTTTACAATAAGGTAACCCAGTGGAACGTTGAAACGCTTCAGGCCATCATTCATGAGAACCATGGCGGCTCTAAAAAGCGTTCTTGTGAGGATGAGTTTTGCCTTGTGGGATGCTGGGCGAGGATTGAAGCCCTTTGACCCCTGCACAGTTAGTGTTTCCGAAGTCGGAAGTAACGAGACTGAGCTCCTACAACCATTGATGAGCCATCAGTGATAAGGCAATCCTTTTTCTGAAGAATCCGAGATCAGTCTCGTGACTTCCAACTTCGGAAACACTGAAGTCGTTGTCTATGCAAATGTATACACGAGTCAGAATTAGGCCCGCAGCATCTATACACGCGTCGTATACATGCAATTATAGAATTTTCAATTAGCACGCCCTGGGTGAAGCATTTACTCCTCGTGACCTACGCATCCTCATGAACAGGTGTGTAGGGCTTCTCAGTAAACGAACTCACATTGCTACTCACAAGACTAGCAAAGTCAGCCCTAGGGTATGCTATTTGGAAATAATATAAAAAAGCTGCTGTCTGCACCAAGTACTGAAGAGCCACACAACGGCGAAAAACGATCTGAACCCACACCTTCAATCGTTTATACTGCAGTTACAGCGCTCTTCACCAAAATCCTCATACATCTTGCCTTCTCAACTTTTCCCTTACAGCGCTCTTCACCAAAATCCTCACACATCTTGCCTTCTCAACTTTTCCCTCTACTGCAGTTACAGCGCTCTTCACCAAAATCGTCACACATCTTGCGTTCTCAACTTTTCCCTCGCCGCTTCCTCTTTTTCCTCATTTCCCTTGTTCTCCTCAGCCTCTCGGCCATCCGGCACAGGCCCTGCCCATGCCGCTTCCCCGTTTTCCTCAGCCTTAAGTTCATCGAGTGCTTTGCAGTATTCCAGGGCCTTTTCCCCAGCACTTCATAAAGTACTAGGCCAAAAGTTTCCGTACACCCAGGTACAACTGCCCATGATGCCCTCACTCAACCTTCTCGATCCCCACAACCACAATTTTTTTTTAGAAAGTCTCAGTAGTTGGCATACATCATGAATATATACTAATAAAGCTTCTATGGAATTTTCAGCCCGTAAAAATCATTATTTTATGCAAAGCAGGGTGACCAAACAAATTTTCCTTTGACCAAGGTAGCCCATTTTCAACCACGGATACAGCAACCTACATTCACTGGAAAAAATGATGGACTGTTGGGAGGCCTTCTTAGCTACGTAGATAATCTTA
>Ga0307508_10004521_pt1 | contig 13562 bp, 12 predicted proteins | sample 9_EM_MG_FD_203089 | JGI IMG/M metagenome (GOLD analysis project Ga0307508, IMG submission 203089) | Populus trichocarpa ectomycorrhiza microbial communities from riparian zone in the Pacific Northwest, United States - 9_EM | ecosystem: Host-associated > Plants > Roots > Unclassified | place... | reverse complement strand
ACTGGGGCGCCCCGGTCAGTACGGTCAACGTGAGTCCGGCGCCCTGGAGTTGGGGCAGCAGGTAGAGCCAGCCGACGCCGACGACGAAGGCGCCCGCGAGCCGGCGTACGGCCTGGGAGGCGAGCCGGGCCTCGGCGAAGTCGGGGAGGGTGTAGGCGCCGGAGCGGCGCAGCGGGGCGGCGACGAACAGGAGCAGGACGAGATAGCCCGCCGTGTAGCCGACCGGGTACCAGAGCATGTCCGGGCCCTGGACCAGGACCAGGCCCGCGATGCCCAGGAAGGAAGCGGCGGAGAGGTACTCGCCGCTGATGGCGGCCGCGTTGAGGCGGGGGCCGACGGTGCGGGAGGCGACGTAGAAGTCGGAGGTGGTGCGGGAGATGCGCAGGCCGAAGGCGCCGACGAGGACCGTGGCCACGACCACCAGGGCGACGGCGGGGACGGAGTAGCTGGAGTTCATCGGTCCTCGACCAGGCGCACGAAGTCCCGTTCATTGCGTTCGGCGCGGCGCACGTACCAGCGGGCCAGCAGGACCAGGGGGGCGTAGAGGCCGAAGCCGAGGACGCCCCATTCGAGGCGGTGGGCGTCCGGCATGGCCGCGAAGAGCAGCGGGAGCGGCCCTATGAGCAGTCCGAGGAAGGCGAACACCGCGAGGGCGGCTCGCAGTTGGGTGCGCATCAGGGAGCGGACGTAGGTGTGGCCGAGGGTGGTCTGCTCGTCGATCTCGGTGCGCGGCCGGTAGTAGCCGGAGGCGGGGCGGGTGCGGCGGGGCGGGCCGGTGACGACGACACGGCGCTCGACGGGCTCCTGGTGGTTCGGCACGGTCACGGCCTCCTCATGAGCAGGTCGCGCAGCTCGCGTGCGTGACGGCGGCTGACCTGGAGCTCCTCGCCGCCGACCAGGACGCTCACCGTACCGGCGTCCAGGCGGAGTTCGCCGACGTGGCGCAGGGCGACGAGATGGCGGCGGTGGATCCGGACGAAGCCGCGGGAGCGCCAGCGTTCCTCCAGGGTGGACAGCGGGATCCGGACGAGATGGCTGCCCCGGTCGGTGTGCAGCCGGGCGTAGTCGCCCTGGGCCTCGACGTGGGTGATGTCGTCGACGGCGACGAACCGGGTCACCCCGCCGAGTTCGACGGGTATGTGGTCGGGGTCGGGTTCGTGCACGGGTATGCGGGGCGCGCTGTCGAGGCGTTCGGCGGCCCGGCGGACGGCCTCCGCGAGGCGTTCCTTGCGGACGGGCTTGAGCACGTAGTCGACGGCCTTGAGGTCGAAGGCCTGGACGGCGAAGTCCTCGTGGGCGGTGACGAACACGACGAGCGGCGGCTTGGCGAACCCGGTCAGCAGCCGGGCGAGGTCCAGTCCGTCGAGGCCGGGCATGTTGATGTCGAGGAAGACGACGTCGATCGCCTCGGGCCCGTCCGGTCCCGACTCCAGCGCGCGGTTGATCCGGCGCAGCGCCTCGGTGGCGTCGCCCGCGCCCTCCACACTGCCGATCCGGGGGTCGGCGTTGAGGAGGTAGAGCAGTTCCTCCAGCGAGGGGCGTTCGTCGTCGACAGCCAGGGCGCGCAGCATGAACCCGGAGTGTAGGAGTAATTCGTACGACTGGACATGTACCGAGGTGTGGACGACCCGCTGGATACAGTGCCGACATGAACAGCAGGCCCACGGCCTTCGACGACCTCGACCGGAAGATCGTCACCGCGCTGATGGCGAACGCCAGGACCAGCTTCGCCGAGATCGGCGCGGCGATCGGGCTGTCCTCCACGGCGGTCAAGCGGCGAGTGGACCGGATGCGGGAAACCGGGGTGATCACCGGTTTCTCGGCCACGGTGGAGCCGTCGGCGCTGGGCTGGCGCACCGAGGCGTACGTCGAGGTGTACTGCGAGGGCGCTGCCCCGCCGCGGCGGCTCGCTGAGGTGGTCCGCAACCATCCGGAGATCACCGCGGCGATGACGGTGACCGGCGGCGCGGACGCGCTGCTGCACGTGCGGGCGCGGGACGTGGAGCACTTCGAGGAGGTCCTCGAGCGGATCCGCGTGGAGCCGTTCATCCGGAAGACGATCAGTGTGATGGTGCTGTCCCATCTCCTCCCGGAAAGCCCCGAGGCGGGTGCCAGCCAGCCCGCCCCTGAGCCGTAGTCGGTAAACGCAGCAAGCGTGCGTTTTTCCAGCGGAATACGCAGCATTCCTGCGCAGACACGCAATCCATGTAGCTTGTCGGGCCTATAGGTCAGTTCCTACCTTGGTGTCAACCCTCAGTCGACACCGCAGGAAGCGGAGGAACCCCTCTGTGTCCGACTCCCGTGTGCCGCGCCGACGGCGATTCCTCGTCTGCGAACCCAGACACTTCGCCGTGCAGTACGCGATCAATCCCTGGATGCATCCCGACACCCACGTGGACGTGGACCTGGCGCGGGACCAGTGGCAGACGCTGATCCGCGCCTACGAGACCCACGGTCACGCCATCGACTCCGTACCGCCGGTCCCCGGCCTCCCGGACATGGTCTTCGCCGCGAACTCGGCGGTCGTCGTCGGCGGCCGCGTCTTCGGCTCCCTCTTCCACGCGCCCGAGCGGCGGCCCGAGTCGACGCACTACGACACGTGGTTCAAGACGGCGGGCTACGACGTCCACCGCCCCGAGGCGGTCTGCGAGGGCGAGGGCGACCTCGTCTGGACGGGCCGGTACGTGCTGGCCGGAACCGGGTTCCGGACGACCCGGGAGGCGCACCGCGAGGTGCAGGAGTTCTTCGGTCACCCGGTGATCAGCCTGACGCTGGTGGACCCGCACTTCTACCACCTGGACACCGCGCTGTTCGTCGTCGACGACTCCGCCGACGGCAACAACATCGTGTACTACCCGGAGGCGTTCTCACCGGGCAGTCGCGAGGTCCTCGCCCGGCTGTACCCGGACGCGGTGCTCGCGACCCGCGACGACGCGATGGCGTTCGGCCTGAACTCCGTGTCCGACGGCCGCCACGTCTTCATCGCCCCACAGGCCGAGGCCCTCGCCGTGCGCCTCGACGAGCACGGCTATGTCCCCGTCCCCGTCGACCTCTCCGAGTTCCACAAGGCCGGCGGCGGCATCAAGTGCTGCACCCAGGAGATCCGCTCATGACCGCACCCGTGACCACGCGTTCCTCCGCCGATCTCATCCGCGCCGAGGAGCCGGTCCTCGCGCACAACTACCACCCGCTGCCCGTGGTCGTCGCCCGTGCCGAGGGCACGTGGGTCCAGGACGTGGAGGGCCGCCGCTACCTCGACATGCTGGCCGGTTACTCCGCCCTCAACTTCGGCCACCGCCACCCCGCGCTGATCGAGGCGGCCCACCGCCAGCTGGACCGTCTGACGCTGACGTCCAGGGCCTTCCACAACGACCGGCTCGCCGAGTTCGCGGAGCGCCTCGCCGAGCTGACCGGCCTGGACATGGTGCTGCCGATGAACACCGGCGCGGAGGCGGTGGAGAGCGGCATCAAGGTGGCCCGCAAGTGGGCCTACGAGGTGAAGGGCGTCCCGGCCGACCGGGCCACGATCGTGGTCGCCGCGGAGAACTTCCACGGCCGTACGACGACGATCGTGTCGTTCTCCACGGACGAGACGGCACGGGCGGGCTTCGGCCCCTTCACGCCGGGCTTCCGGATCGTGCCGTACAACGACCTGGCCGCGCTGGAGGCGGCGGTCGACGAGACGACGGCCGCGGTGCTCCTGGAGCCCATCCAGGGCGAGGCGGGCGTGGTCATCCCCGACGACGGCTACCTGACCGGCGTCCGCGAGCTGACCCGCCGCAAGGGCTGCCTCTTCATCGCCGACGAGATCCAGTCGGGCCTCGGGCGTACGGGCCGCACGCTCGCCGTCGAGCACGAGGGGGTCGTCCCCGACGTCCTGCTGCTGGGCAAGGCGCTGGGCGGCGGCATCGTCCCGGTCTCCGCGGTGGTCGCCCGCCGTGACGTCCTCGGTGTACTGCGCCCGGGCGAACACGGCTCGACCTTCGGCGGCAACCCGCTGGCGGCTGCGGTGGGCACGGCGGTCGTGGAACTGCTGGAGACGGGCGACTTCCAGCGCCGGGCCACCGAGCTGGGCACGGTCCTGCGGGACGGCCTGACGGACCTGGTGGGCAGGGGTGTCGTGGGCTTCCGTGCGCGAGGCCTGTGGGCGGGCGTGGACATCGACCCGGCGATCGGCACCGGGCGCGAGGTGAGCAAGCTGTTGATGCAGGAAGGAATCCTGGTCAAGGACACCCACGGCTCGACGATCCGCCTGGCACCTCCACTGACGATCACGGCGGAGGAGTTGGGATCGGCGCTCGCGGTACTGGCAAAGGTACTGAGGCCCTAGCCAACCCAGGGGCGCGGGGAACTGCGCGACCAGCCACACCGCACTCGCGCCCGCCATACAACCGAACCGCCCTTCCCCGCTCGCGCAGCGCCGTACCGGGTGAAGATGATACGAAGAGGTGGTAGACCACTCTCAGCGACAGAGAGGTCGGCGTGGGCGTTCACGAGGAGCACGGTGTTGCGCGGCAACGGTTCGACGTGGCCGACGCCGCACCCCTGCTCCTCGACGCCCACGGCACGGTGACCGGCTGGACCAGGGGCGCACAGCACCTGCTGGGCCACACCGCCGACGAGGTCGTGGGGAAGAACGCCGACACCCTGCTCGCCGCCAAGGACGCCCAGCGACTGCCCGAGCTGGCCGAGCGGTGCAGGACGGACGGCGGCTGGGCGGGCCTGCTGACCGCCCGCCGCAGGGACGGGCGGCCCGTCAAGGTCATGGTGCGGGTCGCCTCCGCCGACGAGAGCGACGGAACCGACGGCTCCGCCCGCTGGCTGGTGCTGCTGTCCGAGATGGCGGAGGCCCCCGGCTGGGACATGAGCCGCCCGGTGCTGGAGCAGATGGTCACCCGCTCGCCGATCGGCATCGCCATCGTGGACACGGATCTGCGCTGTGTGTGGTCCAACCCCGCCCTGGAGCAGTTCGGCAGCGCTCCCGCCCGGCAGCGGCTGGGGCTGCGGTTCGCGGAGATCCAGCCGGGCCTGGACGCCGAGGCGATCGAGGCGCAGATGCGGCACGTGCTGGAGACCGGTGAGCCGATCGTGGGGTACGAGCACGTCGGCCGGGTCCGCTCCGCGCCGCACCGGGAGACCGCGCACACGATGTCGTTCACCCGGATCGACGACGACCAGGGCCATCCGATGGCCGTGTACTACACCGTCGTCGACATCACCGAGCGGCACCGCGCCCGGCAGCGCCTCGCCCTGCTCGACCGGGCCGGCGAGTACATCGGCCGCAGCCTGGACATCCGGCGCACCGCGCAGGAGCTGGCCGACGTGGCCGTACCGGCGCTGGCCGACTACATCACCGTGGATCTGCTGGAATCGGTGCTGCGGGGGGCGGAACCCACCGCCCTGGCGCCGCTGCTGCGGGCCGGGCAGCAGTCGGTGAACGAGGGGGTCCCGGAGGCCGTCGTGGCGGTCGGGGACGTGGCCGCCTACCGGCCGGGGTCGCCGCCGTTGAGCTGTCTGGCCTCGGGTACGCCCTGGCGGGAGGCGCGGCTCGATCCGCTGGCCGCGGAGTGGGCCACCGACATACCGGGCGGGCGGCAGGCCACCTTCCTGGACCTGGGCCTGCACAGCGTGATGATCGTGCCGATCCGCGCCCGGGGCGTCACCCTGGGCGTCACCACCTTCTTCCGCCGGCACCGCCAGGAGCCCTTCGACGAGGACGACCTGAACCTCGCCGAGGACCTCGTCTCGCGGGCGGCCGTCTGTGTGGACAACGCCCGGCGCTACACCCGCGAGCGCGAGGCCGCGCTCGTCCTCCAGCGCAGTCTGCTCCCCCACCGGCTGCCCGAGCAGGACGCCGTGGAGGTGACCGCCTGCTACCGGCCCGCCGACGAGCTGACCGGCCTCGGCGGTGACTGGTACGACCTGATCCCGCTCTCCGGCGCCCGCGTCGCCCTCGTGGTGGGCGAGGTGCCCGGGCACGGCATCGGCGCCGCCGCGGCCATGGGGCGGCTGCGGACCGCCGTACGGACGCTGGCGGCCCTGGACCTGTCGCCGGAGGAGGTGCTCGGTCACCTCGACGACCTGGTGGCCCGTGCGGCGCGTGAGGGGGGCACGGGAGCGGAGACCGAGGACACCGACAGCACGCTGGGCTCCGGATGTGTGTACGTCGTCTACGACCCCGTCGACGGGCAGTGCACGATGGCCGCCGCCGGCCATCCGGCGCCCGCCGTGGTCATGCCGGACGGCAGCGTCAATTTCGTGGACCTGCCGCAGGGGTCGGCGCTCGGCGTGGGCGGTCCGCCCTTCGAGGCGGTCGAGCTCGCCCTGGCGGAGGGCAGCACGCTCGCCCTGCACACCGACGGCCTGCTCGCCCGCGGTGGGGAGCGGGCCCTCGACGCGGGCCGGGACCGGCTGCGCCAGGCCCTGGAGCGGGCCGAGCCCACGCTCGACCTGCACTGCCGGGCCGTGGTCGACGCGCTGGCCCCGGCCAGGCCGCGCGACGACGTGGCGCTGCTGATGGCCCGCACCCGGCTCCTGGGCCCCGGACAGGTCGCGGACTGGGATCTGCCCGCCGACCCGGCGCTCGTCGCCGAGGCCCGCAAGACGGCGTCCCGACAGCTGACGGAGTGGGGTCTGGAGGAGTTCGCCTTCACCACCGAGCTGGTCGTCAGCGAGCTGGTCACCAACGCCATCCGGCACGCCGCAGGACCGATCCGGCTCCGGCTGATCCGGGAGCGGGCCCTGGTCTGCGAGGTGTTCGACGGCGGCGCCACCACGCCCCATCTGCGCCATCCGCGCACCACGGACGAGGGCGGCCGGGGGCTGCTGCTGGTCTCGCAGTTCACCCAGCGCTGGGGCACCCGGTTCGTCCCCGAGGGAAAGATCATCTGGGCGGAGCAGTCCCTGGAGGAGCCGGCCGACTGAATTCGGGAACCGCACGAGTACCTCCGATCCCTCCGTATCACCGCTCATACCGTGGGAAAATGGTGTGATCCCGGCGGCTAGGCGGCACGAATGAACGACAGATCCATCGACTACGCGGCGGTGTTCCAGGCACTGCCCGGCATGGTCGCGCTGCTCACCCCCGACCTCGTGTACGCGGACGTCAACGAGGAGTTCCTGCGGATGGCCGGGCGCCGGCGCGAGGAGGTCGTGGGCCGCTATCTCTTCGACGTCTTCCCGGACAACCCGAACGACCCCGCGGCCAGCGGCATGCGCAATCTGGCCGCCTCGCTGCGCCGGGTGGTGGAGACCGGTGAGCGCGACGCCATGGCGCTCCAGCGGTACGACGTCGAGAACCCGGCCCGCCCCGGGGAGTGGGAGGAGCGCTACTGGATCCCGTGCAACGAGCCGGTGCTCGGCCCCGACGGCAAGGTCGAGCTGCTGGTGCACCGGGTCGAGGAGGTCACCGAGCTGATCCGGGCCCGCGGCGGCCCCGGCGGCGACCGGTCCCGGGTCCTGGAGGCCGAGCTGTACACCCGCGCGCGTGAGCTCCAGGAGCTCAACGAGCGGCTGCGCCAGGCCCACGCCCGTGACCGCGAGGTCGCGCTGTCCCTCCAGGAGGCGATGCTCCCCGCGTACCGGCAGACGATGCACCACAGCGCCGCCGTGCGCTACCGGCCCGCCGTCGGCGCGCTGAACGTGTGCGGGGACTGGTACGACCTGGTCGACCTGGTGGGCGGTCACCGCGTCGGCGTCTCGGTCGGGGACGTGGTGGGCCACGGTCTCGCGGCCGCCGGGGTGATGGGCCAGCTGCGCAGCGCGCTGAGCGCCGCCTCCCGGGTGGCCGAGGGTCCGGCGCAGGCGCTGGACGTGCTGGGCCGGTACGCCCATGTGGTCGACGGCGCCGAGTCGGCGACCGCGGTCACGACGTTCATCGACCTCGACCAGCGCACCATCGCCTACAGCAGCGCCGGGCACCCGCCGCCGATGCTGGTCCACCCGGACGGCCGAGTGGAGTGCCTCGACAAGGCGACCGACCCGCCGCTCGACGCCCGCCCCGACCCGGTCCCCCGGCCCCAGGCCACCACCACCTTCACCGACGGCGCCACCCTCGCCCTCTACACCGACGGCCTGGTGGAGCGCCGCCGTGAGGACATCGACACCGGCCTCGCCCGCCTCGCCGACTCCCTCACCCGGCACCGCGAGGACGATCCGGAGACCCTCGCCGACGCGGTCCTCCTGGAGCTGCTCCCACCCGGCGGCGCCACGGACGACACGGCCCTGGTCATCGTGCGGCTGTGAGCACCTCGACGAACCCCGCCCCGGTGAGGGACCGGCCCCGGAGTCAAGAGCGGCTCTCCGGCCGACCGTCCCTCGGCCCTGTTCCGACCATCGCCCCCTGCGCCTACACTGACAGCCCCATCTCACGCCGGTTGACCAGCCAGAACGCGGAGTTGAGCCGTCCGCCCGACCGAGGAGCGCCCCCTCTTGTTCTACTACCTGCTCAAATACGTGCTGTTGGGGCCGTTGCTGAGACTGGTCTTCCGGCCCCGAATAGAGGGACTGGAGCACATCCCGGAGTCGGGCGCGGCCATCGTCGCCGGAAATCACCTGTCCTTCTCGGACCACTTCCTGATGCCCGCGGTCCTCAAGCGCCGGATCACCTTCCTGGCGAAGGCCGAGTACTTCACCGGCCCCGGTCTCAAGGGCCGGCTGACCGCCTTCTTTTTCCGCAGCGCCGGCCAGATCCCGGTCGACCGCTCCGGCAAGGAGGCGGGACAGGCCGCCATCCGTGAGGGCCTCGGCGTCCTGCGCAAGGACGAGCTGCTCGGCATCTACCCGGAGGGCACCCGTTCCCACGACGGCCGCCTCTACAAGGGCAAGGTCGGCGTCGCGGTGATGGCGCTCAGGGCCCAGGTACCCGTCATCCCCTGCGCGATGGTCGGCACCTTCGAGGCACAGCCGCCCGGCAAGGTCATCCCGAACGTCCACCCCGTGTCGATCCGCTTCGGCAAGCCCCTCGACTTCTCCCGCTACGCCGGCATGGAGAACGAGAAGGCGATCCTGCGGGCCATCACCGACGAGATCATGTACGCCATCCTGATGCTGTCCGAGCAGGAGTACGTCGACCAGTACGCGGCCGTGGTGAAGGCCGAGGAGGCCGCCGCACGCGCCGAGAAGCGCAGGCTCCCCCGGCTGCCGCTGAGTTGAGCTCTGCTGTCGGCAGAGGGGGCTGCGGCGGGCCGTGTCCGCGCCTTAGCGTCGTCGTATGAGACGTGCTGTGGTGGTCGGAGCGACGGGACAGATCGGGCGGGCGGCCGTGGACGCGCTGGCCCGGGACGACTGGGAGGTGACCGCCGTCTCGCGCGGCGGCGGTCGGGACGAGGGCTGGCCCGAGGACGTACGGGTGGCCGCGGCCGACCGGGAGGACGAAGGGGCGCTGGCCGGCGTGGTCGGCGACGGCTGTGATGTGCTGGTGGACATGGTGGCCTACGGGCCTTCGCACGCACGGCAGTTGGTCTCGCTGGCCGACCGTGTGGGCTCGGCCGTGGTGATCTCCAGCATCTCGGTGTACGAGGACGACAAGGGCCGCACCTTCGACACCCAGGAGGAGCCGGACGGCTTCCCGCAGTACCCGGTGCCCATGGCCGAGGACCAGCGGACCATCACGCCGGGCGAGACGTCGTACAGCACCCGCAAGGCGGGTCTTGAGCGTGAACTGCTCGCCGCCGGGGACCGGTTGCCCACCACGCTGCTGCGGGCCGGGGCGATCCACGGACCGCACTGCCAAACTCCGCGCGAGCTCTACTTCGTCAAGCGCAACCTGGACGGGCGGCCCCGGCGGCTGCTCCCGTTCGGCGGGGAGAGCCGCTTCCACCCCGCGAACGTGCACAACATCGCCGAGTTGGTCCGGCTGGCGGCGGCGCGGCCCGGCACGCGGGCCCTCAACGCCGTCGACCCGGACGCCCCGACCGTGGCGGAGATCGCCGCCGCGATCGACGCCGTCATGGGCGTCGAGACCGAGACCGTCCTGCTGGAGGGCCCGCCGCCGTCGCCGACCGTGGGCGACACCCCGTGGTCGGTGCCGCTGCCGGTGGTCTGCGACATGTCCGCAGCCGAACGGGAGTTGGGCTACCGCCCGGTGCTGGCGCGGTACGCGGACGGGCTGCCGGAGACCGTCGCCTGGATCGAGGGACGACTGGCCGGGCGGGACTGGCGGGAGGCGTACCCGAAGATGTTCCAGACGTACGGCGACCTCTTCGACTACGCGGCGGAGGACGCGTTCCTCGGGGCGTGAGAAGGGGGCGGCCCGTGGATCGGGCCGCCCCCTTCGTCGCCGTAGGAGCCGTAGTTGCTACGGCTTCGGCGTGGCGTGCGGAGCGCACGTCACGTCGGCGCTGTCCAGCTTTCCGGTGAGCAGGTAGGCGTCCACCCGTTGGTTGATGCACGGGTTGACCAGGCCGGTCACGCCGTGGGAGCCCGCGTCCTTCTCGGTGATCAGGCGGGAGCCCTTGAAGCGCTTGTGCAGTTCGACGCCGCCCTCGTACGGGGTGGCCGCGTCACGCTCGGACTGCACGATCAGGACGCCCGGCAGGCCCTTGCCGGTCTTGACGTCGACCGGGGTCTGCTGCTTGACCGGCCAGGTGGCGCAGGGCAGGTTCAGCCAGGCGTTGGCCCAGGTCATGAACGGGTACTTCTTGTGGAGCGCGGTGTTGTCCCGGTCCCACTTCTTCCAGCTGGTGGGCCACTTGGCGTCGGTGCACTCGACGGCCGTGTAGACGGCGTTGCCGTTCTCCGAGGCGATGTTGCCCGCGGTGTCCGACAGGTCCGGGGCGGCCGCGTCGACGAGCGCCTGGGTGTCACCGGCGACGTACTTGCTGAACACCGTCGCGACCGGCACCCACGAGGAGTCGTAGTACGGGGCGCTCTGGAAGAAGCCGATCAGTTCGGCCGGGCCGACGACCCCGCCGATGGGGTTCTTCTTGGCGGTGGCGCGCAGTTCGAGCCACTTCGCCTGGACCGCGGCGCGGGTGGTGCCGAGGTGGAAGGCGGCGTCGTTGGCGGCGACCCAGTCCTCCCAGTCCTTCCAGCGGCCCTCGAAGGCGATGTCCTGGTCGAGGTTGGCCTCGTACCAGATCTTCTCCCGGGACGGGTTGACGACGCTGTCGACGACCATGCGGCGCAGGTGGCCGGGGAACATGGTGCCGTAGACGGCGCCGATGTAGGTGCCGTAGGAGACGCCCAGGAAGTTCAGCTTCTTCTCGCCGAGCGCGGCGCGGATCACGTCCAGGTCGCGCACGGTGTTGGGCGTGGTCATCTGCTGGAGCATCGCCTTGCCGGTGCGCTCCGCGCAGCCGTCGGCGTACTCACGGGCCAGCTTGCGCTGGGCGCGCTTGTCGGCCTCGCTGTCCGGTACCGGGTCGGCCTTGGGGGCCTTCACGAACTCCTGCGGGTCGATGCAGGAGATGGGCGCGGAGTGGCCCACGCCGCGCGGGTCGAAGCCCACGAAGTCGTACGCCTTGGCCGCGTTGGCCCAGATCGGGTTCTTGGTGGTGACCCGGAGCGGGAAGCGCAGGCCGGAGCCGCCGGGGCCGCCCGGGTTGTAGACGAGGGCGCCCTGGCGCTCCGCGGCGGTACCGGTGTTGCCGATGTGGTCGACGGCGAGCTTGATCTGCTTGCCGTTCGGCTTGGCGTAGTCCAGCGGCACGGTGACCCAGCCGCACTGGACCGGCTTCGTCAGCCCCCAGTCGGCGGGGCAGTCCTGCCAGTCGATACCGGCCTTCGCGGCGCGGGCGGCGGCGATCGCCGCGCCGACCGCCTCACGGTCCGGCTTGTGCCGGGTCTCCGTGCGCGTGCCGGCGCTCGCCGAAGGTGCCGCGACGGCGCCGGCTATGAGCGTCGCCGTGATGAGCGCCCCGGCCGAACCCATGGCCGTCGCCCGCCACTTCGGTCTTGATTCCCTCAAGGGGGACCTCCCCGTACGTCGATTCGATTCGTACGGGGATCCTCGCGGCTGTGAACTCCCTGAGAACAGGGGTCGGGGACCTTCTTTGCCAATCCGATAAACGGAATGAGGTGTTCGCTCGGCGGACTAGCCGTCCAGGGCGGTGAGTGCCTCGTCCAGTACCCGGCGCAGTTGCAGGGCATCCGGGGCTACGGCGGTGACGAGTGCCGCGGGGCCGGCCAGCGGTACGACGACGGCGCCCTCGGTGAGGATCCTCGCCGTCACCGGGTCGGCGGCGAACTCCGGCCGGACGACGAGCAGTTGACCGACGGCTCGTTGTCCGCCGAGCACCGCGGGGCCGTCCCAGCCGCCCGGCGCACCGGGACCGCAGGCCAGCTCCTGGTCGAGCACGGTCCGTCCCGCGACGCGCAGCACGAGTCGGCTGCTCAACCGGCCGGGCTCCTCCCCGACCCGCCCGAGCACCTGCTCCTCACGCAGCACGAGTCGGCTGCTCGCCTGGAGGTCGATCCGCGTGGTGACATACAGGTCGCTGCCTCCGGCGCAGATCAACTGCTCGGGCAGCCAGTGCAGTTCGGCCTCGTCGGCCACGGCGATCCGCACGTCGTAGCGGGCCTCGCCCTTGGCCTGGCCCGGCAGGGCGATAGTGGCGGCGGCCGATCCCACCCGCAGCCGGGCACCTTCCTGTACCTCCGCCTCCACGGTGAAGTGGTCACCGCCGAGCGGCCCGCTCATCGCCCCGACGAGCATGACCCGCGCCTCGGCGCCGCTCCCCCGGGTCCGCCGCAGTGCCAGCGGGCCGTCGCTCTCCAGCACGGGCAGGGCCGTACCGCCCCGCCCGTCGTCCCGCGCGACCAGCCGCGCGGTGGCCCGCACCCCCGTCGCGGCGGCTCTCACGCCGTCCACGCGGTGTGCTGCGCCCGCACCCAGTCGGCGACGTCCTTGACGCCCGACTCGCTCCGGAGCGACTGGAGGACGACCGGCAGTTCGGCCCGCTGGGCCTTGGCGTCGGCGGCCATCCGTGCGAGGTCGGACCCGACGTACGAGGCCAGGTCGGTCTTGTTGACGATGAGCAGGTCGGCGGTGGTGACGCCGGGGCCGCCCTTGCGCGGGATGTCGTCACCGCCGGCGACGTCGATCACGAAGATCTGGGCGTCGACCAGGCCCTTGGAGAAGGTGGCGGTGAGGTTGTCGCCCCCGCTCTCGACCAGGATCAGATCCAACGGTCCGACCTCGTCCTCCAGGTCCTCCACCGCTTCGAGGTTGGCGGAGATGTCGTCCCTGATCGCGGTGTGCGGGCACGCGCCCGTCTCGACGGCGGTGATCCGCTCGGGGGGCAGCACGGCTTCCCTGAGCAGGAATTCGGCGTCCTCGCGGGTGTAGATGTCGTTGGTGACGACAGCGAGGGACAGCTCGTCGCGCAGGGCCCGGCAGAGGGCGGCGACGGTGGCGGTCTTGCCGGATCCGACGGGGCCGCCGAGGCCGATGCGGAGGGCGCGGTGCGAGCCGTCGGGGCGGTGGGCGTCGGCGCTTACGGCTGCGGGGCCGTCGTGGTGGTGGTCGAGGTGCATGTACGGCTCCTGGTGGGGGTTGTGGTCGGGTGCGGGCGAGTGGGGGCTGGTCGCGCAGTTCCCCGCGCCCCTAGGTGGGTGCTCTG
>Ga0307508_10004520_pt1 | contig 13564 bp, 14 predicted proteins | sample 9_EM_MG_FD_203089 | JGI IMG/M metagenome (GOLD analysis project Ga0307508, IMG submission 203089) | Populus trichocarpa ectomycorrhiza microbial communities from riparian zone in the Pacific Northwest, United States - 9_EM | ecosystem: Host-associated > Plants > Roots > Unclassified | place... | reverse complement strand
TTTAGTTTCGCCATTTTAACAGCTCTTGCAGCACGCAGCTGTTGCATATGTTTACTGCCTTTGCCCGCAGCCATGACAGCACAACAAAGCTACTCGAATCGGTATAGAAATAGTACGGACACGGTGCACGGGTCTCGGAGGGTTATCGGTTCAGCGGATATGTACTTTGGAGTAATGGTGTAAAGTTGTAAAAATTGTCTAAGTGATGGAACGGGTGCGAAAGGTGTATGCCAGTGAAAGGTGTGCGCCAGCGAAAGGTGTGCGCCAGCGACGGTTATGGTGGTTTGCACCTGAAGCCGCCGCATCGCAACGTCTTACACGAAATTTCTTCACTTAGTCATCACCATAGTTCATCACTCGCTGCTTAGTCACTCGCCAAACGAATGTCGCCAAGGTGTCGATTAAAGGTGTCCCCAACCATAGTATATGTATATTTTTCCCGTCCTTTTTTGGCAAGGTCACAGAATTGCACTCGATGTCTTGGCAACACCCCGCGGATCGCGTTTGCCAAGACGCTAGTCCCTACAAGTTTTTTTTTTGTTTATTCATGCTCGCATGCGACCTATCTAGATCGTGGCGCCGTACATTTTACCCAGTTTTCCTGTCCGCAGTCCGCGCGTGGCGGCACGTTGCAAGCTCCCCTTGTGCCCTCCGCCAAGGCCCTCCCGAAGAAAGCGAATGCACACTAAGGAAAGAAACAAAGGAAAAGAGAAAGGAGAGCGCGCCCGTCACCTACTCCTCCCCTGCCGATGCCCTGAAGGTTGGGGTGGGTAGGAACAACGGCTCCCAGCACCCAGCACCTCCGCCTCCGCCCTCCGCTCCTCCTCCCGCTCCTGCCGGTCCCAGAGCTTCGGACACCTCGCTCCTCGCGTCTCTTCGCCGACAGGAGGTGCAGTCTGACGGTACTGGACCTTCTCTCAACCCTAGTCCCTACAAGTGTCGAGCACCATACACCCAGGAAGTGTGAAAGCCACTGACCATCGCGAAAGGCTTTGACCTCCAAACTGTTTGCTCGCTAACCACACAGGAGGCTAACCAGCCTCGTGTGAACCACCTAGTGCGGCCTAGTTCAGTTACTGAGTGCAGAGCCTCCTGGACGTAGGCCAGCCTCGCGCATGACGACCCCTTGGCTGGTCGCCCGCTGACAACTCGTTACTGCCCTCACTTTCTCATTGACCAGCTTCTGGAGATCCTGCCTTCGGCCATCCAGTCTGCATCCCTTGTCTTCATCCAACCAAAGATATGCGCTGTCGAGCGCCGCTGCCTGGGCGCGCCACCTGCAACGAGCGAACACTGACTTGAGACATGCGCTGTTCGCAGATGCGGTGGTGAAATGGTGTGATATGTGTTCAGGGTGCAGTCCGTGAAGAGCTGTCCAACTGGAGGTACGGCCGGGATGTAACGGTAGATAACTTCCGAGGGCGAAGTGAGTGATACAACCTGTTCTGCACGGATGGGGGATTAGATTTGCACTGACGCTGTTGCCTTGCAGCGAGCCGACTTATCACCATCGCAGCTCGCACTGCGTAATCATGCACGAAAGTGGCCCATCGGTTGGTCGGCTGCGTTGATTGGATTCTTGTGGGACCATGAGCCACCCAATGGCAGCCGGCCATCACACCCTGCGACTAAGTCCATCATGCAGAATCTGCAGATCGCCACGCCCACAGTGATCTTCGATCATAGATTTAGCAATCCCTCCAGCTCGAGCGATCCTCTTCGACGTTAGTTTGTAGCCTGAACCCTCTCTTTCGAGGTTTATTGAGCCGGTCGCCCTCCTCACTCTCTCGTTATCGTTCTTGCGGTATTGCCAATGTATTCGACGCCGTGTACACCGTGGGCGAGCCCGTCCGGGGAATGGGAACGGCAGCCAGACGAACGCCAGGACACGAGACACGGTGAGAACGGGAGCCGACCTGCGCCAGCGGCCGGTAATGATCGGCATCTCGGCACACCTACTCGCCGGATCTTCACCCGGGGCAACTCACGTGCCTACACCCACTCAAGACACAGCGAGCTACTCCATCCAACGATCAATGGACCCGTGGTGGTTGGTCCGTCTGCGTTCCGAGTCCGTGTCGCGGCGGCGCAACACCTGGCTGATAACGGGCAGGGCCTGCGACGATCAATTATCCAGACGAGCCGGGAGCTACTGGGCACGGTCCATTCCCAAACGCGTCCGAGAGACTCGGTATGTTGGACGAGCCCGCAGTGCGACGTCACTAACGAGGTCGTAGCCCAAACTCACTACGCCGCGGACGCCGCGTTTAGCTCCCGGCGGTGGGAACACGAACCTTTGTGCTTGGCGGGAACGCGAACCGACCTACTGGAGGACGTCATGCGCTGGTCGGAGACCTCTGGTGGCCCCCGCATCTGCTGGCTCGTCGGCGTTGCCGGTACTGGCAAGTCCACAGTGTGGCGTACGCTCGCGCAGGAGTGGGACGACGAGCAACTCATTGGAAGTTTCGCCTTTTCTAGAGACGACGCCAATCTCTCCCAGGCATCGAGATTCTTCGTCACCTTGGCCTACCAGCTGGCGTACACACAGCCCAGCATGGCCGCGCACGTCGGTCAGGCTTTCCGCCGCCGTCCCAATATCGCAATGGAATCCCTGCGGGAGCAATGGAAACATCTTATCCTTGCACCAATAACCCAGGCAGGGGTTGCACTTTCGCGTCAAGGGAAGCCATTGATACTCGCGATCGATGCGCTAGACGAATGCAATAACTCCGCGGATATCGCAACCATCCTACGGCTGCTATCCGGTACTGCGGGTCTCGATCCGGCGCCCTTTCTGGTGTTCGTCACCAGCAGACCGGAAACATCGATGCTCTCCGGTTTCGACACAGTACCGGAGGCTGATTACCGAACCGTGGTCCTGCACGAGATCCCCGACCCAGTTGTCGACGGCGATGTAGCGGCTTTTCTCCTCCACGAGTTTGCGCGCATCCGACGAATCCACAGGTACATCCCCGCTGACTGGCCTAGCAAAGATACCGTAAAGAGTGTCGTGCGCAAGACCTTGGGCCTGTTCGTCGTGGCGGCAACGGTGATCCGATTCGTGGCGGATGAAGACTGCGATCCCCCGGAACGCCTTGCTTTCGTCCTTGCAGACAGAATGGAAGATGAATCGCCAATGCTGGATGTCGACAGGATGTACACTCAGCTGATAAAATACGCAATAGAGGGAGTGAGGTCTCCTAGTAAGACGGATGAGCGAGTGAAGCAGTTCAGGGGGATTGTGGGCCCGATCGTGGTTCTCTTCAAAGCTTTGACGGCTTCGGCGCTGACCAGCCTGCTGGAGACCCGAGAGCGGGATGTGGAGCGTATGGTACAATCCCTTAGTTCCGTGTTGAGATATTGTGGCGACGCAGTCACGGGCGTCATCAGACCGTTCCACCCTTCTTTCTGCGACTTCTTGCTAGACAGCCGGCGATGCCAGGATCACCGGTTCCGCATCGCTGCTGACGATACACATAAGAAACTCGCCCAGCACTGTCTCCGGCTGATGACAAAATACCTGGCGGAGGATATGTGCTCGCTGAAGCTCCCCGGCAGCATCGCAACTGAAGTGGATCCGGATGTTGTTTTGAGCCGCCTTCCGCATGCCGTCCAGTACGCTTGCCGCTTCTGGGTCGAGCACCTTCAGCAGAGTAAAGTCACCCTATCTCAAGGCGAACCACTGCACGATGAAGTTCAGTGGTTCCTCGACAAACACCTGCTGCACTGGTTTGAGGCGCTCAGCCTGATCGGGTGTCTTTCTGACGGCGTTGACATGATCAAGGCCTTGTATTGTCTACTACTGGTAAGCCATCTCGAAGTACTAGCCTGTTGTTTGTTTCTGCAGCCATGGGCGAGTCCGTCAGAGGCTGGCATGGCGAGTGAATGTCATCCACTGTCTGGAACGTTTAGCAGAGAAGGGATGCAGCGCGCTTCGAGAGCCATTATGCTAATTCCGTACAGAATGCCGATAGCAATGCTGGCTTACGAGCGCTGACGCGTGACGCCAAGCGGTTCATACTCCGGTTTCGTTCTATTGTCGAGATTGCTCCACTCCAGCTGTACAGCACAGCTATCAGCTTCAGCAGGCCACGCAGCGCACTCAGGGACCGATTCCGGACCGATCTAGCTGGAGCAATCACTCTTTTGCCGCCGGTCCCGCAGGAACGGGATGGCACATTGCAGGTGCTTGACGGTCACGAAAGCGCCATCACGGGGGTGCTGTTCTCGCCCAACGGAAGCCTCCTCGCGGCCGCGTTAACCGACGCAACAGTACGATCGTGGAATATGACCACCGGCACCTGCCACATGACTGTTAGAGGCCGCTCGGGGCATGTGGAAGGGGTGGCGTTCTCACAGGATGGAACATTCCTCGCAACCGGATCGTGCTACGACGCCGTCCATCTCTGGGATTCACGGTCGGGTGTCTGCCTCTACTCACTCGCCGGCCATTCCGACCGCGTCATCGCAGTGGCGATTTCGACGGATAGCAAGGTTGTCGCATCCGGGTCACGTGACAAAACCGTGAGGCTTTGGGACGCTGCAAGAGGCACCTGCCTTGCGACGTTCAGCGGCCATTCGGCGTGGGTGAGCGCAGTCGCATTCTCGGCGGATGGCTGGCTTCTTGCATCGGGGTCCAACGACAAAACAGTGCACCTCTGGGACCCCGCAAATGGCGCTTGTCTACGCATCCTGAACGGCCACTCCGAGGGCGTGAACGCCGTTGCATTCTCGCCAGACGCCACCCGTCTCGCATCTGGGTCGACCGACAACAGCGTCAGGCTATGGGACCCAAAAGAAGGCACCTGTCTCGTAACTCTTACGGGCCATTCGGCCGACGTGAAAGTGGTGGCATTCTCGCCGGATGGTAAATTTCTCGCGTCCGGATCGGAAGACAGAGCAGTGCGACTGTGGGACCCGTTGGAACGTGTCCAGCTCATCTCTCTCCACGGCCATTCGGGCCCCGTCACGGCTGTGGCGTTCTCGCCCGACAGCCAAGTTCTCGCATCGGGATCCAGTGACCGGACCGTGCGTGTCTGGAGCCCGGCTGAGCGTATCAGCGAGACCCGTGTCGCATGCAACGCGATGGCGTCCAAAGCCATGTCCCCCCAAACGGATAAATGTGTTCCCGCGCCGACAGCGCGCAACGAAACCGACCGTGTTCCCACTCTCAAGGGCCATTCCGCCTGTGTTACAGGAGTGGCATTCTCGCCGGATGGCATGTCTCTTGCGTCTGGATCCAGTGACTGCACTGTCAGACTGTGGGACACGGAAACTGGCACATGTCGCGCTGTGCTCAGAGGCCATTCGGACTGGGTTACAGCAGTGGCTTTCTCACCGGAAGGCAATTTTCTCGCATCAACGTCCAATGACAACACCGTGAGACTCTGGGACCCGGAAGCAGGCTCATGTCGCGCCGTGCTCGAGGGTCATTCTGACTGGGTGACGGCAGTGGCGTTCCCACTGAAAGGTAATTTTCTCGCGTCGGCGTCGAATGACAACACTGTGAGACTCTGGAACCCAACGGACGGTAGCTGCTCCGCCGTCGGTCAACATTCCGGGGAGGTGACAGCCGTGGCATTCTCACCGGACGGCAAGTTCCTCGCTACGGGATCCAACGACCACGCGGTGCGGCTCTGGGACCTGAGAAGCGGCGATTGTCGCATCATGCCCAACGGACATACCGGTGCTGTTGAAACAGTGGCGCTCTCGCCGCAAGGTAACGTTCTCGCGTCCGGATCGTGCGACCGGACCGTGCGATTATGGTACACACAAGGTGGTAACTCTTGCACCGTTCTCGACATCCTCTCGAAGGACATCACAACAGTGGCATTCTCGCCGGATGGGAACCTGCTTGCATCGTACGGCGGCATCTCCCACCTCTGGCACATCCGCCACACGAGAAATAAAGCGGCCACCGCCCGCCCCAGCGCGGACCCAATTCCCACCGCGCCTAGCAGTCTGGATCCGTACCAGCACTGGGGCACCGAGGGGCCCGTTCAGCGTACCCGTGCTCTCGACTGCCAGTTTAGAAGCGGTAGCGCACCGCTCCTTCACGTCGTCAACGATTGGGTATATTCAGGAGCGCAGAATCTTTTTTTGCTTCATCCGGACTATCGACTATCGTACTTTGCCGCCCACACCAAGTGCATCGCCCTTGTACTTCCCTCCGGAGAGATCTGCTTCCTCAAACTCGATCTGAAAATGATCGCGCAAGGTGAGTTCAGTCCATAGCCAAGCCGCTATCGTCCTGGTATCTGATTACTCCCAGGGTGAAACCCGTGCGACGTATTTCGGCCTGGGTTCACCCACATCGATTCCTCGTGTCAGAGCCACCAATGTAAGTAGGTCAGCACATGTCGGACTTTCTTTTCGGGGACGGGACCGATTGTTACTTGGGGGAGAGAGGGGGGGGGGGGTAATGTCTCGGTGTTCGCGCTTTCAGCACAAAAATCAAACAACGGTACCACCATGATCATGTGCCCCAAAACGTGGCGGCTACGAGACTGGGATTGCCCTGTGCGGGCTCTCACAATGTAAAAGTGGGGATAAACCTGCAGTCAGACGAACATCACCAACGGGTAAACAAAAGAATAACTGCATTGACAACGAGGGTCTACGACAGCGAAGACGACGGGAAGCCACAGGGTGCGCTTCAGGTCCAAATTAGTGACCCGATACTGGCTCGACAGCCAGCGAGAACAACCAATTGAGAGCACGAGCCGCCGCACTGTGCGGACTACGAGCTTTGCCACTGAGGCCGAGAGGCCCCCGGGATGCAGCTAGGCGCGGATAATCGACTGCGGATGTGCCTCTTCCCGTCCGCTAGTTTTCTCGGAACGAAGCGCTAAGCAGTTCCTCACGCAGCAACACCAGCTGTCAATCCGACGCACTATGGCTAGCCGTGCGGTAATGTATCACTCGACTGTGTAACCCTTGTCATTGTTGCAATATCTCACTCGTTCAGCTTTGTCACGTGTAGAATCACGATACGTGTATTCAGACTTTTCACTTTTCCTGCCTTTCTCTCTAAGACAAGACAATACACACAAGACTTCATCGTTCCATCAAACTTCCATCATAATCTTGACAGGTTATGAGCCTGGGTCAGCGCAATACCACTCTCGAATTCATATCCATTTAATCTATTGATTATTATCCTTATGCTCGGTTGAAAAATCTCATCTTCATACTTTTCTGCCAATTCGCCGATTTACCTACCCGGTATTACGCAACGTCACCCAAAATTTCTTCCCACAATAACCAGTCATCAAAGACCTACTACACGTCGAAGTTTGGGTCTATCAAGAAGCTAAGCAATACAAACTACACTATCTGGAAAGGCGATGTGACTGTCATTCTGCAGGCGATGGGTGCTTATGCGATCATCAATGGAGAAGAAGATGAACCTGCAGCTGGCAATACAGCTGCTTCAAGGACCGCAACAGCCGACTACCAAAAGCGACGCGCCTACGCAATATCGGCCATTCGTTTCTCCTGTACCAATGAAGCTGCCATTTACGTAAATGGACTGTCCGATCCAAGCGAGATGTGGCAAATCTTGAAGGAAAGACTCGACCTGACGACTTCATACATTGGACGTACTGCTATTGTCACACAGTTTCAGAATGCACGGCCTACTGTCGGAGAGAGTATTAGTGTCTACGTCGCTCGACTACAAGCTTTTCAACTTCAACTTCAAGGCTCAACCGAAGAAATCACAGAACAAGTCCTACGAACCGACGTCTACACTACCGCACCACCCGAATTCAAGACTGCCATTGGCTACCTTAAACGAACTCCTGATGTCACCATTCCAAACCTCATTACTGTACTCAAGGAGACCGAGGAAGAAAACAAGGTAGAAGCTGCAGCTGCAGTTGTCGATTCAAAGCCAAGAACAGGCCTCTATGCTCATGGTCGTGGAGGTCGTGGTGGCCGACGAGGTCATGGAGGTCGTGGCAGCTGTGGAGGTCGAGGTGGACATGGTGGGCAAGAGACAAAGAATCAGAGCTGCACATACTGCAGAATGGATAACCACACTACTGAAGACTGTTGGAAGCATCAAAAGAAGCAACCTGAAGGGCAGCAGCAACCACAGACACAGTCATGCAAACATGCGCGAGATGCCGACGATGAAAACGATGTCATCTGCTATCATTGTAGTGAATCTGGTCACATGCGCAATGAATGCGAATTGAAAAAACGAGTCGATCAAATCAGAAGAAACCGCAACGGCAACGGCAACAGCCAAGGAAAAGAAAAAGGACTGCTAGCTATTGAGGACATGTACGAAAACCAGCAATGACTAGCCGGACAAGTTGCGTCTGGACAATCTGGCGCACCCAGACTACCCGGACAAGTGCCCTTGCATGCTCTCATTGCTAGCAGCTTGAATCTTGGCCATTTTGCCCTCGCCACTGAGGTATTCCCGTCAACGTGGATTATCGATTCGGGTGCATCACATCATATGCATAATGGGAACGACTTTGACTTTAATACTTACGAGCGTTTACCCTACCCTATCCAAATTCAATTAGATAACAAAACCTGCGTCTTTGTGACTCATCACGGCTCTGTACGAGTGCAGAATCATCAAATCGATGCACTGCATACACCTTCATTTCGTTATTCTCTATTGTCAGTCTCAGAACTTGATTCTCAAGGATACCATACAAAATTTAGTAATGGCAAGTGCTCTATTCAAAATTCCAATGTCACGGTCATGACCGGAAGCCGAAACGGACCATTATTCCAAGTCGAACAAATCCATTCTCATTATTCTGATTAATTGAATTCGTTCACGCTTCTTTCAACCGCTGAGTCCTACCTGTGGCACAAGTGTTTGGCACACCTAAACCAAGTATCGATGAAATCGCTAGTCGACGGCTACATACCGACAGACATCTGCGAGGTCTGCATACTTGCAAAACATGAGCAGAAAATCATTCGAGTTGCTGTATTATGGACAACAACACCGTTCGAACTCGTCCATTCCGATACCTGTGGCCCCTTTAACACCAAGTCTCACGGCGGAGGTCTACATTTCATTGTGTTTATCAATGACTATACCCATCACACAACTGTCTACATCCTTTTAGACAAACGTGCAGAGTCCTGTATTTTGGCGTTCCAAAGTTTCAAGGCAAGAATTAAGAGTTGGGACTATACCATCAAATGCTTTCGATACGACAACGGTCGAGGAGAATACGACAATACGCTGTTCCGAAGAATTCTTGCTGGAACTGGTAACAGTTTCGAACCCTGGCCACCGTATATGTAGCACAAAAATGGTGTTGCTGAGTGGATGATTGGTACTCTCACGGAGAAGGCTAGAGCAATGGTGCTCGATTTGCAAGCACTGAAGCAATTCTGGGCGGAAGCGATTCGAACCGCAAGCTACCTACATGCACAAACGCCTAGCCGCACACTCGATGGCAAGTCGCCTTATGAAAAGCTATACTGACATCGTCGGTTACAACGGCACTTGACCGATGTCAATGCTAATGCCGACATCGATCACATGGAAGATGACAAGTCAAAGCTGCACCATCTACGAAGATTTGGCTGCCTTGCCTACAGACGGATTCCAAAGGAACAAAGGATTGACACCAAAATGGGAGCTCGCTCCAAGCCATGCATGATGCTTGGCTATGTTCACAATACCACAAAGATTTGGAGAATATGGGATCGAGAGCAACGTAAAGTGGTCAACTGCTCAGATGTCGAATTTGACGAGAATCAAACAGTGCATATATCATGCATTGATAATGAGAATGAGGCGCTCGGACCTCCAGAACAGGAGCTGATATATACCGAAGAGCAAGTTATGGAAACCGGTCAAACCGGTCAAGTCGCACCTGAAGTCGTCGTGCCCAGACAATCCGGTCAAGTTGCGGAGCCGAGGTTGCAAGTCGCACCTGGAGCAATACAGCCGAGGTTGCAAGTTGCACCCAGGGAAATACAGCCAGGTGCTGAGAAGGCAGATCATCTGACACCTGACTCGGTGGTTACCGATCCTATGCCAAGTCGTACAGTTGTACGCTGTATGGATGTACGTCCTAGTCAAGTACTGTCAAGTCGTACTTCAGATTTACGCACTGGTCAAGAACCATCAAGTTCAAGTCATACTACAGATTTACGCACAGGTCAACATACCAATAAAGGTCAACGTACCAGTCTGTCATTTCTAGATGCCCATTATTCTGACAGTTATGAACATACCCCAACATTATGCACATACTGGAGCGTTTTCTGAATTTCTTCTCTGTTCTCTGAACAGGTAGAATATGTTTGTATACTTGAGATCTGAATCGTCTTAAGTGTCCGATTTTCGGAGTGGTGCCATACAACACTTCGTATGGTGACCAGTTGTCTGTAAGACTAGATGTAGGTTACCTTCGATGCAGGTACCATGCTGTCCAGATGACTTCCAGCCAAATTATTATTGGCACATTTGCATCCAACATCATTATTCATGCCTTCACGTTCAGGGTCTGGATCATCCACTCGTCCGTTCCATTCTTGTGTTTCATCAGGAAAAAAATTCTTCGTCTGGACACAGGTGCTGCATCTGGACACTCCATATGCGTCCGAAACATCTGGATGCTTGGGACGCAAGCAGGCAAGGTAGTCTAGCTCCGGACTATGTGTGTGACCATACATGCTGCTTCAGACGAGAACCAACCGTGTATATACGTAGTAGAGGGAGATAACCATCGCATTGACCTTCCAGATGAATAATGCTATGGCAAATATTGTCCAGATGACAGATGCTGCAGCATCTGCCTTCTGGACAACACACACCATGGCGTCTGCCTTCTGGACGACACACACCATGGCGTCTGCCTTATGGACAATGAGGGTGAGGGTATTTTACCTTCTGGATACAGAGAGTCAAGGCAAATGTCCTCTGGACGATACGTCCCACTGCATCTGCCTTCTGGAGGATAAACACCATGGCATCTGCCTTCCAGACGAGGAGTGTCAGGGCATTTGACATCCGGACACAGCGCATGTCTTACAGATGCAGAGTGTCAAGGCAAATTTCTTACAGACACAGAGTGTCAAGGCAAATGTCATCCGGATGGTATATGCCATGGCATCTACCTTCCAGACGAGGAGTGTCAGGGTATTAATCCTGCCAGATGCAGAGTGACAAGGCAAATGTCCTTCGGACGATGTGTGTCACAGCATCTACCTCCCAGACAACGCGTGCCATGGCATCTACCTTCCAGATGAGCAGTGTCAGGGTATTATTCCTTCCGGACACCGAGAGTCAAGGCAAATGTAGTCCGGACAATATGCGCCAAGGCATCTGCCTTCCGGATGAGGAGTGTCAGGGATTATTTCTTCCGGATGCCGAGTGTCAAGGCAAATGTCATCGCGACCACACAAGCTACGGCATCTGCCTTCTGGATGGGGAATATCAGGGCATTCTGCTTCAGGACCAGTGCGTCTATTACAGATCCAGAGTGTCAAGGTAAATGTCGTCCAGATGGCCAGTGCTACAGCATCTGCCTTCCAGATGAGGAGTGTCAGGGTATTTGCCATCCGGAGTCAGCACGTGTCTTACAGATGCAGAGTGTCAAGGCAAATTGCTTCCAGATGCAGAGTGTCAATGTAAATATCGTCCGGACGGCATATGCCATGGTATCTGCTGTCCGGACGAGTAGTATTTGGACACTATTCCTTCCGGATGCCAATTGTCACGACAAATGTCATCCAGACGGCATATGCCATTGCATCTGCTGTCCGGACGAGTAGTATTAGGGCACTATTCCTTCTGGACGCCAAGTGTCAAGGCAAATGTCGTCCGGACAACACAAGCCACAGCATCTGCCTTCTGGAGAACGCGTGCCACGGCACCTACGCTCCGGACAATGATTGTCAGGGCACTATTCCTTCCCGATACACAGTGTCAAGGCAAATATCCTCCCGACAACGCCTGCCATGGCATCTGCCTTCCGGACAAGGAATGTCAGGGTGTTATTCCTTCTAGACACTGAGTGTTAAGGTAAAAATAGTCTTTACAACACAAGATACAGTATCTGCCTTCTGGTCGATATACGCCACAGCATCTGCCTTCTGGACAAGGAGTGTCAGGGCAGTATTCCTTCCAGACACGGAGTGTCAAGGCAAATGCCATCCGGAAGACACAAGCCACGGCATCTGCCTTCTGGATGACACCCACCATGGCTTCTGCTATCTGGATGAGGAGTGTCACGGTATTATTCCATTCGGATAAAGAGTGTCAAGGCAAATGTCCTCCGGACGATGTGTGCCATGGTATCTGCCTTCAACACAAGGAGTGTCAGGGTATTATTCCTTCCGAACACCGAGTGTCAAGGCAAATGTTGTCCGGACGACACAAGCTACAGCATCTGCCTTCCGGATGATGAGTGCCAGGACATTCAACTTTCGGACACAGTGCGTCTCTTACAGACTCGGAATGTCAAGGCGAATGTGCTCCAGACGACGCATGCCACAGCATCTGCCTTCCGGACGACACACACCATGGCGTCTGTCAGAATAAGGAGGCGTCCGGAGATGAGGAGGCGTCCAGAGATGAGGAGGCGTCCGGAAATGAGGAGGCGTCCAGAGATGAGAAGACGTCCGGACATGACTGAGTCCCCGAGCACTGGCTCGGGGGGACAGTCTTCCGTCCTTTGTCCTGACGGCCTTCCTGTATATAGAGAGATCTTGTGCCTGCATAATACTGGAATACAATCTTCATGTTTATCGATCCATATATTCCAACAGGTTATGAGCCCGGATTGAACGCTCTGCCAATCCGCTACCCATCGATAATCGCTCCTGCCGTACCTACCACTTTGAGCCTCGCTTCTGCATCTCATCCCTGCACTCTCGATTTTAAGCCTCAACAAACATCGCGTCAACATCATGACCGACTCCACCACGTACACCTGCAAGCATGGCTCGACACCCATCCTCAGCGCAAGAAACTACCACTCATGGAAGAACAATATTACGAACCTCCTCGCAATGGACGACTCCCTTGAAATTGTCCTCGGTACGGAGCTCGCACCTGCCGGCAACGCAACAGCACAGGCTCGAGACTTCCGCAAGCGGTTGCAACGTGCCTTCGGAATGATCTGGTCATCAACCGAACCCAGCATTCGAACGTTTCTCAATCGCCTCGGACATCGCGATCCGCACGCAGCCTGGGAAGCCCTCCGTGAACGATATGATGTCGCCGCATCCCAGTCTGCACGTGTCGCTACCCTTGCCCGCCTTCACTCCGCCGTGATGAAGCCAGAAATGTCTGTATCCGACTACATCTCCTCACTTTCGGATATCAGTCAGGAGCTGGAAGGAACTCCAGATGAAGTCACGGAGCGATACCTGATTATGCGTATCTTCGCAACCCTTCCCGAGCAATTCGCCAATATTGTGGACATCCTGAAGAACCGACCAATCGAAGAACAAACACTCAACTCCATCAGTACAATTCTGATTGAACACGAAACCGCACGAGCCCTCCGCAACACTACGACTGGCTCCAATCTCAATCTGGCCGGAACCTCCAGCAATGCCCTATCTG
>Ga0307508_10004519_pt1 | contig 13566 bp, 12 predicted proteins | sample 9_EM_MG_FD_203089 | JGI IMG/M metagenome (GOLD analysis project Ga0307508, IMG submission 203089) | Populus trichocarpa ectomycorrhiza microbial communities from riparian zone in the Pacific Northwest, United States - 9_EM | ecosystem: Host-associated > Plants > Roots > Unclassified | place... | reverse complement strand
GGCACCCCGGAGGCCAGCACCGGCACCTCGCGGTCGTAGAGCCGGTCCGCCAGGACCACCAGCCGCAGCGCGGTCGACTGGTCGGGCACGGGGCCGACTCCGGTCAGGCACACCGCCTGGAGGCCGTCGCACATCGCGCCGTAACGGCTCGGGTGCACCTGGGACAGGTGCTCCAGCAGGGCGGGGAAGGTGTCCAGGGAGACGCCGGGGGCGCGCCCGGCCGCGCGGGTTACGAGGTCGTCGGAGTGCGGGGCGGGGGCCTCCGGCAGCCCGCGGTGGCGGTAGTCCTGGCCGTCGATGCGCACCGGCTGGAAGTGGGCGGACAGTCCCTGGATCTCGCGCAGGAAGTCGGCGGAGGCGAACCGGCCCTCGCCGAGCTTGCCGGGGAGGGTGTTGGACGTCGCGGCGAGCGCCACGCCCGCCTCGACCAGCTTGCCCAGCAGGGTCGACACCAGGACGGTGTCGCCCGGGTCGTCCAGCTCGAATTCGTCGATGCACAGCAGCCGGTGCCCGCTCAGGGTCTTCACGGTCTGCTGGAAGCCGAGCGCGCCGACCAGGTTCGTCAGCTCGACGAAGGTGCCGAACGCCTTCTTCTCGGGCGGGGCCGGGGTGGCGTGCCACAGGGAGGCCAGCAGATGGGTCTTGCCGACGCCGTAGCCGCCGTCGAGGTACACCCCGCGCGGGCCGCTGGGGGCGGCGGGCCTGGCCGCCCGGCGGAACCAGTGTCTGCGGCCGCCCCTGTCCTTGTCCGCGCCGCCGCCGAGCCGCTCGGCGAAGCCGCGCAGCACCGTGACGGCCTCGGCCTGGCTGGGCTGGCCGCGGTCCGGGATGTAGTTGTCGAAGCTCACCGTGGCGAACCGGGGAGGCGGCACCATCTCGGCCACCAGGCGTTCGGCCGGCACCTGCGGAGCGCGGGCGGTGAGGGCTACTGGGGCTTCGGCGGCTATTGAGCCTGCCGAGCCGGACGTGGTGATTGGTGCGGACACGGGTGTCCACGGTAGTCCCTTTTCCCGCGAGGACCGTCCCGGAGGGAGCCATGTCACACTGCGGCCATGCGACGCCTGTTCCCCGTGCCCACCGAATCGCCCGCCGAACGTTCCACTGCGTCCACCGAGCCGTGGGGGCTCGACGAGCTGGCCGACGCGTACGCCTATCCGGAGCGTCCGCAGAGCCCCTCGGGGGCGTATCTGCGGGCCAACATGGTGTCCTCGCTGGACGGCGCCGCGCACCACGACGGCCGGTCGCGGCCGCTGTCGTCCGACACCGATATGCGGATCTTCGGCGTGCTGCGCGGGCTGGCCGACGCGGTCGTGGTGGGCGCCGAGACCGTACGCCAGGAGGGCTACCGGCCCGCCCGTGCCCGGGAGGCGTTCGCCGAGCGCCGGGCGGCGCTCGGCCAGCCCCCGGCGCCCGCGATCGCCGTGGTCAGCGCGAGCCTGGAGCTGGACTTCTCGCGGCCGCTGTTCACCGAGCCGCTGGTGCCGACCGTGGTGATCACCGGCGCGCAGGCCGCGGAGGACCGGGTCGAGGCGGCGAACGCGGCCGGGGCCCGGGTGGTGCGCGCGGGGTCCGGCCCCTCGGGGCGGGTCGACCTGGGGACGGTCCCGGCGGTCCTGGCCGAGCTGGGCTACACCCGGCTGCTGACCGAGGGCGGCCCCCGGCTGCTGGCGCAGTTCGTGACCGCCGGGGTGCTGGACGAGCTGTGCCTCGCGGTGGCCCCGCTGCTGGTCGCGGGCGACGCGGCACGGATCGCGAACGGCCCCCTGGCCGCCGAACCGGAACGGTTCGCTCTCGCTTCCGTACTGGAGGACGCCGGTTTCCTTTTCACCCGCTACCGTCGGATTTACCCATAGTTTTGCGCTAAACAGACTGCGACAGACCGCATTCCTACCGCTTCCTCGAAGAATGAGAAGGGCGCACGTCGTGTTCACGAGCATTTTGATGATCGAAAAGCCGCTGACCGCTGCCGACGTGGAGTTCGTCACCACCCTGCACGGTGATGACCAGGTCTCCTTCGTCGTGCTGATGCAGCCCCGTGGCAGCAAGGACCGGCTGCTCCGCGCCATCGACGACATCGCCCTCGGCGAGCTGGAGCAGGCCACCCAGGAAGGCGAGGAGCCGGAGGGCAGCGAGGCGCTGGAGCCCGCCGAGCGCGCCCTGAACCACTCGGTGGCGGCTCTGCGCGCGGCGGGCAGCGAAGCCCGCGGCCACGTCGTGCAGCGGCGCCCCCTGGACGTCCTGCGCGGGGTGGTGGAGGAGACCGGCGCCGACGAGGTGATCGTCCTCACCGCGCCGCACTTCGTGGAGGAGTTCTTCCACCGCGACTGGGCCTCCCGGGCGCGTCACAAGGTCGGCGTCCCGGTGCTGAAGCTCTTCGCGCACACCGATGGCGACGACGAGGTCGACGAGGGGTACGAGGGGCGGACGACCACGGGCGGCTGAGCACCGCGGGGAAGCGGCTGAGCACCCTACGGAGGCGGCTGAGCACCGTGCGGGCGGCGTGCGCGAGACCGTGCGGGCGGGCGTGCGCGAGACCGTAGGGACGGTGTGCGCGAGACCGTACGGACGGCGTACGGCGGAGTCCGGCGGGGTGCGAGAATCGGGCCGACAGACCGAGAATCCGCTCACCCAGGGGAGACCCGTACATGGCACCGGCCGGCATTGCCCCCGACGCGCTGGACCGTCCGCATTTCATCGGCATCGGCGGCGCCGGAATGTCCGGCGTCGCGAAGGTCCTCGTCCAGCGCGGCGCACGGGTCGCGGGCAGTGACTCCAAGGACTCCCCGATCGTGGCCGCGCTGCGCGAGCTGGGCGCGACCGTGCACATCGGACACGCCGCCGGGAACGTCGCGCCCGACGCCACCAGCGTCGTCATCTCCAGCGCCATCCGCGCCGACAACCTCGAACTGGTCACGGCGCGCGAGCGCGGCATCCCCGTCGTGCACCGCTCCGACGCGCTGGCCGCCCTGATGGACGGCCACCGCGCGATCGCGGTCGCCGGTACCCACGGCAAGACGACCACCACCTCGATGCTGGCCGTCTCGCTGAGCACCCTCGGCCTCGCCCCGTCGTACGTGATCGGCGGCGACCTGGACGTGCCCGGCTCCAGCGCCGAGCACGGCGGCGGCGAGATCTTCGTGGCGGAGGCGGATGAAAGCGACCGCAGCTTCCACAAGTACGCGCCCGAGGTCGCGATCATCCTCAACGTGGAGCTGGACCACCACGCCAACTACGCCTCCATGGACGAGATCTACGACTCGTTCCGGACCTTCGTGGAGCGGGTCCGGCCCGGCGGTGCCCTGGTGATCTCCGCCGACCACCCCGGGGCCCGCGAACTGACCGCCCGGATGGCGGGCCGCGAGGGCTTGCGGGTGCTCACCTACGGTGAGGCCGCCGACGCGGACGTACAGGTCCTGGACGTCGTCCCGCACGGGCTGACCAGCGAGGTCACCGTCCGGCTCGCGGAGGCCCTCGGCGGCGGCGCGGCGGGTGACGAGATCACCTTCACCGTCTCCGTGCCCGGCCGCCACTACGCGCACAACGCCGTCGCCGCGCTCGCCGCGGGCGCCGCCCTGGACGTGCCCGCCCGCGACCTGGCCCCCGCGATCGCCTCGTACACCGGCGTCAAGCGGCGCCTTCAGCTCAAGGGCACCGCGGCCGGGGTGCAGGTCATCGACTCCTACGCCCACCACCCCACCGAGATCGCCGCCGACCTGGAGGCCATCCGCGGCGGCGCCGGGGAGGGCCGGGTCCTGGTGGTCTTCCAGCCGCATCTGTTCAGCCGTACCCAGGAGCTGGGCGCCGAGATGGGCGAGGCCCTGGGGCTGGCCGACGCCTCCGTCGTCCTCGACATCTACCCGGCCCGCGAGGACCCGGTCCCGGGCATCACCAGCGACCTGGTGATCGACGCCGCGCGCCGTCACGGCGCGGATGTGACCGCCGAGCACGACCGGTCCGCGATTCCCGGACTGATCGCCGGAATGGCCAAGCCCGGTGACCTTGTTCTCACCATGGGCGCGGGCGACGTCACCGACCTCGGTCCGGAGATCCTCGCCCGTCTGCAGACGCGGCGGGCCCGGAGCGCCCTGAGGAGCCCGGGCAACCGGGAGAGCTGAGGAGGGTCCGTCCATGGCGTACGAGATCGACAAGCCGGAGGAAGAGTGGCGCGCGGAGCTGACCCCGCAGGAGTACCAGGTCCTGCGGGAGGCGGGCACCGAGCGCCCCTTCATCGGTGAATACACCGACACCAAGACGACCGGCGTCTACTCCTGCCGGGCGTGCGAGGCGGAGCTGTTCCGCTCCGATACGAAGTTCGAGAGCCACTGCGGCTGGCCGTCCTTCTACGACCCGGCGGACTCGTCCGCCGTCGAGCTGATCGAGGACCGCACGCTCGGCATGGTCCGCACCGAGGTGCGGTGCGCCCGCTGCGGCTCGCACCTCGGCCATGTCTTCGCGGGCGAGGGCTATCCGACCCCGACCGACCAGCGCTACTGCATCAACTCCATCTCGCTGCGGCTCACCCCCGAGGAGGGCTGACCCGCAGCACGACGGCCGTCTCCGGCGGCAGCCGCAGCGTGCCGTCCGGGCCCGGCGGCTCGACCGGCCGCCAGGCGGCGACCACCTCGGCGACCGTCTCGGCCGCCCCGGCTGTGGCTCCGGCGGAGCGTGGCTCCAGCCGGGCGTCCGCCGGGTGGTCGTGCGGGTTGACGACGATGCGCAGCGGGCCGCGCCGGAAGCCGAAGCAGTCCGGCCCCGTGGTCATCCCCGTGGTCAGCGGGGCGCACGACCAGCCGGGGTCCGTCAGGGCGGGTTCGGCGCGGCGCAGCGCGATCAGCCGCCGGTGCCAGTCCAGCAGCGCGCGGTGCGGCTCTTGGCCCGGCTCGGTCCAGTCCAGGCAGGACCGCAGCCGGGCCGCCGGGTCCTGCGGGTCCGGGATGTCCGCCTCCGCCCAGCCGTGGGCGGCGAACTCCCGGCGGCGGCCGCGCCGTACCGCCTCCGCCAGCTCCGGGTCCTGGTGATCGGTGAAGTACTGCCAGGGCGTCCCCGCGCCCCACTCCTCGCCCATGAAGAGCATCGGGGTGAACGGCGCGCACAGCACCACGGCCGCCGCGCAGGCCAGCAGCCCGGGGGAGAGCCGGGCCGACAGCCGGTCGCCGGTGGCCCGGTTGCCGATCTGGTCGTGCGTCTGGGCGTAGCCGAGGAGCCGGTGCGCCGGGGTGGTGAGCGGGTGCAGCGGGCTGCCGTGGCGGCGGCCCCGGAAGGCCGAATGGCCGCCGTCGTGGAAGAAGCCCTGTTGGAGTGTCTTGGCCAGGGCGGCGGGCCCCTCGGCGGCGAAGTCGGCGTAGTAGCCCTGCCGTTCGCCGGTGAGGAACGTGTGCAGGGCGTGGTGGAAGTCGTCGTTCCACTGGGCGTGCAGCCCATGGCCGCCCGCTTCGCGCGGGGTGGTGGTGCGCGGGTCGTTCAGGTCCGACTCGCCGATCAGGAACAGCGGACGGCCCACCCGGGCCGCCAGCGCGTCCACCGCGGCGGACAGCTCGGCGAGGAAGTGCCGGGCCCGGGTGTCGTGCAGGGCGTGTACGGCGTCCAGCCGCAGCCCGTCCAGGCGGTAGTCGCGCAGCCAGGCGAGCGCGCTGCCGATGAAGTACGCGCGGACCTCGTCGGAGCCGGGCGCGTCCAGGTTGACCGCCGCGCCCCACGGGGTGTGGTGGGTGTCGGTGAAGTACGGCCCGAACTCCGGCAGACGGTTGCCGGACGGCCCGAGGTGGTTGTGCACCACGTCCAGGACGACGCCGAGGCCGTGCCGGTGTGCGGAGTCCACGAACCGGGTCAGCCCCTCGGGGCCGCCGTACGGCTCGTGCACGGCCCACGGCGCGACCCCGTCGTAACCCCAGCCGTGCGTCCCCGGGAACGGGCACACCGGCATCAGCTCCACGTGGGTGACGCCCAGCCCGGCCAGATACGGAAGCCGCATCGCGGCCGCGTCGAAGGTGCCCTCCGGGGTGAACGTCCCGATGTGCAGTTCGTACAGCACCGCGCCCGGCAGCGGCCGCCCGAACCACTCCCGTTCCCCCTCCCGGGGGAAGCGGGAGTGGTCTACGACCGCGCTCAGCCCCTCCGGGCCGTCCGGCTGGCGCCGGGAGCGCGGATCGGGCAGCGGGGGACCGCCGTCGAGCGCGAAGCCGTAAGCCGTCCCGTGCCCCGCCTCGGCCTCGGCCCACCACCAGCCGTCCCGGGCGGGATCGCGCTCCATGGGGTGCTCCGTGGGATGCGTAGAGCCCGCCACATGAAGCCCCACCTGTCCGGCATGCGGCGCCCACACCTCGAACAGCACCGGCGTCTCCTCACATCGTCGCGCGGACGGGTCCGGAACCATGCTGTGGGATGCGGCACCGGGCGCGCAGCAGGACGACACCGGCCACGCTCAGACGAGGTCGATGCGCTCCTGGGTGACGGGGTAGCCCGCCCTGGCGAAGTGCGCGGCCATCGGCCGGTTTCCCTGGTCGGTCGCGGCGGCGATCTTCGTCGCGCCCCGTTCCACCAGGTCGTGGGTGCACTCCACGAGCAGGTCGTACGCGTAGCCGCGGCCGCGCTGCCCGGCCACGACCCCGATGAAGCCGACGCACGGCCCGGCCGGGTTGTGCGCGGGCACCTGGATGCCGACGATCTCCCCGTCCGGTGTCCACGCGAGCCGCCACCAGTCGCGGGGCGACGGGAACCAGTGGAACAGCCTCAGGTTCTCGCGGACCGCGGCCTCGATACCGCTCTCGGCGATGGTCCGCCGGTCGTGGGCGTCCAGCGTGCCCTGGTGGACGCGGCGCAGTACGTCGGCGATCACCGCGTCGTCGGGCTCCGGCCGGAACTCCAGCCGCCCCGGCCGCTCGGGCAGTCCGGCGGCGGGCGTCCACTCGTACCGGTAGCGTTCGACCAGGGGGGTGAGCCCGCTCGCCACGGCCGCGTCGACCCGGGCCCGTACCGCCGCGCTCTCGTCCGGCCGGTCGCGCCAGCCGGGCGGCGCGAGCAGGGCGTACTCGGTGCGCGGGGGCGCGGTGCGCAGCAGCTCCGCGGCGGCACCGTCCTCCCCCTCGGCGAAGTCGAACCAGTCCAGGGCGACGGGCGCGGTGTCGTCCGGCCCGCCCCACCACGCGGCGCGGGCCACCACCCGCTCCCCGCGCAGCGCCACCCAGGTCCACTCGGGGCGGTACTCGCCGCCCCGGCCGACGGTGGCGTAGGTGTGGCCGAAGCGGCCCCGGCCGACGAGCGCGGGGTCGGGCAGGCTGTGAAACAGATGCGCGTCGCTCTCGGTGAGCGCGCGAATGACCAATCCGGTCATGGGTTTCCTTCCGGGATGCTCGCGCTCCCGGTCGGATCGCCTGATCAGACGGGGGTACGCCCGGGGGAGAGGGGGCGGGAGCGCGGGATGGCGAACGTGTTCATGGCTCGGCGCCTCCTTCCTTGTCTCACGGGCGTCGCAGCACACTCTAGGAACACCAACGGCCCCCCGTCCACGCCTTTTTCCGTTCCGCGGTCACCACTGATGCAGCCCCCGCCCGGCGAGCGTCGGATACGCCTCGCCGACCGCCTCCGAGAGGGTGGGATGCGGATGGATGTGCTGGGCCACATCGGCCGGTTCGGCGTCCCAGCCGACGACGAGCTGGCTCGCGGCGATCATCTCCGACACCTGCGGACCGACGAGATGGACACCGAGGACACGACCGGCCCCTCTCCCGCCGTCGCCCCTCTCGGCGACCACCTTCACCATCCCGCCCTGCCCGTGCACCATGCCCTAGCGGTCGGCCACCGGCCGAAGGGTTGGGACGGGCCCGTGGTGTCCCTGGGCGAGGAGGAGGTGGTGGTCGTCGTACCCCCGGACGACCCGCTGGCCTCGCGGGCGGCCGTACGCCTCACGGACCTGGCGGACCGCGACTGGGTGCGCAGCGCGCTGGAACCGGTGGTCGACGGACGCCGCTTCCTGGACCTGGCCTGCGAACGGGCCGGGTTCACGCCCCGCACCGCCGTGGACACCGAACACACCTCGACCGCCGTGGCCATGGTCGCCGCCGGTCTGGGCATCCTCGTCACCCCCGCCCATGTGGCGGCCCGTCAGAACTGCGCGACGCTGCCCCTGGACCCACCGTGGCGCCGCGAGGTGACGGCCTTCTCCCGCGTCCGCCTCACCGGCGCGACCGCCGCCTTCGTGGACCTGCTCGCCGAGGCGGGGCTGCCGTCCGTGGGGCGCACGACCTACTGACCTTGAATGGGTGATGTCGTCATGGGGGCTGGCGTCGGAGACCGGTGCCGGTGAGGCAGCCGTCGAGGACGTCGTGGCGGTACTGGAGCTGGCGTAGGCCGTGTCGGACGGCAGTGATCAAGTCATCGGAGTCGGCGAAGGCACGGTTGGCCACGGTGGTGCGTCGTAGGACGGACCAGATGCCCTCGACCGGGTTGAGGTCGGGTGCGTAGGGCGGCAGTTGGAAGACTGTGAGCCAGTCGCGGTCGGCGACGTAGCGGCGCATGCCGGCGGTGAGGTGGGTGTTGAGGTTGTCCCAGACCAGCGCGATCGGGCCGCCGAGCTGCTGGTGGGCGGTCTGGATCAGGTCGCGGTAGTCCTTCCAGGAGAAGCTTTTGCGCCCATCGGGCCGGGCGTCTGGGCAGGGCCGGTAGATCAGCCGTGAGGATTCGCCGGTCTTGTAGCAGGCCAGGGCGGCCACCGATAAGCGGCGGCGGGAGCGGCCCCGGACGCGGATCACAGGGGTGTGGCCGCGGCGGGACCAGGTGCGGGTGGTCGGCGGCGTCATCGAGAATCCGGCTTCGTCTTCGAAGACGAGCCAGGAGTCGAGCGCCGCCACGGTCCTTCCACCTGGGACCAGGTCTCCTTCATCCAACCGGCCACCAGGTTCTTGTCCCGCTCGATCGCCCGCCGGGCGGGGACCTGGCAGCTCCAGCCGTGCCGCTTGAGCAGGGCGGCCACCCCTTGCACGGTGTAGCTCTTGTGGAAACGGCGCCCGATCAGCGTCTTGATCCGCGACAGGGTCCAGGTCTGGTCCGGCCACCCATGTGCCACCGGCCCCTTGGCCAGCTCACGCTCCAGCACGGTGAACAGTTCGTCGCTGAGCAGCGGCAGCGATGCCGGGCCTTTCGAGGCCAGGGCTCTCGGCCCGTCTTGCGACCAAGCCTTGCGCCAACGCTGTACTGACCGGACGCTGACCCGCAGGTCGTGAGCGATGACCGTGTTCTCGTCGCCCTGCCTGAACCGCCCGGCCGCCTGCAACCGCAACTTCTCGCGGAAGGGCCGCCGTTCATCGGTCAGCCCGCCCCCTTGCGCATACCTCATGCAGTCGGCATACCGCAGGGATCACGAGACGTCAGCCTCTACGACACCACACTTTGAAGGTCAGTAGTTCTTTGAGCGGACAGCTCGATGTCAGTAGTTCCACTGCTGCCTCTCCGATCGGTAGAGGCAGCAGGGCAGTGCATTGCAGCACGTCAGGTCTTCCTTACAAGAAGAGCCCCGTCCAACGCTGCGGGGGTCAGCGAAGGACGGGGCGGATCTGGGTTAGAGCTTGCCGGCAGCAGCAAGCGTGATAATCAGCGCGCAAGCTGCATAGACACCCACATGGACAGATGCTTCGGCGAACCAGCGGAGGAAGCGAATCACGCTGCTCCCTCCCACGGCTCCAATGGGGAGATCACGTTCTCGGGGCGTGTGACCCACTCCTTGCCGCCGTTCAGCGGCCTCAGGAACGCGAGCCGAACCGCCACCTTGAGGAGATGCCCCGGCTGACTGCCGTCGATGTAGTCCAGCACGTCCATCAGCGTTCCTGTGCGGCCAGTCGCGCTTTCCCGCACGGTGTGCCCAATGGCGTGCTTCACATGTCCCACTGAGGACTTCACACATCCCCCTGGCGCATGGCCCCGGCGTGGTGCCGCTGGAGCATGACAACACAGCGCATGACAGTGCTACTCATGCGGATGTCTCAGTGGCCGGTGTGGGGCTTGTCGCGTCATCTTCGCTGTCTGGTAGCGGTAGCCGCATCCCACGCGACTCAGCGACCCTGAGAGCATCCCTGAGACATTCAGCGAGACGGGCCCCGGCGTACCTTAGCTCTCTGTTCGCTGCCTTCGGGTCGTTCAGCACTTCACGGGCATGCTTGAGGACTTCCGCCCCCATACCAAGCTGTACGGATTCCATCTGGTCAGCGAGCCGAGACACGTACCCGCTCTCATCGTCCGTACTCAGCAAGCATGGCTTACCGTCGTCCGTCGCCCAGGGGAGTAATCGGGGCACGTGTCCCGTCGAAACGTCGGCAAGATTCTGCCGTCGCTGTCGGTCGCCTTCCGTCCTCTGCATGGATTCGGTCCCTTTGCCGTCAGTTGGTAAAGGGACCGTACGAGCGAACAGGACATCAATCCACATACGTAGAGCCGTAGTTCAGTGGCACAGTGCGCAGAACTACCACGCTCCGCAGTAGCTAGCCAGCAATGTCGAGATGAGCCGCCATGCTCCGCATCTCTTCCGTCAGCGTCCGCTTACGGACCTTGAGAATGTCTTCCATCACGCGCCGCGCCATGGGCTGATGAGTAATCCACACGTCACCAGTTTCGCGCAGGCCGACAAGCTCGTCCATGGCGTCTTGATGGGACCCAAGCAGGACGTGAGCATGGGCCACGTCCAGTCGATGACGGCCCCAGTTGTTCGCACTCAAGCGACCGAGGTTCCGCACGGCTTTGGGGCTGAGCGGGCCTTCGTCTGCCCGGCGCAGAACACCACGCGCATCACCGACAAGGGCTAGGTCCTCAACAGCCTTCGCCTCAGTGGTCACAGGGCCGAATCCACTCCAATGCGAGGGGAAATCGGCGTATTCTCGTTCCAGCGCGCCACCAGCGGTAGCCGCCATTCGTCGGGCATGCGTCGCCTCGTCCTGCCGGTTGTTCCTCCGGGCAGCAGCGGCAACCCTGAGCCACAGCTCACCCCAGACAGAAAGCTGCGCGGGTGTCGCCTGAGACATACGTGGCTCGATGTCCGCTGCCGTCTGCGCTGCAAGGTGTTCGCTCTCGTCAAAGCGGTCTTGCCGGAGCAGCAACCAACACAGCCCAACAACCCCCGTTGAGGCCACCTGAGTTTGCCCCGTCTCACGGGAAAGCCGGATTGCCTCAGCGAGTGCGTAATAGGCCATGTCGTATTGCCGTACCTGCGTCAGGTACTTCCCCGTGAGCAACAGCGCATGAGACCGCGCGATCATCGCGTGTTGCTGCTCTTCACCCTCAAGGGTGGACACGGCAGCTTCAGAGGAACGCAGCAAGTCGGGGAGCTTCCGCGCAACGGACGTGTACCGGTCGGCCTGGTAGAGCGCGTGGCCGTCCTGTACGCGCTGCCGGATGCTGGACGGCTCCTCAGCCTCACCAGGCTCTGGCAAGGGTGCAGCGAGCCCAATGGGGGGCATGAGGGCGCGCCTCAGCTCAGCGAGGTAACGGCGGTTCGCCTCATCCTGCGGGCCAACAACCGGCTTGGGTGCCTCGCTGGCGAACAGGGCAGATGTGGAGACCCCCAGAGCGGCAGCAAGGGCGGCAAGGGTGTCCATGGACACGTGCCCGCCCTGCTCGACCTTACGGACTGTGCTGAGTGAGAGATCAGCCCCTTCGGCCAGCCCCTCTTGTGTCAGTCCGGCGGTGCGCCGGAACCGTTTGATGTTGTCTGCCAAACCTACGGACATCAGCACTCACCTCACGTCAACGGTACCCCCGCGCTAGCTGCACAACGCGACTTCGGCAATCCAGTCACACCGACTGACGAACCGTCACCAACAAAGGAGCCCCCGCACCGGCCGCCAGGGTGGCAATGAGTGCGGGGTCTCAGGATCGCGGGCGTTACCGGCTAAGACGGAGTGGATCATTCCGGTTGTTGCTGACTAGGAATCGCCCATGGATTGCCGCGATGCGAGCCGTCGTGTCGGCAGATTCCGGGATCGGGCCGGGGTTGGTGCCTGTCCTTTACGTGCCGAGATCGGGGCTCCATTCACGTCCCGGGGCCAAACCAGGTAAGCAGGCTGGCCGTTGTAGTCCGGTCCCGGGGTAAGTAGGTCATGGGCCACGATCAGGCCACCTCGTATGCGGCCAGCGCCTCGGCGTGTTTGTAAGCACTTCTTTGGGCTCCACTGCATGGACCGGAAGTGGCGCCACGACGTAAGAAGTTGATCTGGCTCCACTTGAGGCAAAACCGTGCAAGGCTCATGGGGTGGACTATGTGTTCGACGCTCCACCTATTGACCGGGAACTTCTTGACTTTGCTGTCCGCCTGGTCAGCCGTGCCGGGCAGATGTCCGTGAAGGGCTTCTTCGGTGACTGGCACAGCCGTCGCAAGGAGGACGGCAGCGAGGTCACCGAAGTCGACGAAGCGGTTGAGGAACTGATCAGAGCCGAGTTAGGTCGCCGTGCCCCGGATGACGAAGTCTTCGGCGAGGAGGGAGGCGTGACCAGCGGAACATCCGGACGCCGATGGATCATCGACCCCATCAACGGCACGAGCTACTTCACCCGCAGGGTGCCGCTGTTCTCGAATGATCTCGCCTACGAAGACGAGCACGGCCCGGCCATCGGCGTGATCAACCTGCCCCTGAGCCAGCAGATGATCGTAGCCGGTCGTGGTCTGGGGTGCTGGGTACTACCTGGCCCGGAGCCGGACCTGAAGTCGGGCTACCGCGCCCGGGTCACAGACCGGGCCAGCATTCGCGCAGCCAGGACCCAGATGCACAACCCGGTCGGCTGGCCGGAGGAACTCCTTATCGCTCTCCACCGGCAGGTCTTCCTGCTGCCCTCGATGGGCGGCATCGTGGACCTGGTCACGGGCCGCGCCGATGCCGTGGTGATCGCCGGTCCGCCGATGGGCTACCAGGACGTGGCACCGATGCCCGTCATCGTCACGGAGGCAGGCGGTCGGGTGACCGACCTGAGCGGGACGTCCGTGCTGGAGGGCGACATGACGGTGCTGGCCACCAACGGCCGACTCCAAGACGCCTTCCTGCACTTGGTCGAGGGCTTGCCGCGCAGCCGTGACCTGCACGCCCTCGACGATGGTGATTAGTACGGCGCCTGCGCCGCAACAATGGCTGGTGATGTTCGCGAGTACGCCGACAGGAAGGTCCGCGACCTGAGTCGAGTCGGGTCGGCAACCCTCCACGCACCTGTCGGGGGGCGCTGATGGAGGTCCACCGAGGCTTCAAAACTACCGTCAACACCCCCGCCCCGGTCAGCGGAACCACTCGATCGAAGTGGGGTCAAATCACCTTGCTACAAGGGCGTGAATCACACCAATACACGCCCCCTCCACCCCGGCAGTGGAGCCAGAACAGCTCCGTGCACTGGAGCCAAAACAAGTGCTTACAGGCAGGCCGTAAGTGCTCCCGTGTTGGAGGCCCTGCGGGAAGAGCTGGAACGCGAGGCAGGAGACGACGACTAGTGCCGCATCAGGCAACGTTTGCCCTGTCGATCACGGCTCGAAGCCGCTGATCGTTAGCGTGACGGTTTCGCCAGATGATGTAGCGGCGGATCATGCTGCCCTGCTCTTTGTGG